>ERZ869909.1267-NODE-1267-length-21102-cov-281.803948_pt1 | contig 21102 bp, 16 predicted proteins | sample MGYA00520892_ERZ869909 | MGnify/ENA primary metagenome ERZ869909 (study PRJEB32215, sample SAMEA104723947) | bioreactor metagenome | biome: bioreactor; feature: anaerobic bioreactor; material: water | place: China | collected 2015-03-12 ... | reverse complement strand
GCGGCGCTGGCCAAGCAGGAGAAGCTGGAAGGGTGGCAGTGGGTACAGAAGCGCTTCGAGAAGCTGGGGTTGCATCGCAAGCAGCCGAGCGGGCTGAACATCTGGACCTGCGAAGTAACGGGACCACGCAAGTCCAGGAGACTGCATGGCTATCTGCTGGAAGACCCGCGAGTCCTGTTCACCGATATGCCACCGAATAACCCCTACCTGTCGCTATCTGCATCGGCTGATCACGAGTAGGCTCTGCCGTTCACGGGCCGATCACGTCAACTGACTGCCCCTTGATATGGGGTAATGACGCTGACACTTTGACGATACCCGGAGCCAATTGCCGGAGGCATCATGCAGGCCGCAGCCTCCGGCCATCGCCGACAGTAAGAGATGCGAGGAGCAGCAAGGCTGCACCGCCGACCCTGGTTGCCGTGAGCGAGACGTGATCCAACAGAAGTCCGCCGCCGGCATCGAAGCGGTCGGCGACGATGTTGCAAAAGCCGAGGTTTACATCGAATTCCAGCTTGATGTCCGGATAAGCCCGCAGCAGCGGTGCGAATTTGGGCAGCAGAATGCTGTGCAGACAGAAATCGCCGCAGGTGATGCGCACCGTGCCGGCCGGCTTGTCGCGCAGCTCGGTCAGGGCATCGAGTTCTTTTTCGATCTCGTCGAAGCGGTTGCCGATGGCGTTGAGCAGGCGCTCGCCTGCGTCGGTCGGCGACACGCTGCGCGTCGTGCGGGTGAGCAGGCGGATCTGTAGCCGCGCCTCCAGCCCGCTGACCGACTGGCTCAGCGCCGACTGCGTCACCCCCAGCAAGGCTGCAGCGCACGTAAAGCTGCCTTCACGCCCCACGGTGACGAAATGCAGCAGATCGTTGAGGTTGCGTCGTGTCATGCAGCGGTCTTCCATCGACTAATTAAGTAACCATGCTTATAGCTAATATAAGTAGTTATTAGATAGTCGCGGAGGTGTTCCTTGCCCACAATACGGACGCCAATAGCCTGGCGCGACCGGCAGCAGCCGTTGCGCCAGACACCCCGATCCGGCCAGAGACTCCATGACTGCGCAAACCTCCGCCCCCCCCGTCGAAGACTCCGCCGTGCTTGATGACGCGCCCTCGCCGCCGGCGGCGTGGAGTGGCGTGTTCGCGATGTCGATCTGCGCCTTCGCGCTGGTGGCCTCGGAGTTCATGCCCGTCAGCCTGCTCACCCCCATTGCCGACGACCTGAATGTGACCGAGGGCATGGCGGGGCAAGGAATTGCCATTTCGGGTGCGTTCGCGCTGCTGACTAGCCTGTTCATCTCGGCGCTGGCCGGTGCCCTCGACCGCAAGACTCTGCTGCTCGGGCTGACCGCAGCCATGGGTCTGTCCTGCGCCATCGTGGCGCTGGCCCCGGACTATTGCACCTACATGCTGGGCCGCGCGCTGATCGGGATCGTGATCGGGGGGTTCTGGTCGATGTCGGCGGCCACCGCCATCCGCCTGGTGCCCATCACACAGGTGCCGCGCGCGCTCGCCATCCTTAACGGAGGCAACGCGCTCGCTACGGTGGTGGCAGCGCCCCTTGGCGCCTACCTGGGCGCCGTCGTCGGCTGGCGCGGCGCCTTCCTGTGCCTGGTGCCTGTAGCGCTCGCTACCCTGGCTTGGCAGTGGCTCACCCTCCCCACCATGCGCAGTGAGAAGCGCGCCACGGGCGCGGGCCACGTCTTCAAGGCCTTCAAGCTGCTCGCTCGCCCCGGCGTCGCCGTGGGCATGGCGGCGGGCGGCCTGTTCTTCATGGGCCAGTTCGCGCTGTTCACGTACGTGCGCCCCTTCCTGGAGACGGTGACCGGGGTCCGGGTGCCTGAGCTCTCGCTCATTCTGCTTGTGATCGGCGCGGCTGGCTTCATCGGCACCCTGCTCATCGGCCGCGCGTTGCGCCGCGGCTTCTACCAGACCCTGATCGCAATCTCCGCGGTGATGGCGGCGATCGCCGTTGGCCTGATCGCCTTCGGCGAGTGGGCAGGCGTTGCCGTTCCACTGCTGGCGCTGTGGGGATTTACCGGCACCGCCGCCCCTGCGGGGTGGTGGGCCTGGGTGGCGCGCAGCTTTCCGCACGACGCTGAAGCCGGCGGCGGCCTCTTTGTTGCCATAGTGCAGTTGTCGATCGGCTTCGGTTCCACCGTCGGCGGCCTGCTTTTCGACCACGGTGGCTACCAGCACACCTTCGTAGCCAGCGCAGTGTTGCTGCTGATATCGGCGGGCCTGACACTCAGGGTCGCTCGCACTGATCCGGCGCATAAGGCCTGAGCCGAATCTGGGCAGAACATCACGCATTGTCGCGAGCACTCATCACCGACAACGAACTATTAATCCGGCAGCCAAATACCGTTCGGGCTGAGCCTGTTCAAGCCACCGCTCTTCGACAAGCTCAGGGCGAACGGGGTTGCCTGTTTCTGTTTCATTGCCGGGTTAATAGATCGCGGAAATCTCGCCCCCTCCGGTGCTGTTCATCCACGGCGAGAAGGCCCACTCGTATGCAGTCAGCGGTTTTGCGGATCCATGGTGCCTATGGGGCGCACGTTTCCCGCCTATTGATCGCACTGCGGGAGCCGGTCCTTGGGCATCAGCCGCCGCAGCAGGGAGAGGTCTCCCTTGGCAAAGCCCTTGCCGCTTATCTTTGCCAGCGCGTCCAGGGCTGCGTCGAGTTTGGCTGCATCCTGGCTGCAGGCCCAGAACACCGGCCCCCCCTCCCACTTCGGGAAGCCGAAGCCATTGACCATCACAAGATCCACGTCGCTGACGCGGCTGGTCACCCCTTCGGTGAGCAGTAGCGCCGCCTCGTTGGCCATGGTCAGTAGTACGCGCTGAACGATCTCCTCGGCGTTGAAGGCGCGCTGGGCGACGCTTTTTTCCTGTGCGACCTTGGTGATGAGCTCGGCGACTACTGGGTCGGGCAGGCCCCGCTTGACCGCTTCGGGATAACGGTAGTAACCGGCCCCGGTCTTGCGCCCCAGACGGTTCATTTCGCACAGGCGGTCGGGGATCTCCACGTAGCGTGCTTCGGGGTCGCGCGTCGCGGCCTGGGCCTGACGCATACGCCAGGCGATGTCCAGCCCCGAAAGGTCACTCACCGCGAAGGGGCCCATGGCGAAACCGAAGGCCTCGACGGCGGCGTCCACCTGCTCCGGCAACGCGCCTTCTTCGAGCATGAACTCGCTCTGGCGACGATAGGCCGCATAGATGCGGTTGCCGATAAAGCCGAAGGCGTTGCCGGTGAGGATGGCCAGCTTGCCCAGACGGCGGCCCACTGCAAAGCCGGTGGCCAGGACGTCCGGCGCGGTGTGGGTGCCGCGTACCACTTCCAGCAGACGCATGACGTTGGCTGGGCTGAAGAAGTGCAGGCCGACTACGTTCTGCGGCCGCTGGGTGGCTTCGGCAATGGCGTCCAGATCCAGGTAGGAGGTATTGGAGGCGAGGATGGTCTCCGCGGGCACGAGGCGTTCGATTCGGCGCAGAAGGGCCTGCTTCACCGCCAGATCCTCGAAGACTGCCTCGATCACCAGTTGGGCATCTCCGATGATTGTCTCGTCGACGCTGGCAGTGAGCCGGGCCTGCTGGCGTGCTGCTTCCTCGGCGGAGAGTTTGCCGCTCGCCAGCCGCCGGGCGTAGTGCTCGGCGATGCGCTGCCGGCCGCGCTCCAGTGCTTCGGGGTTCTCTTCCAGGAGGGCCACAGTGTAGCCGGCGGCGAGTGCCGCGAGGACGATGCCGGAGCCCATCGTGCCGGCGCCGACGACCGCGATCCGCTCGACCGGCCGCGGTGAGGCGCCCTGGATCTCCGGCAGCTTGCTTGAGTCCCGCTCAGCAAAGAATTGGTGACGCAGGGCGAAGGCTTCCTTGCCCACCCTAAGCTCCTGAAAGACGGTCCGTTCGACCGCCAGCGCTTCATCGATGGGCAGGGTGGCGGCAGTCTTTATGGCGGCTATGGCAGCGCTCACCTGAGGCCGGTTGCGGCCGGTCTTGAGGGCCGCCTTCTCCGCCACCGCGACAGCTTCCGCCGACTCCGGGCGCACTGCCAAGTCGCGGATGCGCCGCTTCTGGCCCCCCAGGCGGCGGGCGTAGTCGACGGCGAGGCTTCGCAACTCACCTTCGGCGACGGCGTCGATCATTCCCAGTTGCTTGGCTGTGGCGGCCTCGACTCGCTGGCTGCCGCAAATTAGCTCAATGGCCTGGGGGATGCCCACCAAGCGGGTCAGACGCTGGGTGCCGCCGGCGCCGGGGATGATTCCCAAGCCGACTTCCGGCAGGCCCACATGGGTGCCGGGGCTGGCAACTCGAGCGTCGCAGCCGAGGGCCAGCTCGTAGCCGCCGCCGAGAGCCGCGCCGTGCAGGGCCGCCACCACCGGTTTGGGGCAGGCCTCGATGGCGGCGATCACCGTCGGCAGTTGCGGATCCACCAGAGGCCGGCCGAATTCCTTGAGGTCGGACCCGGCAATGAAGGTTTTCCCGGCGCCCATGAGGACACCGCCGACCAGGCTCGCATCCTCCGCCAGGGCTTGCACTGCGTCGAGCAGGCCCTGACGGACTTCCAAAGAGCCGGCATTGACCGGCGGATTGTCGATGATGATGACGGCGATGTCGCCATCCTTCTCGATGCGGACGGGGGCATTCATGGCGATTCTCCTCAGCCGAAGCGCACCAAGGCATCCACGGCTACCACGCCTTGGCCCTTGGGCAACACCATCAGGGGGTTCATTTCGGCTTCCAGCACCACTTCGTCCGCGAGCAGCGCGAGCTTGGAGAAGGCGGCTACGGCCTGCGCCACCGCCTCCAGGTCGCCTTCAGGGCGGCCGCGGTAACCGGCCAGAGCCTTCAGTGCTTGGACCTCGGCGACCATTTCGCGCGCGCCTTCGACGCTCACTGGGGCGAGGCGCATGGCGCGGTCGCGGTAGATCTCGGTGAGCACGCCACCAGCGGCGAGCATGACCAGGGGGCCAACATCCGGATCGCGGCGGAAGCCCACCAAAACTTCGCCCAGGCCCCGGCTCATGGCCTGCACAAGCACTTGCTTGACCTCGGTGCCCGGGCGGCTCTTGGCCACGTCGGCGACGATCTTCGCCATCGCCGCCTGCAAGGCCTCGGCGTTTCCGACGTTGAGGATCACGCCGCCGACGTCGGTCTTGTGGGCGATCTCGTCGTGCAGCACCTTGACTACAAGTGGGTAGGGAAAGGGTAGGGTAGGTACCGGTTCATGGACCGACAGGACGGCATAGGGCGCGTGGGTGACCCCAAGGGGGCCGAGCAGGCGGTAGGCGGCGGCTTCGTCCAGCATGCGTTCGCCGTGCGGGGCGGGGGCGGCCGGGGCTGGCTGCGCCGGCGGGCGGCGGGCAAACGCCGCAGCGATCACGTCGCCGCAAGCCTCAGGGGTGCGGAAGTTGGGTACGCCGGCGGCGGTCAGGCGCTGCAGGGCCTCCGGCGCATCGGGGACGACGAAGCAGGCCAGCGGCTTGCTGCCGCGGTAGCCGTCCGCCATTGCGCTGTCGATGACGGGCTTCACCGCCAAGTCGGGCTGGTAGCGCGCGGAGGAGCCGACGGTGGCGAGCACCATGTCGAACTCGGGGGCGGACTGCATGACTTCCAGCGTTGCCTTCATCACTTCGTACTTGGTGCCGGCGAGCGTCAGGTCCACGATGCCGCCGGGGTTCACATCAACCCCTCGTTCCTTCATCCGCTGCAGGGTTTCCGGCGTGGGAGGCACGACCGAGACCCCACGGATGCCCAACTGGTCCACCGCCATTGCGGCGCCGCCGCCGGTGGTCGTGACCACGCCGACGGTGGGCTTCCTGCCGAGTTCATGCCGCAGGTCCTTCACCGGCAGACGGGCAAGCAGCGGTAGGGCTTCCAGCAAGCCTTCCAGAGTCTCGACGCGGGCGATGCCGCAGTCGTGGAAGAATGTGTCGGCCACCGCGTCTTCACCCGCCAGCGCTCCGGTGTGGGACACCGCTAGTTCGGCGGCGACATCCGAGCGGCCGAGCTTGTAGGCCACCACTGGCTTGTTGCGTGCCGCGGCGCCGAGGGCGAAGCGCTGCAGGGCGTCGGCATGGTGCATCGACTCAAGGAAGAGCATGTAGCCGGTGACGTTGGGGTCGTCGAGGGTTGCCTCGCAGATCTCGCCGATGCATAGGTCGCTCTCTCCGCCCACCGAGACCAGGCCGGCAAAGCCGATGCCCCGGGCACGGCCGCGGGAGGTCAGCGCCCCCAGCATGCTGCCGCTGTGGGAGGCGCAGAAGATGCCGCCCACCGGCAGGTTGGGTTCGGCGAAGGCGGCATTGGCGGTGAGAACCAGCTTCTCTCGCAGGGAGACAACACCCAGACTGGAGGGACCGAGTAGCCGCACGCCGCCCAGCCGGGCCACCTCGCGCAGCTTCCTTTCGCGCGCGATGCCCTTCTCGCCAGATTCGGAGAAGCCGCCTGCGAGCACCGTCGCTACGGGGATCCCCAGCCGGCCGCACTCCTCGATGGCTGCGATGGCCGGGTCGGAGTTGGTGAGGATGAAGGCGTGGTCTGGAACCTCGGGCAGGGCGGAGAGCGACGGATACGCCTTCTCCCCCTGGACCACCTCACGAGTCGGGTTCACGTTATAGATGGTGCCTTCGAAGCCGGCAGCGCGCAAAAAGCGCAGGGGGCGCGCGGCGGTCTTCGCAGGGTCGTCGGAGATGCCCACCAGAGCAATCGTGTGCGGGCGCAGCAAGGCCTTTGCGAGTGCCGTGCCGGTGAGTGCTTTGCGGTTCGTCATTCTGTCGGTGCTCCGGATCAGATCTTGTTCGGGCGCTGGTCGAAACGGCGCCCAAAGACGTCTTCGGCGATACGGTTCTTGAGGATCTCGATGGAGCCGCCGGCGATCATCCAGCCGCGGGTGCGCTTGACGCAATACTCGACCAGGGACTCGCAGGAGTAGCCGTAGCCGCCCATCGACTGCAGGGCCTCATTGGAGGCTTCCCAGCCCGCGAGGTTGCAGGCCAGCTTGGCGATGGATGTCTCGTAGGCCGAGGGGAGACCGTTGTCGGCGTTGGTGGCGGCGCGGTAGAGGAGCAACTGGGCCGATTCCATCTTCAACGCCATATCGGCGAACTTCCACTGCAGGCCCTGAAACTCGCAAAGCGGGCGACCGAACTGTTCACGGTTGAGGCAATGCTCGCGGGCGATGTTGAACGCGTGACGACCGAGGGCTAGGGCACGGGAGGCGTTGCCGATGCGCTCCACGTTAAAGCCAGAGATCTGCTTCTTGAAACCACCCGGGCCCAGCAGCACGTTGGCGCTGGGTATGCGGCAGTCGGTGAAGTAGAGCTGCGACCATTCCTCGCCGCTCATGAAGGCCGAGGGCTGGCCGACTTCGAAGCCAGGGGTGCCGCGCTCGACGATCACCGAGCCAATGCCGTCGATGCCCGGCCCGAAGCGCACGTAGATGAGGAATGTGTTGGCGTGGGGGCTGTGGGTGGAGAAGACCTTGGAGCCATTGATGACGAATTGGTCGCCGTCTTTCACGGCACTGCACTTCAACTCGGTCACTGCCGAACCTGCGCCCGGCTCGCTCATACCCAGCGCGAGCAGGGTCTTGCCGGCCAGCAAGTCGGGCAGGAAGCGGGCCTTCAGTTCCGGCGAGGCGTACTCGGCGAAGGTGCGGATGGCGCCGAAGTTGCCCGCCTGCACGACGTCGGCGCTCTTTGGGCAGACCAAGGCCAGCTCCTGGATGGCGATCACTGCGTCCATCAGCGAGCCGCCAATGCCGCCGTCCTCTTCCTTGATCGTGATGCCGAGCAGGCCCTGGTCGGCGAGCTTAGAGGCGATGTCCCACGGGTAGTCCTGGGAGTGGGCGCGCTCCAGGGCGCCAGCGGCAAGTTCGCGTTGCGCGAAGCGACGCACGGATTCGGCAAAGGCTTCTTGTTCGTCGTTGAGGTTGAAATCCATGGTGGGCTCCCAGCGTGCAGAAAAAGTGATGCGACGAATACTAGTCAAAGCTTCACCGGTGCGTGGTTTCCCAAAAATTATGGGGCTATGACTTATGCGAAACCCCGCGGGCGGCAGGCTTGGCTAACATTTGTAGCGCTCGGAAGCTGCCTCCCCACTCACCTTCATGACCCAGCAAATCGCGGGTTGAAATCGAATAATGAAAAGGACAACGGAATGCAGGCGTATATCTGTGATGCAGTGCGGACTCCTATCGGCCGTTACGGCGGAGCCCTCGCCTCGGTGCGTGCCGACGACCTTGGCGCGGTGCCCCTGAAGGCGCTCATGGAGCGCAACCCGGCGGTGGACTGGGCTGCGGTGGACGACGTGATCTTCGGCTGTGCCAATCAGGCCGGAGAAGACAATCGCAATGTGGCGCGCATGTCGCTTCTCCTCGCCGGCATGCCGGAGAATGTGCCGGGCAGCACCGTCAACCGCCTCTGCGGCTCGGGCATGGACGCCGTAGGCATCGCTGCCCGAGCGATCAAGTCCGGTGAGACCCAGCTAATGCTGGCCGGTGGCGTGGAGTCCATGAGCCGCGCGCCTTTCGTCATTCCCAAGGCAGACAGCCCCTTCACCCGCAGCAACGCGATCTACGACACCACCATCGGCTGGCGCTTCGTAAACATGCTCATGAGGGAACGCTATGGCGTGGACTCCATGCCGGAGACGGCAGAAAACGTGGCTGACGAGTTCAAGATCAGCCGCGCCGATCAGGACGCCTTCGCACTGCGCAGCCAAGCCAAGGCCGCCCGCGCCCAGGCCGACGGCACCTTCGCTCAGGAGATCGTACCGGTGAGCATCCCACAGAAGAAGGGCGAAGCGCTGCGGGTGACCAAGGACGAGCATCTGCGGGACACTACCTTGGACGCATTGGCCAAGCTCAGGGGTGTAGTCCGTCCTGATGGCAGCGTCACAGCAGGTAACGCGAGCGGCGTGAACGACGGCGCCTGCGCGATGTTGTTGGCCAGCGAAGCCGGTGCGGCCTGCTGGGGCCTGAAGCCCCGGGCTCGGGTGATTGGGGTGGCCACCGCTGGGGTCGCTCCGCGCATCATGGGCATCGGTCCCGCGCCGGCGACTCAGAAGGTGCTGGCCCAGACCGGCTTGAAGCTATCGCAGATGGATGTCATCGAGCTCAATGAGGCCTTCGCCAGCCAAGGTCTCGCGGTGCTGCGCCAACTGGGCATCGCCGATGATGATCCGCGGGTGAATCCCAACGGCGGTGCAATCGCCCTCGGCCATCCGCTGGGCATGAGCGGCGCCCGTCTGGTGACCACTGCCCTTTATCAACTGGAGCGCACCCAGGGTCGCTACGCCTTGTGCACCATGTGCATCGGTGTCGGCCAGGGCATTGCCATGGTTATCGAGCGAGCCTGAACCCGCAATATGAGCGGAGAACGCACAATGAAGATACTGGTCCCCGTAAAGCGGGTCGTCGATTACAACGTAAAAGTCCGCGTTAAGGCGGACGGCAGTGGCGTGGATGGCGCCAATGTCAAGATGTCGATGAATCCCTTCGATGAAATCGCGGTGGAAGAAGCGGTGCGCCTCAAGGAAGGCGGCGTAGCGACCGAGGTGGTGGTGGTCTCGGCGGGTGTCGGCGCCTGCCAGGAAACCCTGCGCACCGCGTTGGCCATGGGCGCCGAACGGGCGATCCTGGTGGAGACGGATGTCGAACTGCAGCCACTGGCAGTGGCCAAGCTGCTCAAAGTGATAGCAGCCAAGGAAGCCCCCGACCTTGTTATCTGCGGCAAGCAGGCCATCGACGATGATGCAAACCAGACCGGGCAGATACTTGCCGCGCTGATGGGCTGGGCGCAGGCCACCTTCGCCTCGAAGGTGCAGATCGGGGAAGGCAAGGCCACCGTCACCCGGGAAATCGACGGTGGCCTGGAATTCCTGGAGGTCAAGCTGCCGGCGGTGGTGACCACCGACCTGCGCCTCAACGAGCCGCGCTACGCGACACTGCCCAACATCATGAAGGCCAAGAAGAAGCCCTTGGAAATCGTTACCCCCGAGGCGCTTGGCGTCGATGTGGCCCCGCGTCTGAAGCTGTTGTCGGTGGCCGAGCCGGCCAAGCGCCAGGCGGGCGTGAAGGTCGCTGACGTCAAGGACTTGGTCGCCAAGCTGAAGAACGAGGGGAAGGTCATCTGAGACCGCCCGCGCATTGAGGAAGAACGCATGGCTATTCTGATCATCGCCGAACACGATAACCAGCAGCTCAAGGCTGCTACCCGCAACGTCGTCACCGCCGCCGAGAAAATCGCCAGCCTTGGTGACTGCGAACTCCATGTCTTGGTTGCCGGCCTCGGCTGCGCCGCCGTCGCCGCCGAGGCCGCGCAGCTTGCCGGCGTCGCCAAGGTTAAGCTGGTTGACGCCGCCCACTACGCCGACTTCGCCGCGGAAAACTTGGCCGTGCTGGTGGCACAGGTCGTCCAAGAGCAGGCCGCGGGCACTGGAGACAACTACAGCCACGTCTTGGCTCCCGCCACCGCCTTCGGCAAGAACCTCACCCCCCGGGTAGGCGCCCTACTCGACGTGGCGCAGCTCTCGGAAATCGTCGGCGTCGTCTCGGCCGACACGTTCGTCCGTCCGTACTATGCCGGCAACGTCCTCGCCACAGTGCAGAGTGCCGATCCGGTGAAGGTCATCACCGTTCGCGGCACCGCCTTCGAGCCCTGCGGCGACGGGGGCAGCGGAGCGGTGGAATCCGCCGCTCCCGGTCCGGACCTCGGTGTCAGCAAACTCCTCGGCCGCGAGATCACCAAGAGCGCGCGGCCTGAACTCTCCACCGCTACGGTCATTGTCTCCGGCGGCCGGGGCCTGGGAAACGGCGACAACTACAAGACGCTCCTCGAACCCCTGGCCGACAAGCTCAACGCCGCCTTGGGCGCCTCCCGCGCTGCGGTGGATGCCGGCTTCGTGTCCAACGACTGCCAAGTGGGACAGACCGGCAAGATCGTTGCCCCCGAACTGTACATCGCGGTTGGAATCTCCGGTGCCATCCAGCACCTTGCGGGAATGAAGGACTCCAAGGTGATCGTCGCCATCAACAAGGACCCCGAGGCGCCGATTTTCCAGGTGGCCGACTACGGCCTGGTGGCCGATCTCTTCCAGGCGGTGCCCGAACTGACCGCCGAGCTCTGAAACAAGGCAATGTATAACAATAAGTTGATCAGGCATTCGCTCTTGTCGGCTGACTCAAAACGCCTGGAAGAGTAGCCTCAAACACGACGTTCAACACGAGAAGCAACGTGTAAGTCGGACGATGGTGAAAGTGTTCCATGCAAGGTTGCTAATCATCTATAAGCTAAGACACAAGGTACAAAGGAGGAGTGAAAAGTGAAAGTGAAAATGAAATCTTATATGCCATATGTTGGTGCGCTGCTCTGCGGGGCGGCATCGATTGCGATGCTTGCCTTTTCTTTGAATGCCTCCGCTCAGGAAGCAATTCGCTGGAATGTTGCGTCTGCGTATGGCGACAACACCGTAACGACACAGAACTTGCGGCTCTTTGTCGACGAAGTCAACGAGCGATCCCAGGGCAGGCTTAAACTTTCGCTTCACCATAACGGCACGCTATTCAAGATGCCCGAGATCAAGCGCGCCGTCCAATCGCGTCAGGTTGAAATCGGTGAAATCCTGCTGTCCGCGTATGGAAACGAAGACCCGCTATACGAGGTGGATGGAATTCCCACCGTTGCACAGACGCCGGAAAAGGCGACGAAGCTTTGGGAGTTGACGAAACCAATGATTTCGGCGCGCCTCGAAAAAGTGGGCGTGCACCCACTGTTTGTGCACTACTGGCCTGGTCAGGGTTTCTACTCCAAGGCCCCTGTGCTCAAGCCGACAGATTTCGCTGGGATGAAGCAGCGAGTTTACAATCCGTCCGGTGCGCAATGGGCCAAATTGATGGGGGCCACTCCTGTACTCGTCCAGTATTCAGAGGTTGGGCAGGCGCTCGCGCTCGGGACTGTCAATTCGCTTTTTGCCGCGCCGTCGGCAGTCATCGATTCAAAAGGCTGGGAATCGCTTTCTTACTTCTATCCGGTTGGTCTGACGCGGCCGAAGAACATTGTTCTTGTCAATAACAAGGCATTCCAGGAGTTGCCTAAAGATCTGCAAGAGTTGGTGATGACCGCCGCCGCGAGCGCGGAGGCTCGATCCCATAAAATGGCTCTGGCCTCGGAAGAAGATGCATTCGCGACTCTTGAGAAAAACGGGATGAAGCGCGGTGAGGTCACTCCAGAGCTTGCGGGCTACCTCGTTGAGAATGGCAAGACAATGATTAAGGAATGGGTGAATAAAGCCGGCAGTGATGGCGCCAAGATCATTGACGGGCTTCATCCGGGACTCCTCAAGTGACGTCATCTAGCGCCCGCTATCAAGCGGGCGCAGCCAGGCAGCGCGAAAAAGCTCGGAATGAGCACAGATGCCCATGTCGGCTTTTCGTCCCCAATGGCCGCGCACCTGGCTTAAGAAACATTATTTCCGCATGAGATTTTCAAGATGACTGTTTATAGCCTGCTTAATGAGGTAAGTGTTTCTGAACGCAAGGCTCCTGGGCTTATTCGGCGTTCTCTGAACTTTCTCTACGTTGCGAGTGCGATCAGTGGGGGGGTTACGCTGTGTGTCATTTGCGCAGCAATGCTCATTCAAGTAATTACCCGATTCTTCGGAGTGCTCGTCGGTGGTACAGACGAGATTGCGGCATGGGCCTGTGCCGCCGCCGCCTTTCTTCCTCTGGCTCACACCCTACGACATGGCGAAATGGTCCGTCTGTCCCTCGTCCTTTCACGCCTGGGGCCGGCGAAAGCACGTTCTTTCGAAATATTTGCACTCACGATAACAAGCGCATTTTGCATTTATGCGACTTACCATTTCGCGGTCATGGTGTATGACAGTTGGCGCTTCGGTGATATGAGCCAAGGGCTGCTTATCATACCGATGTGGATCCCGCAGTTTTCTCTCGTTTTCGGATTTGGCGTGTTTACTGTTTCCGTAATTGACGCTCTTGTCACGACTCTGTTTGGCGGGCGGCCGAGTTATCTCAATGCGGATCCCGATCACCCTGATCTGGTGCATATCGCCAAGGAGTAGGATATGTCCCTGAGTAGCCAAGCACTTATCTTAGTCGGTTTTCTTGCCATATTGCTCTGTGGGGGCGTGTGGATATCCGTAGCACTGGCGATTATCGGATGGTTAGGTCTGACCATGTTTAGCCCCAGCCCTGCGGGTGCTATCTTTGCGACGACCTCTTGGGGCGCGAGCGCATCGTGGACGCTAGCTGCGCTACCACTATTCGTATGGATGGGTGAGATCTTATTCAGAACCAACCTTTCCGATCAGCTGTTCAGAGGAATTGCACCTTGGGTCTCGCGGCTCCCGGGAGGACTGTTGCATGTCAATATCCTTGGGTCCGGCATGTTTGCGGCAATTGCGGGCTCCTCAGCTGCGACTAATGCGACGGTCGCAAAAATGGCTCTTCCGGAATTGCGCCGTCAGGGATATCCAGATAGCCTTATCCTCGGTTCTCTCGCAGCTGGCGGAACTCTCGGGATACTCATTCCTCCCTCAGTGCTCATGGTCGTCTATGCGACGATGACGGATACGTCCATTATCAGGATGTTTCTGGCCGGATTCGTGCCGGGAATAATGCTGATGGCAATGTTTTCGGGTTATCTTGTGATACAGGGACTGCGGGGCGCCTGCAGCGGTCCGGCAGCGGTCGCGCGGAGTTCCTTTCGGGAAAAGCTGCGTTCGAGCATGCAGCTCCTTCCCTGCCTCTCGCTGATCGTCTTGGTGCTCGGCTCCATGGCCAGCGGTATCGTCACCGCAACCGAAGGCGCCGCGGTCGGAGTGGCGGGCGCGCTTATATTGGCTGCCGCTACCGGCGCTTTGACGTGGAGAACCTTCGTTGAAAGCCTCACTGGCGCGGCAAGATTGTCATGCATGATTCTGTTCATCATAGTCGGGGCTGCGACCTTGTCGCAGGCAATGAGCTATACGGGGCTGCCCGATGCATTGGCCAGAGCTGTCACCGAAATGGGCCTCAGCCCGTATTTGATGCTGGCTGCACTAGTAGTGATGTATTTGGTCCTCGGCATGTTCTTGGATGGAGCATCAATGATCGTGCTGACGGCCTCTGTTGTGGTTCCGCTGGTTACAAGCGCAGGCTTTGACCTGATCTGGTTCGGGATCTTTATCACCATCCTCGTCGAGATCGGGGCAATCACTCCCCCCGTCGGATTCAATCTATTTGTGCTGGAAGCAATGAGTAAGAAAAGCCTCATGCAAGTCGCTGCGGCATCTTTCCCTTTTGTGGTTCTGATGCTGCTCGGAATTCTCTTGCTGATCATCTTCCCTGAACTCGCACTTTGGTTGCCGAACGCAGTGATGGGGCCTAGTTTGTGATGCTGAAAGCTGCTCGGAGTTTATTTTCCATAGCTCCAGCTGGTGTCGCATTGCCGTAGAAATGCCCAATAAGGCTAAAGATTAACCAAGTGCCCGGAGCTGCCTGGAGCCCTAGTAAAGGGGTAGGCGTGGGCACAATTCAGAAAGAGGTTTCCATGGAAAAGAAGATGATTACCGTGTCTGATGCAATCGCGCGGCTCCTCGATCAGATGAATACCGAAGTCGTGTTTGGCGTCAACGGGCACGGCAACTGGGCTCTGCTCGACGCCCTGGTGCATAGAACCAAGATCCGCTGCGTGGCTGCACGCATGGAGGATCAGGCAGTGGAGCTTGCCGACGGCTACTGGCGGTACAAGCGAGGCGGACCACTGCCGATCATCACGACCAGCGTCGGTCCCGGCAACATGAACATCATTCCTGCCGTGGCAACCGCGTTCTACGAGTCGATCGGGATGATGGTAATCGCCGGTGTCGGGCCCACCCATTGGTTCGATCGTGGCGGCATCGAGGAGGCCTATCGCAACGGATCGGAGGACTGGACGGCGGCATTGAAGCCAATTACCAAAAGGGCATTCATGGTGACGCGCCCTGACACGGCAATCGACATGTTCCTGCGTGCTTACCAGTTTGCGCTTTCTGGTCGGCCCGGACCGGTCGTGATGGCTATCCCGTACGACATTCAACATACGCTGATTGCGGACGACCTGCCCGATCCGCGTCCCTACACGATAATCCATCGCCCTGGTCCGGATCCCAAGGGGATTCGCGAAGCCGTCGAGCTGCTGGGTGCTGCCGAGCGGCCGCTGGTCGTCGTGGGGAGCGGTATCGCCAACTCCGGCGCTCATGACGCGCTCCTGGACTTCGCCGAAGCGACCGGCACGCCCGTCGTGGCGACGCCCACTGGCAAGGCTGCACTTCCTGAAGAGCATCGGCTCTCGATGGGTACCGTCGGTCGCGCGGGCTATGGCCACGGCAATCACGCGGCGCGCCGATCCGACTTGGTGATTGGTATCGGTACCCACTTCAGTGATATCGATACCGGAGGCTGGACCCTGTTCGACATTCCCAACAGTGCCAAGCTGATCCACATTGACATCGATCCGTCCGAACTCGGCCGCGCCTACCCGGCCGCGGTCGCACTGACCTCCGATGCGCGGATTGCTCTTGAAGCCTTCACCGAAGCAGCACAAGCTGCCGGCATCAAGGAGAAGAGTAACTGGACTGGTGAACTGAGCGAAGAGCGGATCAAGTGGAAGGAGGCGGTACAGGGTATGCGTACCTCCAATATCGCGCCGCTGCACTATGCGCGTGTATGTGAAGACGTGAGCGCGGTCGTCGCGGAAAGGATTCCGTCGGCACCGGTGTTCTACGATACCGGCCATATGCTGAGCTATGGCACCGGCTTCCTGCGCCCGTCTTCCCGGCACGTCTATCACAGCGGCTTCATGCACCGCATGGGATGGAGTATCCCTGCGGCCATTGGCGCGAGTATGGCCAGCGGCAATGGCCCGGCAGTCGCGTTGATGGGCGACGGTTCCTTCATCATGCGATCTACCGCCGTTCTCACTGCTGTAGAGCAGAAGCTGCCAGTGGTCTGGATCGTATTTGATAATCGTTCGCTGCAGATCGAGCGCGAGGCCATGATCAAGATCTACGGTCGCGAGGCAATGTGTGACTATCGCAAGGTCGGGGAAGAGGAGCTTTGGGGGCCGGACTTCGTGACCATGGCCAAGGGCATGGGCACCGAAGCGATCCACGTGTCGCGTGCCGAGGACTTCAAACCCGCGTTCGAGCGGGCGGTCGAGAGCGGTTTGCCGACGGTCATCAGCGTCGACACCGAGATCGAGACCCCTCAGTACCGCTCGTCTTGGTATCCCTATCCGAGGGACTGGAACGAGACCTGGAAGCCAACTCACGTACCCGCGAAAGCAGGCGACTATAGCTTCGAAGTGCCGACGTTTGTGGACCGTGCCAAGAGCGAAAAGTGAGGGCTGGCGATGGAGAGCAAACTGAATCTCAAGGACGCGCAGCTTTTCAAGTCTCAATGCTATGTGGACGGGCAGTGGATCGACGCCGATGAGGGGGCCACCATCACGGTGAACAACCCCGCGACCGGCGAGGCGATCGGTACCGTGCCGCAGATGGGGGCGAGCGAGGCACGAAGGGCAATCGAGGCGGCGAGCGCCGCGCTGCCCGCTTGGCGAGCAACGCTCGCCAAGGAGCGTGGCCGCCTGTTGCGAGCGTGGTTCGAATTGATCATCGCCAACCGAGATGATCTGGCGCTGATTTTGACCTCGGAACAGGGCAAACCATTGCACGAATCCCTCGGCGAGGTTGTCAGCGGCGCCGCGTTTATCGAGTGGTTTGCCGAGGAGGCGCGGCGAACCTATGGGGAAACGATTCCGACCTCCGCGCACGACCGCCGAATAGTGGTGATCAAGCAGCCCATCGGCGTGTGCGCGGCGATCACGCCGTGGAACTTCCCGAATACGATCATTACGCGCAAGGTAGCCGCGGCGCTTGCCGCGGGCTGCACGATTGTTGTACGGCCTGCAAGCAGCACGCCCTATTCCGCGCTCGTGCTGGCCGAGTTGGCGCACCGCGCTGGAATTCCGCCGGGGGTGTTCAACGTCGTGACCGGTAGTCCCCGGGGGATCGGTGCCGAGTTCACTTCGAACCCGATCGTGCGCAAGCTGTCGTTCACTGGCTCCACGGAGGTGGGGCGCAAACTGATGGAGCAAAGCGCCGGCACGGTTAAGAAGCTCGCTTTGGAGCTTGGCGGCAACGCGCCGTTCATCGTGTTCGAGGACGCCGATATCGACGCGGCCGTCAGCGGCGCAGTGGCGTCCAAGTTCCGCAATGCGGGGCAGGCCTGTGTCGGCACCAATCGGTTCTACATTCACGACAGCGTCTACGACGAATTTGCGGGCAAGCTGGTGGCGAAAGTCGCGGAGCTGACGGTTGGCAACGGCGCCGCCCCAGGTGTCACGTGCGGGCCAATGCACGACATGGGTGGGGTGGCGAAAATGGAGGAGCACATTGCCGATGCCTTGAAGAAGGGTGCTCGATTGCTGGCTGGTGGTCACCGGCACGCGTTGGGTGGGACCTTCTTCGAGCCGACGGTAATTGGCGACGCCAACGCGACGATGAAGGTTTCCCGCGAGGAGACCTTCGGCCCGCTCGGGGCGCTGTTCCGCTTCCACGACGAGAACGATCTTGTCCGCACCGCAAACGACACCGAGTTTGGGCTCGCCTCCTATCTCTACAGCCGCGACATCGCGCGCATCTGGCGCGTTGCCGAGGCGCTCGAGTTCGGCATGGTCGGCGTAAATGTGGGCCTGATGGCCAACGAGTCGGTCCCCTTCGGTGGTGTCAAAGAGTCCGGATTTGGCCGCGAAGGTTCGAAGTACGGCATCGAGGACTACCTCGAAGTCAAATACATCTGCCTTGGCGGTATGTCGGCGTAGATGCGGTGACGTTCGGTGGCATGGTCTAAGAACGTCCCCCACAGGGCAACGGGAACGATCTGATCTGCTTCTCGATCCAGGCACATTTCGCATTAGCTTTCTCGCGAAATGTGCCATCGCTTCTTTGAATCTCAGTCCCGTTCTTTGCGGCGCGCCAACTTGGCGCGCAGCTGCGTATCCCATTCTTGGGATGCGCTCGATGTCGTTCCGATTGTTGTCTACCTTTGACTGACAGGTTTGAAAGCGGGATTTCTTGGGCCACGCACGGTCACTCCAAGCCGTGACCGGTTATTCCCATCCGAACATCAGAAAGGAGGGGGTATGCTTGGCAGTCCTCAAGCGCGCGCTGATCTCGCCCTGTTATTGGTGACCTTGATCTCTGCTTGCGGTTGGATCTTCTCTAGGGAGGCCCTGCAAGAGTTGCCGCCGCTGTTGTTTATCGGTTTCCGCTTTCTATTGGCCGGTACGCTACTTTGGCTAATCGCTCCGCGTGGTTGGAGGCAGATTCATGCCGCTGGACTTTTGCCGAACTGTTTAGGGTTGGGCGTTCTGTTTGCCGGATTTGTCATGTGTTGGATCCTAGGGCTCCGGTATAGTCAGCACCTAGGTGTGGGCGCTTTTATCTTTAATCTGGGTGCTGTATTGGTGCCGGTTATGGCTTGGTTGTTGTTGAGGGAGCGTGCGCCCCGGAGTACCTGGCTGTCTCTACCAGTGGCCGGCCTTGGACTTGCATTGCTTTCATCGGGAAGCGGATTCAGTCTGGCACTTGGCCAAGGGTGGTTCTTGGCTTCTGCACTGCTTTTCTCTTTGCATGTCACACTGGTAGGGCACGTCGCACGTGCTCTGTCTGCGGTGCCCCTAGCCTCCCTTCAATTACTGGTGGTGGGTGTGGTCGGGGTATTTGCTTCCGCCTTGGCTGAAAGCTGGCCTGCATCTGTGTCAGCATCGACCATTGGTTGGTTTTTTGCGAGTGCCTTGTTAGCAACTAGTCTGCGGTTTGTGGTCCAGATGTATGGACAGAGTTTGGCGCCGCCCAGTCATGCAGCCTTAATCATTATTCTAGAGCCCGTATGGACCGCACTGTTGGCCGCATTGTGGTATGGCGAGCGGATGTCTGAACTGCAAATAACCGGTTGCATGCTGATCTTTGGTGCGCTGTTGATTAGCCGGTGGTCTTGGGTCGCCGAAGTTCGAATGACAGAAGTGTTCGCATCAAGGATCCCTTGGATTCTCAGGAATACCAGCGTAACACGCCTTAACTCTGGGCCAGATGAGGTCCAAACACAATGCTCGCGACGGAATAAGCCTTGAAGCGGAGAGAGGCCGGCTATGCGGTTTGTTTCCCGCATTAAATAATGCTCAACGAAATTTATTTTTCATTTGGGAAAAAGACCTTCTCGTTGTTCGTGCTGCTCAGCACCCAATCGACAAATCGCCGGGTTTTGATGCGTACATGGCGATCTTTTGGCCATAATATATGGTAGCTTTGCGGGCGCTTTACCGGCTTATTAAAGGGGCGGCAAAGTCGCCCGCTTTCGAAATCGTCCGCTAATAACGCGACTTGGCCAATGGCCAGCCCAACACCTTCGCATGCTGCTTGATACAGTAGAATGGAACTGTCGTAGATGTACTTTGGTTCAGCGGTAGGCTTAATTCCTAGCGCGTTTTTCAGCCAGTATTCCCAGTCGTCAAGCCGGTATTTGGAATGAAGTAGCCTTAACTCACTAAGGTCGTCGATGCTCAATTTTAAATTATCGGATTTTAAAATCTTCGGAGAGCAGACTACGTCGATTTCGTCGTCCATTATTTTGACGCTTTCTGCTTCTCGGCTTTTTCCTGTCTGCATTTGAATCGCGACATCGAATTCTGATGAGCTGAAATCAACAGGCCGAATGGCTGTATGGATTCTGACATTGAACTCAGGGTGCCTGCGTTCAAAATCGGATAGTCTTGGAATTAGCCACTTGAATGAAAAGGTAGGGTAGGCGGTAAGGTTGATCGTAGTGTCTCGCTCCTTGCCAAGCACTTCTTCCGTTGCTGAAGAAATGATGTCGAAGCAAGGGCCTGTGCGATTTACGTAGAGCCTGCCTACGTCGGTGAGCCGAATATCCCGGCCGCTTCGGTCAAACAGCTTTACCCCCAAAAAATCTTCCAAAACAGTGACCTGTCGGCTCACATTGGCTTGGGAAACTCCCAGGGCTTTGGCGGCAGACGAGAAGCTTCCACGTTGAGCAGCAACTACGAAAACCCTGAGCGGGTTCAGTGGGGGCATCACTTTTCGGGTCATTGGCAGATGTCATCTATTACTTTTCGTTAAGCTAACTTAACGCTTGGATGGTTGAAAAGCAAGCGGTCATCGGGAAATCTACGTGGTCTTTTCTTGAACTTAGAGTGGGTAATGCGGGATCTGTGCAGTGAGGTTGTATTGGAGGTGTTGGTTAGAATCCAGCGTTGGAGCAGCTGTGCACATGGCGTGACACAAGAGCACGGTTCGTTGGCGCGCATGCGCCTGGCCACTCCCTACTCACAACCGACTGTTTTGTTGGACCCTTTTCCATTCTGGGGAGGCGATCAAGACGGGCAAGCTGGTGGCCGTGAAGAATGCGCGCGAGGGAGTGGAACAGTGGCGGGGTGCCCAGCAGAAGCGGCACGAGCTAGGCGAACTGCTAGCGGTGTCCGTGCGCGGAGTGCTGAGCCGCGCCGACGAATTCCACGACATCGCCCAGTTGGGCAAGGCCAAGCTCGCGCGTCCGGCACGCCCCTCACCCCACCCAAAACCAAGTCTGTGAACCGGTCCATCAACAATGTGCACTTCATCCCAATAGCAGCCGCGGGCGATGTCGAGGTTTCGTTCGCGACCCCCTCGGTTGAGAGCCGCATGACTGATTACATGACCGTGCGGCTCGCTGAACCGGGCGAGCACCACGGCAAGATTTTTGACCTAGGAGGTCAACGCGAACTTCCCGCAGGCCGGGGTGGTGCTGATGATTGGGGCGAACGACCTGATCAACCCGGTTGTCCGAACCGACCAGGCAAGTTCGAGCTACGGCGTGCCGAGACTCAACGTGGATCTCGCCCGGAACGTGATCGTGGTGAACCGCGGCAATCGGGGCAGCTCCGGTATCGACAATGCGCTCTTCTGCCGAAACAACTGCCTGCTATACGACGGCGGGCAGGCTGCGCTCTCCGGGGTGATCAGGGGCACGTGAAGGCGCTGGAGGTCTGACTATGACGCAACGTGA
>ERZ869909.1266-NODE-1266-length-21104-cov-4.724259_pt1 | contig 21104 bp, 8 predicted proteins | sample MGYA00520892_ERZ869909 | MGnify/ENA primary metagenome ERZ869909 (study PRJEB32215, sample SAMEA104723947) | bioreactor metagenome | biome: bioreactor; feature: anaerobic bioreactor; material: water | place: China | collected 2015-03-12 ... | reverse complement strand
CGTAGAGTGAGCCGAGCTTCGCCTGGGCGATCCACTCCTCCGTGTGCAGCGCGGTCATCGGCGCGGGCACGTCGAGGCCATCGACCCCGTGCCCGAGCACGTAGACCTGCTCCGGCTCGTCGCGGAACTGGTTGAGCACCACCGGCGAGTGGGTCGTCAGCACGATGGTGAGCCCGCGTTCGTCGGCCTGCTGGCGCATCGCCGCGACGAGCGTGCGGATGGCGTGGGGGTGGAGCTGGTTTTCGACCTCGTCGAACGCCACCAGCGACCCCGGCCGCGCGCCGGCCACCGCGGTGAGGTGGAGCAGCCCCGTAAGCAGGCCGTCGGCCGCCCGGTTGGGGAGCAGCCCCTCCGCCGGGTCCGTGGCACCATGCCGGAAGAGGTAGGGCAACCCACGGTCGAACTCGATGTCGCCGATGAGGCCGGGGAACGCCTTGCGTGCCTCGCTCATCACCCAGTCGAACTGGCCGCGGTAGCGCAGCGGCGAGCCTTTCCAGTTGGCGAGCACCGACCAAAGGTTGCGGCCCGTGCCGTGAAGGTACGAGTCGGTCGCGCCGACCGACTTCACGTCCTTCACCTGGTTGAGCCAGTAGGTCTCGTAGGTCCGGATCCCCTCGAGCGCGTCCACGAGGGGCTGCATCCACGGCTCCGTGCCCCGGTCCCACAGCAGCTTCGCGCAGCACCGCTGCTCGTCGCGCGCCTGGAGCAAGCTGCCTAGATACCACCCGTCGTTGAACATCTCGGCGCGCAGTACGTCCTCGTCGCCGCGGTGAAGCTCCTCGCCATAGGTCCCCTTCACGCCCTGCGCCGACATCGGGAAGCTGAGCTTCCAGACCAGGTCCTCGACCTCCACGCAGAACTCCACCGGCGCGTCTGGCTCGGCCCCCCACCTCGAAAACGCCACGCCGTCGACGGAGCGCAGCGCCGACTCGTGGCCCCACAGGAAGTGCGCCCGCAGGAACTTCAAGGCGTCGAGGGTGGTGGACTTGCCGGCCCCGTTGGCCCCCGAGAGCACGCACACCCCTTCGGGGCGCCAGTCGAGGCGCTCGAGGACGCGGAAGTCACGGATTCGCAGGGTGAGGTTGGCCATGTCGTGCTCCTACTCGGGGTCACCGAAGAGATCGGGTTGTCGAACCAACGCTGTGGTCTTCGTCGGCGCCGGCGCGGCCGGTGCGGGCATCCCTTCGAGGATGGCCTGCGCGTGCCGCTCGCACTCGGCCCAGCTCTCATCGGGGGCCTGGACGAGCTGCCAGTCGAGGAACCGAGCGCCCATGCGGCTGCGGACGGGCTGCGGGGTGCGGGCGCGGTTGTCGTAGGCGCCCACGTCCACAGTGCGGGTCAGGCCGAGGTCCTTGAGGCAGAGGGTCTCGGGGAGCATCCAGCCGTCGCCTTCGTGCTGGTCGCAGAATGCCTGGATGCCAGCGTCACGATCGCCGCCCGCAGCGGCGATCGCGACCTGCAGGTCATCGAAGGCGTCCAGCGAGAGCACGGTGTGCCGGAGTTGCGGATCTTGGGCCTTGTCGACCCGCCAGAACCCCTTGGGGTCGAGCTGGCGGCAGAAGGCCTTGTTCGCGAGCTGCTCGTTCGGGTGGTCGCAGTCCTTCAGGATCCAGGCGAAGTCGTCGCGGTCAAGGCCGTAGAGGGCGGCAACGATGGCGTCCAGCATGCAGCGGAGCCGGAGGCGTTCGTGGGGGGTCACGGCCCACAGGCCACGCCATGGCCGGTTGGGATGTCGGACCGGCAGCCAGTACGACGCGAACTCCACACTAGGCGCATTGAGTCGGAGGCCGAGGGATGCAACTGCCCGCTCGCAGTTACGTGCGGGAACTGGGAACTGAGTGAGCTTCGACGGGTCGAGCGCACCAGCGCCGCCACTGCCGCCAAAGCCCCCTCGTAGGGCCCAGTCGAATGCGAAGCCTGACAGCAACGCCGCAAGCGCTACTGCGCCGCGCGGACCATCCACGTGCCCTAGGCCAACGGTGTGTCCTGCGGGAAAACCAGGAACTGCGGCCGCGACCATCGTTCGTTGGTTGGTTGGGTTGGCGATGTACCGAAAGGCCAAGCGGACTGGGACATCTGGTGGTGAGAAGTGGCTGCGTCGAACGAGGTACTGTGGAAAGAACCGCTTCTCTGGTGCGTTCCACGCCACACGGTCCCACCGCACTCCGTGCCCCGACCCGCCTCCGAATGTGCTCGCGATTGGGTCCAGATTCCAGATCATGCCCCCTTGATAGAGCGGGAGCAAAACCTCCCCACCCTCGCTCACCCACCTACCGTAGATGTCCGGCCGATATCCCTGCGTCTCCGCCTTCTCCCGCGGGATGAAGACCTTCGAGTCGCTCGTCATGTTGAAATCGCCCTGAGCGAACTTGATGTCCCACCCGTCAGATCCGTGGTCGCCCAGCAGCACGCCGTTGGCGTAGAGCTTCGTCAGGACGTTGAGGTCCTTCTCGGAGCGGATCTCGAGCACGCTAAGAGTCTTGGGCGAGAACGAAGTCACCCGCTCCGCCGGATACGCCAGTGCCGCCCTTGCCGCAGCCCAGTCCTCCACGTCGTGCCGCATGAACGCCGCCTGGATAGCCTGAGTCTGGCCCCCCTTCCCGGCGATCAGTACGCAGAACTTGAAGCTGCGGTGGACGCCTTCGAAGACTTTGTTCCGGTTGTCGAAACCGTAGAGCCAGCGCCAGGCACAGCGTTCGAGCAGGAGCTTGCGCAGGTCGGCCGAGCCCTTGTCGGTGTAGAGGCCGCTCGGCAGCAGGAGTCCGAACTGGCCCCCAGCGCGCAGGAGCGCGTATGCCTGCTCGGTGAACAACATGTAGGTGTAGGCTTTGCCACCGCCTTGCTGCCTGAAGGGATGGTCGGGGCCGCATAGGCCACGATACCGCGCGCGCTTTCCTCGCCAGGTCTTGTGGAACTCCGCGCCCCGCTTGCCGCGCACGAGGCTGACGTCGCCGCCGCCGTGGTCGGCCACCTTGCCATCTCCGAAGGGCTCGGCGGCGTGCTTGACGAAGGTGCTGCCGTCCTTGAAGCCACCGTTGTACGCGAGCCAATCGTGCTCGATGGTGGGGTGGGCCTCGAAGAGCGCCTTCTGCACACGCAGCGCCTCCTGCTTGCCGTAGCCGCGGTAGAGCGGGTCATGGTTGCTGAAGAATTCCTTGGACTGAGGTTGCATCGTCTCCCACGGCGGGTTGCCCACCACCGCATCGAAGCCGGCGCCCTCCTCGGTGAACACGTCGGGGAACTCGAGTTCCCAGTGGAAGAAGCGCCTGGTGTCCCGCAAAGCCTTCACCACCGCGCGCGACGCCTCGCCGGGCGTGGGGAGCTCGCTCGGCAGCGGCATCGCGTCGAGACGGTCGAGGGGCCAGAACCAGAGCGCGCACCAGGTGTCGAAGGCCTCGCGCACGCGGGCCAGCGCCTCGTCGGGCTGGATGCGCTCGCGCCAGATGCGCGCCCGCTCGTCGGGGCGGCCGGCGGGCACCGCGCGCAGGTCGCGGTAGAGGCGGCGGACCCGGTCGACGGCGGCCTTCAGCTCCTCGTCGCTGGCCGTCTGCGTTTGGAGCCGGATCTGACCGGTGATGAGGTCCACCTGCTCGGAGATGGCGGCGGCGCGCTTCTCCTTGAGCGCGTTGTGCCAGACGTCGGCCTCGTGGTGGACGCCCTTGTACTTGAGGTCGGGGCTCTGCCGGTCGAAGCAGAGCAGCGGGTAGTCGCGGAAGCGGTCGAGCCAGGCTCCCACGAGCGCGTCGCCGCAGCGCAGCTTGTGGTCGAGGAAGGTGAACGGCAGCCGCTTGTCCAGGGTCTCGACCCACAGCGCGACGCGCGCCAGCTCGACCGCCAGCGGGTCGAGGTCCACGCCGTAGAGGCAATGCTCGACCACCGCACGTCGCACGATGGCCTCGAGCCGCTCGTCGAAGCCTTCGGTCGGAAGGCTGCGGTCGGCCTCGGGCAGCAGCTCGCAGGCGACGGTGGTGCGGCGGTTGACCCGCTCGATGCGGTCGTGGACGTGCAGTGACTCGACCACCGCCGCGGTCAGCACCCGCAGGGCGGCCACGAGGAAGCTGCCCGAGCCCATGGCCGGGTCGCAGACCTTGAGTGCCAGCAGGGCCTCGGGTGGGCGGATGACGCGCTCCGCGCCGTCGCCCCCGGGCTGCTCGTAGATGAGGGGCTCGAGCGTGCGGCGCACGGTGGGCAAGGTGAGCTGCGGGCGCGTGTAGAAGGTCCCTGCGCCCTTACGTGTGCCGCCCCAGCGCACGAGGTAGAGCTCGCCCGGGAGTTTGAGGTCGGCGACGAGCTGCGCGGCGGCGTGGTCGAGTTGCGTCTCGTAGAGCGCGGCTGCGTCGGCTCTCCTGCCCTTCAGCCTCTTGACGAGACCTCCCACCTCGGCCGCGCGCCGGCCCCAGGCCAACGCCCTGGCCCTCGCTGTGGCGCGGGCGTCGTCCGGGGTGTCGTCGTCCGAGTCCGCGTCGTCGCGGGACTCGTCGTCCACACCGTCGTCGTCCGAGTCCGCGTCGTCGCGGGCCTCGTCGTCCACACCCTCGGCGTTCGTTTCGTCCGGATCCTCCGACTCGGCGTCCGCGCCGTCGTCGCTGCCGTCGTCCTCTCCTTCGCCGTCCTCCTCGCTGGCGGCCCGCTTCTTGACCTTCGCCTTCTCGACGAGGGCCTTCAGCGCCTTGTCGTCCATCGACTCCAGCCGGTCGAGGGGCAGAGCCGGCTGGTCGCCCAAGTTCAGGAAGACGATCGGGTCTGGCCCGACCCGGTGCAGCTCGTAGTCGAGCAGGCCTTCGTAGAGGATGCCGATGTACTCGCTGGTCAGCTCGGTGAAGTCGACTGGCGCGGCCACGGTGCGCCAGCCCGAGCCCTCACGGACCTTCTGCGTGGTGCGGGTGAGCAGCACCAGCAGGCGGTGGACCACGTCGTCGTCGGGCGGCTCGGGCAGCGCCTCGATGAGCGCGAGCGCCCGCTGCACGGCGTCGCCCTCGGCCCCGCCCGGGCGGAACAGGTCGCCGCCATAGGCCGGCAGCGTGACTGCGGGGTGCGGTGAGCCCCCGTGCAGTAGCCGGAAGAGCGCCAACAGGCGCGGCCACGCCGATTGGCGCGTCCGGCGTCGCTCGGGCGTCAAGCGGTCGAGCTGGTCGAGCAGCCCCCGCAGCCCATAGGCCTGGTGGTAGACCGGGTTGTCCGTGGGCAGGAGCTCACGCGCCTCGGCGAAGAGCGTGACCACCAGACGCATGACGAAGTGGCACGCGGCAACGTAGAGGTCGCTCTTGCCGTGGTCGTCCCAGGCTGGGCCCACCAGCGGCGCGCGGCTCTTGAGCAGCGTCTCGACGGCGCGGCGGACACGCTCGCCCAGCTCCTTGCTGAGCCGGGCCTGACCGCGGCGGGTGTCTCGGATGGCTGCGACCAGCTGACACGGGAGCGCCCCGTCGCGCTCGAGCGCCGGCGCCGAGAGCACGCGCCGCAGGACGGCGAGCTCAGCCGAGAGCTGGTCGGCGTCGAGCCAGCGGTCGGCCTCCCACTCGACCCAGGCGAGGCTGTCCGGGTCGGCCCAGACCAGCCGCCACTGGGCACCGTTGGTCAGGAGCCCCAGCGCAATGCCACGCCGTCGCAGGTACTCGACGACCTGAGCGAACGGGCGACGGCCCTTGCCCACACCGATGCGCGGGGCGGTGGTTGTGAAGACAGCCAGAGGCTCGCGTGCGCCGCCCGACCATACGCGCCGGGGCTTCAGCACGGTCCCGTCGAGCAGCTTCTCGGCGTGGGCGGCGCCGATGGCGCTGCCCTTCTCCCAGCCGTCGCGCAGGCCGCAGGCGTCCTCGAGGACGACGTCGAGCAACGCGCCAAGCGCGCCGGGCGCGGGGTGATCCGGGGCGAAGCTGACGAGCGCGCCGCGCAAGCGGTCGGGCAGGCCCCAAGGTGGCGTGTCGGTCGCCGGAAGTCCGTCGAGGGCGGCGGGTGAGAGCAGGTTGCCACCGTGGCGCAGGGCGGTCCACGCGTCGTGGAGGCTCATCGTGCACCTCCGGGTAGGCGGATCTCGACAGCAATGGGGTAGACGCGCGCCTCGCCGCGCAGGGCGTAGCGAAGCGGCAGCACGCGCTTCAGTGTACGCTCGGCCTCGGCGGCGAGTCGCTCCTGCACCTGCTCGTAGTGGCTCTTGCGCAGCGCCAGCTCGGCGTCGAGGTCGGCCAGGCGCTTCTGGATCTCCAGGTCAATCTCCGAGAACAGCGACATCTGCCAGGCCTTGTCACGGAGTTTCTCGGCCTCCTTGGCGATCTTCGCGAGCTGGTTCTCGCCGACGGCCTGCTCCAGCTCTTTCTTGCGACGGTCGAAGCGCTTCTTCTCTAGCTCGCGGATGCGTTGTCCCGAGGCCCGAAGCCGCTCGGTGAGCGAGCCGGTCAGTTCGGCCTGAAGCGCCCGGACGCGCGCCTTCACGGCATCGTACACCTCGTCCCAAACGTCGCGCGCCGCATCCCGGTCACCGAGTGTCGGGGCCGCCACCCAGGTGGCGGCGGGCTGGTGGGGCAGCGCTTCGCCCAAGGTGGCGCCGCGGACGGGCAGCGCCAGGGTGCGGACCCAGTGGTGGCAGGGCTCGCGCAGCTTGTTGACCGCCAGCTCCTCGATCGTCAGCAGGATCAGGGCGTCGGCACCCTCGGGCACGTCGGCGATCCGCGCCGTCCACCGTGTGGCCGCGCTCGGGCCTCCCGGGAACCGGTAGCGAGCGAAGGTGGACATGACCCGGTGGTACAGTGGGTCGCCCAGGTGCAGGAGTCGCGAGTCGGGCTCAGGCGTGTACACGGGGCGGCCCGTGGCGGTGTCGTCGTGCGGCCGGACGTAGTGCGCGGGGTCGAAGACGAGGGCGAGCACGGGGCCCGCGGGGCCGCCCATGCGCAGGGTGTGGTCCACAAGCTCCTGCCAGAGCGCCGGTACGGGGTGGACCAGGCGTTCGCGACCCGCGCCGTCGGGTTGGAGTCGGGGGCGCCCGGCTTCAATTGCGAGCGCGGTCTCCAGGGTCTCGCGCAGCGACGTAGGTGACAGGTCAAGCTCTGCCTTGAGCTGATCGAGGTGGGCCAGGTCCGCGGCGCCGGGCAGCGGGTTGCCGGTGGGCAGGTCGTCCACCAGGTCGGCGTGCACGGCGTGGGCCTGGCTGATGACGCGCTCGAGGCGCTCCTCGCTGGCCGCTGCGTCCTCCTCCTCCTCGAAGTGGGCGAGGATGGCGTCGGCGAAGATCTCGTCGGTGATGACCCGGTCCTCGCGGGTTTGGGAGCGCTTGCGCAGGACCTTGCCCAGAAAGCGCATGGACGCGTCGTCGGTGCTGTCGAAGTGGAAGACGAAGACGTCGCGCTCCTGGCCGTGGCGATCCAGGCGGCCGTTACGTTGCTCCATGCGGGACGGATTCCAGGGAATGTCCCAGTGCAGGAGGTGCCGCGCTGCGCGCTGGAGGTTGAGGCCCTCGCCGGCCGCGTCGGTGGCCACTAGGACACGGGCTGTGCCGCGCGGGTCGTTGAACGCCCGCTTGACGGCGTCTCGCTCGGTGTCGTTCATGCCGCCGTATAGGGTGAGCAGCCAGTCTCCGTCCCCGTAGCGGGCGCGCAGGCGGGCACGCAGGTAGTCGAGCGATGCGAGGTACTCGGTGAACACGATGACGCGCTCGTCGCTGCGCCAAGAAGCGTCGTCGCGCAGCCGCTCATCGATGAGCACCTCGAGCGCGCGCATTCGCGCGTCGGCCATGACCCGGCCGGCGCGGGTGGCGACCTCTGCCTGGTGCGCCGCCGGATCGAGGCCCGGGGGGACGCGGCTGACGCCGATCGCTTCGACCTGTCGCGTGACCTCGGCGATCTCGTCCCACACCGTCTCGCGCCACTGACGAAGCCAGGCGCCCACCGTGCGATCAGCGTGGCGCTGCCGGCTCTCGAGCTCGGCGTCGTCGTCCGTGTCGTCGCGGGCCACGTCGCGCACGCGTGCGACCGCGCCCGCCGTCGCGCGCTCGTCGAGCGACTCCAGCCCTTCGACCAGGGCCAGCCAGCTCTGCCCGAAGGCCCACGGGCCTGACAAGAGCCGCTTCTGCAGCACCTCGGTGGCGAAGTTGGCGGCGGTGCGGTCCTGGTGATCCGCGTTGCGCAGCGCCTTCTGGAGGGCCTTGCGGAAGTCTCGCAGGGCCAGGTTCAGGGCGCGCTCGTGGTTGCCGAAGTGCAGCGCCGGGAGCGCCTGGACGTGGCGGTCCGAGAAGCGTGCGGGCTCCCCGAGGGCTGTGTAGGAGGTGTTGATCTCGCTCTTGAGGCGCCGGATGACCGCCTCGCCGACCCGGCGTCTGTCCTCGTCGTCGAGCTCCGACTTGCGGGTGAAGCGGACCGGGTCGAGGGCCTCGAGCAGGCCCGAAAACGACCGGGTGTGCCCGTTGTGTGGAGTGGCCGTCAGGAAGACGCGGTGCTCGAACCAGGGCGCGATGCGTTGGAGCATCTTGGAGAGGTCCGAGTCCGAGCCGAAGCTCGCCGGCGCCAGGTTGTGCGCCTCATCGACGATGAGCAGGTCCCAGCGCAGTCGACCGTCCTCGCCGGGCTCGCCGGTGCTGCGAAACTGCTCCAGGACGTCCGGCTGCTTCAGGTAGTGATAGCTGGCGATGATCCGCTGGTGGGTCCGCCACGGGTTGGCGTCGACGCCGATCTCGCGCTGGAGCTTGAGTGTGGAGGGGCGGTCGACCACCTCGAAGGGCAGCGCGAACTTCTCCTGCATCTCGTCGCGCCACTGCGTTCGCAGGGCGGCAGGGCACAGCACGAGGATCCGCCGGATGCGCCGACGGAGCATGAGCTCGCGCAGCACCATGCCGGCCTGGATTGTCTTCCCGAGGCCCACGGCGTCGGCGAGCATCAGCGCGACCCGCGGCATCTCGAGGGCGCGAAGGACCGGAACGAGTTGGTAGGCCTCGGGGTAGATGCCGCCGTAGAGCGGCGCAGCCAGTGGGGGGCGGTCGTCGTCGAGGCCAGAGAACGGCAGCGACGGCGTCAGCGCCGACCAGCGCGACGCGCGGACCATGGCGTCGAACTCCCGCGGGTCCATCGGCGCGGTCCACTCGACGCGCGGCAGAGCCGCCGGCTCGAGCACCTCGGCGCCCGGCTCCACCTCCCACAAGACCTGGTCGGTCTCCGCGCCAGTGCCGTCCGTGTACTCGACCTGGACCAGGTGGTAGCGCCCGGACTCGTCGGCATCGAAAGGCTGGACGCTCATGATCATCGCGCGGCGGTTTCGAACCACCGCCATCATGCCCTCGCGTGGGTTCGCGCTCGTCATGCCTGCCCCCCGGATTCCGACTCGTCCTCGATCGCCCCGCCGGCGCGCACCCACTCGTCCATGTCGCTGAGCTTTAACTTCCACAGCCGGCCGATGCAGTGGGCGGGCAGGCCCTTCGCGTCGTTCCAGTGGTAGACGGTGTCACGGGCGATGCCTAGGTGCTTGGCGACCACGTCGACGGGCACCGAGGGTTCTTGTTCCGACATTGGCGGGCTCCCTGCGCGGGACGCGCCCCCCATTGGGCGCACCACGTCCAGCTTGAGGACGCCGAAGCTACCACGCTCCGTGCCCCTCGAACAGCCTTGTGGAGGATCGGCCCAGGGCGATCGCAAGGCCAAACGGTCCGCTTGGCGTTGACCTCGGGATCGGTCCGTAATCCACGCTGCCAGACACCATACGAGGTGCTGGTCGTGGCGGTGGCGTCAGGATGAGCAATGTCGAGCAGTAGAGCCAGCAAGGTGCGCCCCCGCGGGGCATCCCGAAGCGAACACGCGACCGGGACACCGGTCGACTTCGTCATCGACGAACCCGGCTACCACCCCGGGCTTGAGTGTTCTGGTGGTGGTCTCGCTGGGCCCTCGCGTGCCGGGAACCACCACCCCGATTTCCATGGCTGCGTGACCCGAGCAGGTCGTCGTCGACGCCAAGGCCGCCCGGCGCAGCGGCCACGGTAACCATCAGGCACCTGAGCTCAGTCGGAGCTGCAGATCGTGGTCCAGACCGAAGCAGGTATACTGGATGGCGCTGCGCGCGACGCGGAGCGCGTCAAGGGTGAGGATGCGTAGCTCGTTCCGGGTCAGGGAGGGAGCCAGTGTCGTCGCCCCGTCCGCGCGGATCGAGACGTACCGGTGCGTTGCTGCGTTGCGGTGTTCCCGAATGGTCGGAGCCGTCGCGGTCGTCGTGTCGACGGTGGTTTCACCGCCGGGGTTCCGGAACCCAACGAGCGAGCGCTCGAGCTCGTCGAGGGCGTCGAACCACGGGTTCTGCGCGCTGGGCAGCGTGTTCCCCGGACCGCGCTGACTGGGAGCTCGTCGCTTCCCGATGACCTTGTGAAAGGACACGTCGCGTGTGGCGAGCCCGAACTCCCAGTGCTGATTCAGGGCGACACCGAGCTTGTCGACCGCGTCGAATGCCAGCCGGAGCGCCGCCTTGAGCATGCCGAGCTCCTCGTCATGGGCGCTGCCCGGCGCGGGATCGAAGCGCGTGAACGCGGTGGCGATGGTCCGGCGCTCGTCCGTCGCTTCAAGGTAGAGTCGACGGGCGACAACGTAGTCCTCGCGAGCTGCGTTCAGTGATGCGGTGATGATGGATCGCCCCGAAGCGTCGCCGTCCGTCGACACCGCAGCTGCGGATTCGCCGGCGACGCGCGTAGCCTGGCGCAGCTGCAGGACGTCACCAGCGTGCTCCGCGCAGCCGCCAGAGATCGGGAGGCTGCGCAGGTCCAGGCCGGCTTCGCGCCAGCGCTGGACCGTCGTCGGGATCCGCGCTGCCCTGAGGTGCTCAGCGTAGGGCTCGTGCTCGCGCTCCGTTGCTTCGACCGACTGGCCCACTACTGCCTCGATAACCAGCAAGGCCCTGTCGTGCCACGCCTTGTGGTGTGCGTGCGTCCCGTCGTAGCCCGCCTCTCGGGTACGGTCGGGCTGACCGCACGCCACGCGCAGCGTCCGCTCGGCAGAGAGGAGCGCTTCGACGACCAGCGCCCTCGGGGGGCGAGTCGCCATCAGACGCAACTCGGTCCACCGCAGCGCTGCTCTTCCGAGAGCTGCCAGCGCGATCGGGTGTTCCGGGTCCTCGGCGAGCGCATCATGCGCCTGGTCGATCGCCTCCGGGAACCGGCCGCGCGTGATGTAGTCACATGCCAGGTTCGTCCGGAATGCCACACGCTCCTCGCGGCGGGCCTCCGGAGCGTGGCGGTGTGCGAGCCCGATCCAGCGCTCCCGCGAGTTGGCGAATCGCGCGTACTCGTCGCTCCGCTGAAGCCTCACGGTGAGCCGACAGCATGTCACGGCAGCGTTGAACGCGTTGTAGGCGACGCATGCGCGCACCTGGCCGTCCGCGGCGGCGTCGAACTCGAGCCCGGACAAGCTGAGGCCACGTTCAGCGAGGGACATGTCCTGCCATCGGACGGCGACATCGACGACGATGCTCGGTATGAGGTGCGCCTGACCGAGCCGCTGCAAGGCCTTCTCGCAGCGTTCGAGCCCGACCTGATCTCCCGGCTCGAGGGCGTCGGACTGCGCTCGGATCTCGTCCACACGACCATGAAGGGCCGCTTCGCTCATCGTGACCTCCCGACTGCTGCGTCGTACTCGTCTGTTGAATCAGGTCGCCGGGCACGACCGCCCGACCCGCGGCGCGCCACGCGTCAGCCCTCGCTCAGCTGCGCCAGTTGCCCGACCACAGCCTCATCGAGCTGCAGCTCCGCCGCAAGTCCCGGACTTGCAGCAAGCTCCCGCAGCGCCGCGCCATAGGTAGCGAGTCGTGCCGACGTGAAGACGGCGTCCCGGTTCGCGCGCCTCAGCAGGGTGTCCCTCAGGTATTCGCAAGCCCATGTGGCGACCTGGGAGCGTGCGTCGGTGTTCGTTATCGCCTCCACGAGTCGCTCGAGCACCAGATCGTGAAGGTCGTAGTCGTGGGCGAGGTGGGTGAAGGTCGACCAGAGTCCGGGGGCGGCATGAAGGCTGTCCGGAGGTCGGAGAACGTACGAGTTTGAGTCGCGTTCATCGGTCCATCCTGCGCTTCCATATAGCGTGCACGCTAGAAGAATGGCGCCACGCGATCGTAGCGCAATTGGTCGATAGCTGTGAGCTATGGCGCGCAAGTGCCCGTCTGCCATCGCAGTCATCTCTGGTCGGGATCGGGCAAGCAGGAGCGTTCTCACCAATCGGTTCGCTGACCCCCGGGGTGATCGTAGATCCTCTTCGGACGGATAAATCACTGCGTCCGGGTCCCAGGTCATGCCCAGCATGTCACCTTCGAGCCGAGAGGGATCCAGAAGGCACGCGACCCTCGCGCATGGATCGGTCGCCGAGTCTGCACTGCTCGCCGCAACCAGATGCTCCAGCGACGATTCGCTGGTGTCGAGATGCAGCCAACGGACCAGTCGGATGTCCGAGGCGTTCGTGACCAGAGAGGTCATGATTCGATCGATGGCCTCGACGGGCTCCGGGATGCGAATTCGGGCGGTCTCGTCGATGTCGCCGCGCTGTTCGATCACCTTGAGCATCTGCCGCAGCCGGCGTCCGATCGTGCTGTCGGAATCCTCGTGCGATTGCCGCTCGATCACGGTGGATACGGACTGCATCGTCGCGAGGGCGAGCGACAGCGGGGCGCGCTCGAGGAACGTCATCGCGTTGTCCCATAGCGCGTCCTTGCCCATCGCAGCAGCGATGGCCTCAGGCGAGCCGGCCTTCGCTGCGGTGACCTGGTTGAGGAACGCCTTCCGAGACACGATGTCGCGGTCGATCGCATCAAATCCCGCTTGAGCGCTCGCCAGCAGCGCCTCTGGTGCGAGGTGGGCCATGACGTAGTCAAAGGCAGACCCGAACGCAGCGCCATGCGATTCCTTGAGCTTCGCCAGCGCATCAGCGTTCCTGTTACGTAGTGCCCTGCGGATCTCGGGGATCAACATCAGCCGTTTGCTCTCGGACGGAGGAACGCCGTGCGCGAGGCCGCAAATCGACACGGCAGCTCGCGAGTCGAGACTCTGGAGCAGGTTGACCTGTGTGTCCGGCTGCAGCAGCCAGTCCATCAGCTGCTCCCGGCTCCGGTCGCGACAGTGCAGCGCGTAGTACGCGATGTGCTCAAGCGGGTACTCGCCGCACCACGTGATGTGCAGGGCACCTACAGCGTTGACGAGCTGCCTCAGATCGCGCGGCGACGGCTGTGCGTCGTTCCAGTGCGCGACGGCGAGACGCACGATGCCGCTCCACCGGCAGGCGTCTCCACCAGCGGCGGCTAGCCCGACGGTCCCGCGTATCGCGTCGACGGGGAGCTCCGCGGGCTCCGTCGAGAGCTGGTGGTCGGGCATCGCATGGCTCAGCAGTGTTCGCAGGTGCTCGATCCAGTCGAACGGGAGGAGCGGCGGGACGGCGTGCCGCACCGTGAGCAGCTTGTCCAGGTAGCCGCTCGCCGTACCGCGGCCATCGAGCCGAGGCGTCGATGCCCACCAGCGGTCCGCGGAGCGGCTATCATAGGGGACCACGAACCAGACGCCGTTCAGCGTGTCGTCGTCGGCTTCGCCGGTCGTGCCCATGAACGTGCTGTGCAGCGTGGTCCAGGCAAGACGCGCGGTCTCGTCGCCGACGCGGTCGAGGTTGTCGAGCACGATGACGAACCGACAGCCTACCGATGGCGGCTCGTGCGGTCTCGCTTTCGACAACAAGGGACGCTGCTCGCTTCGCTGTATCGACGCTCCCAGCTCACGGACGAACGTCCGGAACTGTTCGGTGAACTCGTGCGAGGTGAGCCGGCGAAGGCTCGTGGTCGAGCTGTCGGACACGCTGCCCCAGGTCCAACGGTCGCGACGGTTGCTGTTGTGGCTTCGCCCGGTCCGTGAGCTGCGCGAGACGAACCGGGCCAGCCTCACCACGGCCAGCGCTGCCAGCGACACGAGTACAGCCAGAAACGGCGCTGAGGCCAGCGCGAGGGCCGCGAGGAAGTGACCGCCATCACGGTCGGTCGCAGTGCCCAGGACGATCGCGGGCGGAACGAGCAAGGCGAGCACCCCAACCATCGCAGTCAGCGATGTGGCCCTGGTGTTCGTCGTCTCAGGCACACCCGCCAGGCGCTCGAGCGCAGCACGTTGGACCTCGGTCCGCAGTGGCTTGTCCTCTGGTGGCGGTGCTGCGGCCCGCGCCTGCCGGCCCAGCTGGTCGATCATCGAGTGCATGAACGCGTGTCGCAGTGGATCCGCCTGGCTGCTCCATGCGTCGAAGCAGCAGAACCGGATGACGACCTCGGGTTGCTCGTCGCTCGCCTTCCGGTGCAGCAGCTCGTCACGCAGCAGCTCGACGACGGTAGACTTGCCGGAGCCCCACGGCCCCTCCAGCCCGATGACGCCGTGCTTCGGGTCGTCGCGGATCTGCCGTGCGACGGCGTGCGCTACCCGCTGGTGTGGCTGGATGGCGGGCGGTACCATCAGGTGCCGGTCGACGTCGCGTCCAGGGGGATCGACGAACGTGGGGTCATGCGACGCGGGGACGTCGTGCAGGATGAAGGTACGGCAGGTCCTGGTGGCGGCGGATTGCTCGGTCATCGGCGGTCACGGGCGCGGCGCACGGCGCGGTGATGGCGTGCAGGGAACTGACGAGCACGCTGCGAGGCATGCGTTTGGTCTGGCCTGTATCCAGTGACGATGTTTCTGTCCATATCCGGGCGTAGCCGGCCGATCAGCCGCAGGCAGCTCCAGGTTGTTGCGTCGCCGGATCGGCTCCGCGCGCGGGATGCCCGCTGGCCCGTGCCTCGCGGATGTGCTCCACTGGCGGCGCAGGCGCGAGGCAGGGCTGGAGGTGCCGGGATGCGGGAAACGCTGGTCGACGCGATGGTAGACGGGACGTGGTCGTCCCCCGCGGGCCCCAGTGCTGGGCCCGGCTCCGGCGCTGGGGCGGGCTCTGGCGCTGGGCCTGCGGCTGGCGTGCTCGTGTTGCCGGACGGGTGTGTGGATGTGATGGAGGAGGGCGGTCGGCTTGTGGTGGTGGGCCCGATGACGGTGGCGCGTTGGGTGGGGGAGGGTGTGGCTCGGCGTGGGGTGCGGTGGCGGCCGGGTCGGCTTGCGGGCTGGCTGGGGTGCTCGCTGGACGGGCTGCGGGACCGGGTCGTGCCGCTGGACGAGGTGCTGGGGCACAGGTTTCGCGGGGGGCTGGACGACGTGGTCGAGGAGTCGCTGAGCTGTGCGCTCGGGTCGGGGAGTGGGCTCGAGTCGGGGAGCGCGCTCGGGTCGGGGAGTGGGCTTGATGGTGTGCTCCCTCGTGTGCTGGCTGGTGAGCTGCTGCCTGGTGGGCGGCTGATTGGTGGGCGCGCGGAGGTGCTCGCCGTCGCGGACGCGCTGGTGGCCCACCCGGAGCTCGCGGTCGCTGACCTGGCGCGTGTGGTCGGGCTGTCGGCTCGTCAGCTGCAGCGGATCTTCCTGCAGGAGGTGGGCATGGGGCCGCGGGTGTTCGCGCGGGTGCGTCGGCTGCAGCGGCTCACGGGGCTCATGCAGGCGTGGGCGGCGGCGCCCTCGGCGCTCAGCCGAGACCTCACGGGCTGGGCGCTGGAGGCGGGGTATGCGGATCAGCCGCACATGGGGCGGGACGTCCGCGCGCTCACCGGCCTGACGCCGCTCGGGTTGCTGGCGACGATGTCCGAATCGTTCAAGACGGGGTGATGGGGGGCGTCCGAAGGTGCGGCGCAGCGGATTGGTCAGCGGGCTCGCAGGCCGTCCGGGGGGCGCCGCCCGTCAGAGAGAGGCTCTGCCGAGCGTGCGCCCGGCGTCAGCCTGCCGTCGTGCCGGCGGTCGTGCCGCGGAGGCCGGCGAGCAGCCGGTCAGCGCGGTCAGGTGCGAGCTCGCGGAGCCGGCGCTCGGTGCGACGGTAGAGGTCCGGCCTCGAGGGGAGCTCCGCCGCGCCGGCGAGCGAGGCGGCCAGGAACGACACCAGCGAGAAGGTGTCGAGCCTGCCCACGTCGACGATGTTGAGGAGATCGTCACAGTCAGCGAAGGCGCGCCGCTCGAGCAGGCCGTCGATCCTCTCGAAGATGCGATCAGCGGCGCGCTGCGTGTCGCCGTTCTCGACGAGCTGGTACAGCGCCGCGAGCCAGCGCGCGTGCCCCGGGTCCGGTGCGTCGGTGTCACTCTGGCCGCCACGCGATCGCGGTGTCGTGTCGTCCTGCGCCGTGGTGGCCTGCGCCGTGGTGGCCTGCGCTGCGTCGACGCCGGTTGGGGCGTCGGGGTTGGTAGGGGCGTCGGGCGTCGGGTCCTCTGCGGCGTGATCGTCCGGGGCTGCGTCGTCAGATGCTGGCGGCTGCGCGGCCCAGATCGTCAGCACGAGCTCTGCGTCGTCGACGAGCCGGTAGTCCGGCTTTCGACCGCTCAGCCGTTCGCTGTTGTTCAGGATGATCGGGACGCCCTCGCCGCGCTTGTCCATCATGAACGACCGCTCCGCCTGGTCCGGCGCGGGGCACTTGGCGAGCAGCGACGCGATGAGCTCGTTCCGCGTCGACTGCCGCAGCGCGATGCTGTCGACCGTGAGGGTGTTGGGGAGCGGGCCCGGCGAGTAGAGCTCGAGCCGATCGTCGAACATGAACAGCCGGATGCGGGAGCCGGTGACGGAGTAGTCCCGGTGCGCCACCGTGTTGACGAGCGCCTCGAAGACCGCGCGTTCGTCGTACTGGGGCAGATCAGCGCGCGCCGGAGCCTTGAGCGCGGCGACCGACATGTTGCGTCGGACGAACGCGAACGCGTCAACGACCTGCTGATCCAGCGGCCCGGTGATCTCCTGCGCGTCCTGCTGGTAGTTCGCGTCCGGTGTGCGCCCGCGGTACCGCACGCACGTGATCGACGCGTTCTTGAGCGACAGCTCCGGCCGAGTGGCGCACATGAGGATGCCGGCGACCGTGGCGCGCAGGACGCCGGCGTCATCGACGCGCAGGATGCTCAGCTTCTGGAGGATGGTTCGGACGTCGCCAGCGGTGTCGCGAACGAACCGCCTCCAGAGCGGCTCGGCCAGGTCGTCCAGCGACGTGTTGGGGACGGCCTGCTCGTCGAACCGAATGAGCCTGGCCTGGCTCCGTTGCTGGAACAGCCGAGCCAGCGCCTCCGGTGGCATCTCGCGACGGGAGCTGCCCTGGCGCCGGAAGTAGCCGCCGGGGCTCCGGTGCACGAACAGGCTGCGCGGGACATCGAGCTTGAGGACGGGGCGGAGCGTCCCGGTCTCGTCAGGGAGCTCCATGCGGTAGGCGCGGTAGAACACGGGCGGGTCGATGCTCTGGTTGCAGATCTCGTACACGAGCCGTTCAACGGCCTCCAGGCGGTCGACAGGGATGCCGCTGATGTCACGCGTCGTGTCGTCCACCCCCAGCACGATCACGCCGTCGGCGGTGTTTGCGATGGCGGCGATCTCGTCTGCGAGCGCTTCCCGGTGGGGCGCGGCCACGCGATCACCGCGCAGGTGAACCGCCTTGAGCTCCAGCGTGGTGTCCTCGCCAAGCCGGATCCGGTTGAGCAGCTCCTCAGGGCTGTCGTACACGTCCGCCTCCTCCGACGATGCGACGATAGCGGCGCTGGAACGCTTCGTTGCCGCCCTCCATGATCTTGCAGATGGTGTCGCGTACGTTCGCGTCCTGCAGGCAGCCCACGCTCTCGATCCTGGTCTGGCCGCCCCGCGCTCCGAGCGCGACGACGAGCTCGGCGTCACCGTTGACGACGATGTTCGGGTTGTGGGTCACGATGATGAGCTGTCGATGTGGCTTCACCTGGCGTAGCTGCGCGACGATCAGCTCGTAGATGAGCTGATTGTCGAGGTCGTCCTCGGGCTGGTCAAGGACGAGCGGCTCGTCGCCGTAGGACAACAGGAACGCGAGGAGCGCTGCGGTCTTCTGTCCCGGGGAGCCGCCCTGGATGGGCTTGAACCCTTTCTGCGAGCCGTTCGGGTTGTGCAGGATGGTGAGGGAGTCCTCCGGGAACCAGACGTCAAGCCGATCCAGCGCCTCGGGTGGCAACGTCTCGACGTGCGAGCTGAACCTGTTGTCGCGAACCTGCGGTCTGTCCGGGTGGCCTGACTCGTGCTCTCTGATCGCCCGGAGCCGCCGCTTGAGCTCGTCAAGTCGACGCTCCAGCGTGTCCCGGTCTGCGTCGGCCTCGTACAGGCGGCCCAGGAGGCCTTCTCCGCCGTCCGGCGTGCCGATGTCCTTGTCGAAGCCAGTCTGGCGCGCCAGGATGCCACGGAGACCGGCTTCCGCGTCGCCGGTGGCGCGGTAGGCGTCGACGGTGATGCGGACGAGGGAGTTGTTGGCGAGGACCTTGTTGAGGAAGGCTTGCCGAGCGTCGGTCAGTCGCCGGCGGAGCTGCTTGAGCTCATCGAGGCGTTCGTCAGCTTCCCTCCTGGTCTGCGCAGCCCGCTCACGCGATGCGGCGAGCCGCTGCAGCTCGCCCTCGAGGAGCCGGCGCTCCTGGACCAGCTGACCGTACTCGTCTGGATCCCTGACGTTGGCCGTGGCGAGCTGCTCCTTGAGCGCCTCGTACGCGCGGGACGCGGCGGCGGCTTGGGCCGCCCACGGGGACGTGGCGACGGAGTCCTTCCAGGCTGCGAGGATGGCGTCAGCCCGGGCCGCCAGCTCGTGCACCTGATCCTGGAGGCCAGCGAGCTGTTGTCGTGCGTGGTCTGCCTGCTTGAGGAGGGCGTCGTCTGCCGCGTTGTCCCGGTCGAATCGCGAGTCGTCGGGAGGGTCGGGGACGAGCGCAGCGGCGAGCCTTCGGAGCTGGTCACCGGTGGTGCTCCAGCTCTCCTCCCAGGCGTCGATGGCGTGGCGTTGTCGTTGGCTGGCCCGATACGCGGTGAGCACCGCAGCGTGTCCCTGTTCCGCGAAGGCCGCCAGCTTGTGCTCGTTGTCCGCCAGCGCGCCGCGCAGTCGGCTCTCGTCCGCGAGCCCCGCCTCGAGCTCGCGAGCCTTGGCGCGCAGCGCCAGGAACTGCGTCTTCAGCGTCTCCCAGCGGTTGTCGAACTCGCGCCGGCCCACCTCCTGAGCGTCGTCGACGACCCTGAGCAGCGCCCCCGGCTCCTTGGCCAGCTGGTAGACCTGTTTCTGGCTGAAGATCCTGACCGGGAATCGCGCCGTGACCTCCCCTTCACCGGGAGACCAGCCGTCCGGCGTCTCCTGCTCGATGGACGGCGCCGTGCCCGGAACGTTCCACTGGATCCGGAAGCGGGCTCCGCCCTTGCGGTAGATCGCCGAGAGCCTGGTCTGGTCGGTCAGCAGCCCATCACGCTGCTGGGCATCTCGGACGCGCTTGTACTTGTCGAGGTCCGCGCGGATTGCCTCCGGTGGCTCGGCGTCGCGCCGCAGGATGATCCGCAGGAACTCGACCAGCGTCGACTTGCCGGTGCCGCGACCGCCGATGATGGTGTTGAGCCACGGGTTCAGCTCGATGCGCAGCGGTTCGGGGCGACCCATGTATCGCGCGTGGGCAACCTCGATCGACTCGATCACCAGGTTCGCGTGGCGGTTGGGGGAGCGGTGCTCCGTGCTCGCGTCGCTCCGCTGGATCGAGAGCGGCGCTCCGTCGAGCAGCGCGAGCCGGAGGCCGTCGAGGTCCGGCGTGCCCATCTTCACCCACGTGAAGCGGCTGCCCGGCCAGTTCCCGTTCTGGGCGCGGGTCCGGTGGTGCGCGTCCGAGCCAATCACCTCGGTCCAGCTACACCCCGCGTCGCGGTACAGCTGCGGCTTCGCCGCTTCAGGGTTGATCACCTCGATGGCAGCGATGTGTTCGCAGCTCAACGCCCCCTTCAGGTTCCATGTCTTCGATTCCCCGAACAGGCCGCTGGGGCCGTCGACGTGGGCGGGGATCGCGATCCCTCCGGCATCGACGATCTGCCTCGCGACCTCCGCGAACGCTTGCCCGGTCTGCCCGGTCTGCCTCGCCTGATCGTCGCCGGCCCCTGCGCCGAATGGGTAGCCGACGGCGCCCAGCAGCCGGCTGATGTCGTGGGATGTCGCGTGCGTCGGGAGGACCGCGAGGAGGTGCACGCCGCCGTTCACGGTGATCTCGACGCCCGGGAAGAGGGTGAGCGGCCGGTAGCCCTCCGGTTGCTCCTTGTCCAACGCCTCCAGCGCATGCCGGAGCGGGTCCACCCAGGCGCCGGTGTTGTGGTCCGTCACGGCGACGCAGTCGATCCCGGCGCGCATGTAGTCGAGCAGCCAATCGCGCGGCTCTACCGCGCGAGGTGCCGCCTGGTCCGACCCACCACGGTAGTCGTAGGACGCGGGCGTGTGCGTGTGCACGTCGAACGTCCACCACCGGGCTCCGGCCCATGTCCACGATGTCGTACTCATTTCCGTCTCCCAACTTCCGCGCGGGTCGACGCCGGACGCCGTCACGTCTACAGCGTCGTGTCTTCCTGCACTACCGCAACCTGGACCTTGCGCGCGACCTTGTCGAGCTCAGGCGGTCGGCTGTCTGCCCCGTCCGCGCGCTCACCGGCCTGACGCCGCTCGGGTTGTTGGCGACAATGTCCGAATCGTTCAAGACGGGGTGATGGGGGGCGTGCGAAGGTGCGGCGCGGCGGATTGGTCAGCGGGCTCGCAGGCCGTCCGGGAGGCGCCGCCCGTCAGAGAGAGGCTCTGCCGAGCGTGCGTGGTGGGTGATCGCGTCCGGCCGGTGTGGTGGGCGCGGAGCAGGGAGCAGGGCGATGACGGTAGCGTTCGGGTACACGATCCTGTTTGTCGAGTCGGTGGTGGAGGCGGTGCGGTTCTACGAGCGGGCGTTCGGGTTTGCGGACAGCTTCGTGCACGAGTCGGAGGACTACGGGGAGCTGTCGACGGGGGCGACGAAGCTGGCGTTCACGGCGCATGAGCTGGCGGCGCAGGTGGTGCCGTTCCGGTACCGTCGGGCGGACGAGGGTGAGCTGCGCCCCGGGGTGGAGGTGACGTTGACGACGGCGGACGTGGACGGCGCGTACCGCCGAGCGGTCGACGCGGGCGCGACGCCGCTGGCGGAGCCGCACGACGTGCCGTGGGGGCAGCGGGTGGCGTACGTGTGTGAAAGAGTGTATTGTCCGACGCCTGCTGGACACGGGCGACTTCGTGTACGTACTGGATCTGGAGAGCGCTCGCGCCGACTTCGAATC
>ERZ869909.1265-NODE-1265-length-21109-cov-3.801683_pt1 | contig 21109 bp, 16 predicted proteins | sample MGYA00520892_ERZ869909 | MGnify/ENA primary metagenome ERZ869909 (study PRJEB32215, sample SAMEA104723947) | bioreactor metagenome | biome: bioreactor; feature: anaerobic bioreactor; material: water | place: China | collected 2015-03-12 ... | reverse complement strand
TCCCGGGGCCGGGTTTGAGGACACGATCCGCTACATGGTCATGCGCGGCGAATACGGACCGCAGCCCGACCCAGACAGCGCCGTTCAGAAGAGGGTAGAGGCAGCCCGCGCCTTTCAGCCTCATTACATGGAACGCCAGCGCCCGAATGGCCGCTGGATCAGCGTCGAAGGCGCGCCGCTTCCGCAGGGCGGCTGGGTCACGGTCTATACCGACATCACCGAGATAAAGCTTCAGGAGCAACTGCTTCGCGCTCGGTCCGAGGAACTGTCCGGCCAGCTTTTCGCCCATGCCGAGCGGCTGAGCCTCGCAAACCGGGAACTGGCATCGACCAATGCCGCGCTTGCGGAAGCCAAGCGCGAACTGACCGAGATCGAAGCCCGTACCCGCCTCACCACCGAGATGATGCCCGCGCATATCGCGCATGTGGACCGCGACCTGGTCTACACCTATTCGAACCGGCGGATGTCGACGGTCATGCCGGGCACGCCGGATGACGTGGTGGGACTGCACGCCTCGGTCGCGCTGGACCACGGCATCGACCTGCTGCTGGTAGTCCCGCACGTCGCAGGCAACGCCCAATGCCCTGCCCGGACCCACCTGGTTCAGCTCGTTGGCAGCGTCAGTAACGGTGCCGGCGTCTCGCGCAGTGACTGTCACGTTCACACCCTCAGCCACCAGCGCACGCGCTACGCCGAGGCCGATGCCCTTGGAACCACCAGTCACGAGTGCGACCTTGCCTTGAAGTTTGTTCATGCCTGCAAGTGTTGCAGCTATGGAGCGGACCCGCAAGGCCATTACACCTGCGGGTCCGTCGCCTGCTCGGGTCTAGGCTGAATCGCCTATGCGATTGCGCCCGAAGCGCTAGGACGGGCCTTGCTCGCCAGCAATCATTTCGAGTGTTGAATGGTGGTGTACTACGCCGAACCGGCCGGTCCTCAGCACTTCCTCTGTGTCCTCGGGGTCATGGTCGTAAGCGATCAGCTCGAAGCAGTGGTTGACTGTTGAATCGAGAGAGAAGTCTGCGGTGAACTCAAGGGTGATCTCTGTTGGCTCATTGCCGACAATCATATAGATGCCCTTTGCATCGGGTTCCAGCTCCATACAGGATAGCCTGCTGTCAGCCTTTTCCAGCAGGGACAACGAATAGTGTGTCGCCTCCTCAGGCCCTTCCCAGTAGATATGGAAGCCGGCCTCATCAAACCTGAAGCTCTCAGGGTCTGGTACGGGAGAGGCTAGGGAAGTCAAGTCGTACGGAAACTCGAACGCCTCCTCATGATGCAGGATCTCGGGTGGGATCCCGGAGCCGTACTCGACAAAGACCTCGATGATCCCGTCCTCCACATCCTCAGGATCCCAGATTTCGATGGAGCCCGCCCTGGCAGTTTCACTCCTGCCGAGCACCGGGTACAGATCGACCCAGAAGGAGGGGCGGGGCTCAGGCTCGAACCTAATCAAGACTGAATCGTGGGCTGGCCCGTCCGGCTCGATCATAAATACCGTGGCCATGTCAGTGTTCACATAGGAGTTGCCGAAGTATTGCGTGCGTTTAACCGGCCCGATTCGAACAGCCACTGCCGATTCGGCCCCACCGTCTTCATCGTCTCCACCTGGCTCTTCCTCCTCTTCTTCTGCTTCCTCCTCGTCGTCTGTTGGTTCTTCCTCCGGTTCGTCCTCAGGCTCTGGATCTGGCTCAGGCTCGGGTTCCGAATCGGGTTCTTCCTCGGGTTCTGGCTCGGGTTCGGGCTCCGGCTCCGGTTTGGGTTCTGGTTCCGGCTCGGGATCAGCTTCATCTTCGGGCTCAGGCTGCGGATCGCCATCTCCAGGCGGGTTCGGGTCGGTGTCCTCGATCGGCGGCTGCTGGTTGTCTTGTCCCGTCTGCGTCGTGTTGCAGGCACCCAGTACGAGCAGGGATGCAAGAACCAGCAGGCCGAGCAGGATTCTGATGGATCGGCTCATGCGCTCATTCCTTTGAGTGGCTCAAACGTTCGGGTTCGACTCAGCACGGCCCCCACCGTCCCGAGCCGAACCGGGCACAGGTTCCTAGTGAGCGTGATTCGCTTCGCCGGGCACACCCGGTCCTGCCTTGCTCTCGGGGCTGATCTCACTCCAGGACACGCTCAGCACCTCGACGATGCGGTTGGCGTCAAGAGCCGCGTCCATCAGGACGGTGCCGGCGGCGCCGTAAGTGCCTTCGGGACCGAAGTCATCCGGCGTAGCCATGGCCGGGCCGCTGGCTTCACCGACGACGATGCGCATGGCCATGCCGTAAGACTCGTGCGGACCACACCAGACGTCATACACGCCGGGCACGTCAAAGGTGTACTCCCAGCTGGAACCGACCGGAACCATGGGCGAGGAGAATGGCTCGACGCCCTCGGGCACACGCTGGGGCTTGCCCTGCAACGGGTGGTAGGCAGTGACGGTGTGATGTGGGGACGCGGCGATGAAACTTATCGTGTCGCCCGGTTCGATGAACAGGCCGACCGGCTCGAAATAGAACTCGGGGATCGGCTGTCCCTCGACGGGCGCGATGATCATCATCACCTCGTGGGTCGTCTGGGCCAGGGCTCCGGCCGTCACGCTGAGCGCGAATGCGGCCAGTACTGCAGTTGCGAGTCTTTTCATTTTTCTTCCTCCGTCAAGTGGGTGGTGCGGGTTTGCCGGTTCGCACGCGCTCCTCGCCAGCTTGCAAGTGCGTGACCAGGTCCTGGAAGCGCGTGAGCTCGCTGGTGGTGCCCATTTCGATGTCCAGAACCCGGATCACGCGCTCACCTCCCCTGACGGTCAATTGCACGATGTAGCTGGCCAGAAGTCGTTCGCCCGACATGAAGCAGAGTGTACTGCCCAGGCGTTCCACAAGCGTTCCGCTCGTGAAGCCTCCCGGGTTCAGCCGCCGGCAAGCCTGGCTGTGAGCATTTCCGCCTCGGCGCGAAGCTGCTCGGATATCCCCACGGCGCCTTCTGCCACGTGGCTGGCCGCAGCCAGGGCGGCGTCAACATCACCCTGTGCCTCGTGCAGCCACGCGCTGCTCAGCATCACGCCCAGCAGGTCCTTGGTGGACGAAGTCTCCTGCGCGATCGCGCGGGCTTTCGCCAGGTGATCGGCCGCTTCATCGACCCTGTCCAGCTGCAGCAGGATGCGCGCGAGATAGCTGCGTGACTGCGTCTCGCCTGCCGCGTCGCCAAGCAACCGGTAGGTCTCCAGGGCATCCTCGGCATACGTCCGTGCGGTACTTGCGTCGTCCTGGCGGACTGACAGGCGCGCCAGGTTGTTCAACACCGTTGCGATCCCGGGCCGGTTGCCCAGTTCACGGCGGATGGACAGGCTGCTGTTGAAACGCTCCGAGGCATCCTCGAGCCGGCCCTGCACCTCGGCCACCGCACCGAGGTTGCTGAGCAGTACAGCCTCCCGATCGCGAAAGCCGATCTTCCTGGACATGGAAACCGCCTTCAGCCACAAGCGCTCGGCGTCTGCGTAATCTCCAAGGTCGAACCGGCAGGCGCCAAGGTTGGTATATGCGCCGGTCATACCCTCCAAGTTGCCCACACGCGTGTGGGCCCGCAGGCTGGACTGGTAGTGCTCGATGGCGAGGTTCATGTCGCCCTCCGCCAGGCTGAGGACGTTCGCCAGGCCATTGTGAGCAGCGCCCTCCAGGTAGTCCTCTTTCAGCTCGAGTGCGCCGTCCAGCACCTGCTGGAAGTAAGGCCGGGCCTCCAGGTAGCGTGCCGCGCGGACAAGACCGTTGGCCAGCACCATCTTGGCGTGCAGCAAGTCCGCCCCCGCGCCATGCTCCCGCAAGGCGTCGATAGCGTCTGACACCCGGTTCAGCGCGGAATCGAGCTCACCCTGAACGAACTCCTTTTCGGCGAACTGTGCGAGCAGCAGGCCGCGCAGCCGGGCGGCGGCACCCGCCTGGGGACCACCGGTGTTGACGGTCTCCTGCAGCGCGGTGATCGCCTCGCCAAAGAGTCGCTTCGCAGTTTCGAAGCTGCCCCGGTAGTAATAGAAATGGTTCAGCGCCTGCCGCGCGTTCTCGAGGGCGGAAAGGTCCCGGCGGTTCACGGCGTTTGCCCAGGCTGCCTCGAAGTTCGCGATGTCTGCCTGGACCAACTGCAGCCCGCGGTGCACGTCCGCTCCCTTGAGGTCCGGCGTCAGGCGGGCAAGCAGCGAGCAGTAGTACGTCGCGTGGGCTTCAGTTGCCAAGGCCAGCTCGGTGCCTGAACCACGGCTCGTGGCGTACTGCCGTACGAGCTCGTGAATCGCGAAGCGGCCCTCCTCGAAGCGTCTGACCAGCGTCCTGTCCACAAGGCTGAGCAGGATCTTGAGGTCCGCTTCCGCAGCATCGCGCGCAGCTTCCAGAGTGAAGCCGCCCCTGAAACCGGCCAGGCGGACCAGCACCGCACGCTCGGCAATGTCGAGCCGCTCCCACGTGTAGTCAAAAACGTTCCAGAGACTCCGGTGCCGCTCGGGCAGGTCCGCAAGGTCAGCTGACAGTGGCAGGCTCTGGCTTTCCAGCTCTGCCCTGAGGTCCCTTACCGGCAGGAGCCTGGTCCAGCTCGCCGCCAGCTCTATGGCCAGAGGCAGGCCGTCGAGCCTGCGGCAGATGTCGGTGATGGCGTCCAGTGTGGCATCGGTCGCGGCGAAGCTTGGGCTGTAACGGACAGCGCGCTGCACGAACAGGCGTTCTGCCGAAGTCATGCCGCCGGCATGCTCATCATGCCCCGCTGTTACTAGTCCCGCGATGTCGAAGCGCCACTCGCCACTGATCCCGAGCGGCTCGCGGGACGTGACCAGCAGCCTCAGACCCGGCAAAGACTCCAGCAGCCGCACCAGCAGGGCGGAGGCACCGATTACGTGCTCGAAGTTGTCGAGCACGAGGAGTGTCTCCTGGTCACGCAGGCCGTCGATCAGTGCCTGCTCGTCCCCGCTGCGTCCGGACGGCAATTCCAGGGCGGAAAGGATCGCCCCGGCCACCTCCGACGCCTTGTTCACTGCAGCCAGCGACACGAAACTCACGACACCGTCGCGACCGGAACCGTAGCGCCTTGCTGCTTCGATCGCGAGCCTGGTCTTGCCGCTGCCACCAAGGCCGATGATGCTTACGAGCCGCGCCTCGGGCCGCTCCCAGTGTTCCGCGAGCCGGGCCAGCTCGGCCTCGCGCCCCACGAACTCTGTAACCGGTTCGGGCAGATCGGCGCGGCGCCTGGGCCCGCTTCCGGTGCTCGCCCGCCGGCGCAAGCTTTCGACCAGCACGAGCGTTGATTCCAGTGGGGTTCCACCCACCTCTTCCAGCAGCGTTCGGCGGAAGCGCTCGAACGCTGCAATCGCCTCGCGTTCGCGGCCATCTGCAGCGAGGGTGCGCAGGTACAGCTGCAGGTCCTCTTCAGCCAGCGGCTCCGCGTCAAGCACGTCCGACAGGAGCGCCGCTGAGCGGCCGTACTCACCAGCGGCATTCAGCTCGTGAGCACGGCTCAGCGAAGCCTGGACCCACACTGCCTGCAGTGACTCCCTCTGCATGTCCTGCCAGGCAGCAAGTCCCGGAGCTCCGGTGGTTGTTTCGCCGCCAAGGAAGCTGCCCTGGTAGGCAGCAAGCGCTGCGTCCCAATCCTTCGTGCTGACCGCCGCGGCGAAGTCGGCTGCGTCGCTTTCAACAAGCCAGCGGACGCGGTCCGCACTCACCTCCAGGCCGTGCGCACATGGAAGCTTGCGCGCGCGAAAGATCAGCTTCCGCAGGTACGCATAGGCCTCATCAGTCGCTGCATCCGGCCGGTACAGCAGTGCCAGCTCGCTGCGTGACACCCAGTCGCCACGCATCGCGAGATACACGAGCAGTGACACAGGACGGTCCAGGGGGAGCGCCGTCGCCTCACCTTCTATCTCGACGGCGATACCACCCAGCAGGTGGAGCCGAACATGCATGTCAGGCATTGTACCCGACGCATTGTTTGTGACTTCTGCGCGAGACCTTCAACGTGTCGGTGCTAGCCTCGACATGTGAATTGCTGCGAGCACCATAGGGGGATTGCCTGATGTGTGGCATAGCGGGAGTACTGGCCGGCGGCGGCCGGCGGCCGGAACGCGAACTGATCCTGCAGATGGCCGGCGAGCTGCGCCACCGCGGCCCCGACGGCACCGGGCTGGTGATGGACGGGCCACTCGGGATGGTCAACACGCGCCTTGCGACGATCGACGTGGCCGGAGGCGACCAGCCGATCGGCAACGAGGACGGGCGCTACTGGGTCATCCAGAACGGCGAGATCTACAACCATATCGAGTTACGGGCAGAGCTGATCACGCTGGGGCACAGCTTCAGGACGCGCAGCGACACCGAAGTGCTCGTGCACGCCTTCGAGGAGTGGGGCACCGGTTGCCTGCAGCGGCTGAACGGTGAGTTTGCCTTCGCCGTCTGGGATTCGCGCTCGCACGAACTGTTCATCGCCCGCGACCGCTTCGGCGTCAGGCCGCTGTTCCTGGCCAGTTACGGTAATGACTTCCTGTTCGCCAGCGAGGGACGCGCCTTGCTGCGGCACCCGCTGGCGGTGCGTGAGCTCGATCCGGAAGCCATCACCCAGACGTTCACGCTCTGGAGCACTTTGCCCGGCGGTTCGGCCCTCAAGGGGATCTCGGAACTGCCGGCCGGCCACTGGCTGAAGGTCAGGCCCGGCCAGGCTCCCCGCATCGAACGCTGGTGGGACCTCGATTTCTCGCAGGACGCCACAGCAGATGCTGCGGACCTGGCACTGGAACTGCGCCAGCTGCTGGCCGACGCTGTCTCGATCCGCACCCGCGCCGATGTGCCTGTGGGTGCGTACGTGTCCGGCGGTCTCGATTCATCCGTGATCGTCGCCTTGCTGCGTGAGGCCGGCACGACCGACCTGCGCGGCTTCGGCATCGGGTTCGCCGATGCCCGCTTCGACGAGAGCAAGGAACAGGACCTGATTGCCAGCGCGATGGGCATCTCGCTGGATCGCGTGGTGATCAGCGACGCCGACTTAGCAGCAAGCTTCCCGCGTGTTGTGGAGCTGAGCGAGCGCCCCATGCTGCGCACTGCACCCGCTCCGATGCTGCGGCTGTCGGCCATGGCCAGGGCGGCGGGCTTCAAGGTCGTGCTCACGGGCGAGGGAGCCGATGAGCTCTTTGGCGGCTACAACCTGTTCAAGGAGGCAATGGTGCGCAGGTTCTGGGCACGCGATCCCGAGTCGCGCCTGCGGCCGCTGCTGTTCGCGCGCCTTTACCCGTACGTGGCGGACGACTTCGCCCGCGCCGGCGGCATGCTGCAGAGCTACTTCGGTGCCGGCATGACGGAGACTGATGATCCGCTATACAGCCACCGGATCCGTCACCGTAACGGCGTCCGCAACCTTCGCTTCCTGACCCCTGAAGCCCGGGGCGTCCCCGATCCCGCCGCCTCGCTCGAGCGCTTGCTTCCGCCGGGGTTCGCTGCACTCGATGGCCTCAGCAAGGCTCAGTACCTGGAAGTCCAGACGTTCATGCAGGGCTATCTGCTGCACTCCCAGGGCGACCGCATGCTGATGGGCTCAGGGGTCGAGGGGCGCTTCCCGTTCCTGGATCACCGGGTCGCGGAGTTCGCCGCGCGCCTTCCTTCGCGCCTGCGGCTCAGGGGGCTGCAGGAGAAGTACCTGTTGCGCAAGGCAGTAGGCGGGATGCTGCCGGTGGGCATCGCGAAGCGCACCAAGCGGCCCTACCGCGCGCCGCTGCTCAGGCCCTTCCTGCAGGCGGGCGCCCCGGATTGGGTCACCGCCATGCTTGACCCCGCCAATGTCGCAGCCAGCGGCCTCTTCGACGCGCAGCAGGTCGGCGCGCTCGCCGCCAAGGCAGCGAGGCGCCTGGAATCCGGCAACAGCGAGGCGGACGAGATGGCGCTGACCGGCGTTCTCTCGACCCTGCTGCTCAAGCAGCAGCTGGTCGACCACCCGCGACTGGCCGAACCGGCCGTGCCCGACAGGGTGATCGAGCCAGGCCTGGTGGGAGCATGAACGTCAGGCTGATGGGCGACGCCCTTCGGGCGCACGCTGCTGCGAATCCCGATCACGAAGCTGTGATCGCAGGTGGCGAACGCCTCACGTATGGCGATCTGCTCGCGCGAGCGAGCGGGCTTGCCGGGGCGCTGTTCGCGCAGGGCGTGCGGCGCGGCGACCGCGTCGCCATCTTCATGGACAACTCCGTGCACGTGGCCGCCGCGATCTACGCAACATGGCTGGCCGGCGGCGTCATCACCGTAATCAACCCGCAGACGAAGCAGGACAAGCTCGCGTACATGCTTGCCGATTCCGGCGCGAGCTTCCTGATCGCAGACGGGCAGCTGCGTCGCGTCTGGCAGGCTGCCATCCCGGCAGGCCTGGGCCTGGCAGTGAACTCGGCTGCAGAGGGGGAGCAGGAACTGACGGACCTGTACTTCTCCTCCGCTCCCGGGCGGGCCGCGGCCATCCCGGTCGACCTGGCGGCACTCATCTACACCTCGGGCAGCACCGGAAACCCCAAGGGCGTGATGATGACGCACCAGAGCATGGTCTTCACCTGCGGCAGCCTGACCGAGTACCTGCGCATCGAAGCGGACGACCGCATCCTGAACGTGCTGCCGCTCGCGTTTGACTACGGCCTCTACCAGCTGCTGATGGCGATTCATGCGGGCGCAACCGTGGTGCTGGAACGCAACTTCTCTTTCCCAGTCCGCACGCTCGAGATCGCGGAAGCCGAGCGGATCACGGTGTTCCCCGGCGTGCCAACCGTCTTCGCGACGCTGGTGTCGCTGCAGAAGCGCGACCCGAGGAGCCTCGGGCTGGTCCGCCGGATCACCAACACGGCTGCGCACTTGCCGGACGAGTTCACCAGGGTGCTGGGCACGCTCTTCCCCGAGGCCGACATCTACAAGATGTACGGCCTGACCGAATGCAAGCGCGTCTGCTACCTGCCGCCCGAGCTGGTCGAAGCCAAGCCAGGATCTGTCGGCATCGCCATCCCCGGCACAGAGGTGTTCCTGCTGGACGAGGACGGCGGACCCGTCGCGCCCGGCCAGACCGGCATCCTGCATGTGCGCGGGCCGCACGTGATGGCCGGGTACTGGGGCCAGGATGAGCTGAGCGCACACATGCTGAAGCCGGGACCAGTGCCCGGGGAGCGCATGCTCAACACGCACGATCACTTCAGGCAGGACGAGGACGGCTTCCTCTACTTCGTCGGCAGGACCGACGACATCATCAAGACGCGTGGTGAGAAGGTCAGTCCGGTCGAAGTCGAGAACGCCCTGCACGCGATCCCGGGCGTACGCGAGGCCGCCGTGACCGGCGAGGATGACGATCTGCTCGGTCAGGTCGTGGTCGCCCACATCGTGCTTGAGGACGGCGCAACCCTGGGTGAGCGGGAGCTGAAGCGGCACGCCGCGGCCAGGCTCGAGGCGTTCATGGTGCCCGGCGTGGTCCGGTTCACCCAGAGCCTGCCGCAGACAGCGACCGGCAAGGTCAGGAAGAAAGACCTGGTCGCCGGCAGCGAGTGACAGCTGCACCAGAACGCAGGAGTACAGGCGCTAGACTCACCACAGGAAATGCAAAGGGGATGACAGCCTAGAATGAACAGCATCGAACAGGACATCAGGAACTTCATCAACGAGAACTTCTTCGTGGACGCTGACGAGAACTCCCTGCCCGCGTCAACTTCGCTGACGGCCAGCGGCACCGTCGATTCGATGGGCGTGCTGGAACTGATCATGTTCATCGAGCAGGCCTACGGCTTCAAGATTCCGGATTCGGAGACCGTGCCGGAGAACCTGGACACGATCGAAAGCATCGTCGCCTATGTGAACAGCAAGGCCGGAGCTGCAGTCGCGGCGTGAGCATCGGCGAGGCACTCGTGCTGGATCCCGCCAAGGCCGTCGACAAGATAGTTGACGGCCTCCGCAATGCCGCCCGCCGCTTCCGCCGGCGCGGTGCCGTGCTGGGACTCTCCGGCGGAATCGACAGCAGCGTCACTGCAGCACTTGACGTCCTCGCCTTCGGCAAGGAACGCGTGCACGGCCTGCTCATGCCGGAAGCCGACTCGGCTGACGAATCACTCGAACTTGGACAGCTGCTGGCCGATCACCTGGGCATCGAGGCGGAGGTCGAGAACATCACGCCGTTGCTGACTGCCGCCAGATGCTATGAGCGGCGCGACGCCGCCTTCGCCCGGGCCGTTCCCGGCTACGGCCCTGGCTGGAAGTCCAAGATCGTGCTGCCCAGCCTGCTCGATGGCGACAGTTACCGGCTCTTCTCGCTCGTCGCCGTCGATCCGGGCGGCAAGGAGCATCGCGCCCGGCTCGATGCGAATGACTACCTGGAGATCGTGGCCGCCACGAACTTCAAGCAGCGCACCAGGAAGATGCTCGAGTACTACCACGCCGACCGGCTCAACTTCCTGGTCACCGGAACTCCCAACCTGCTCGAGTTCGACCAGGGCTTCTTCGTGAAGCTGGGCGACGGTGCAGCCGACGTGAAGCCGATCGCGCACCTGTACAAGACGCAGGTTTATCAGCTTGCCGAGCACCTTGGCCTGCCCGCCACCATCAGTTCGCGCCCTCCCACAACCGACACTTACTCGCTGCCGCAGACGCAGGAGGAGTTCTACTTCTCGCTGCCGTACCAGGGCATGGACGTATGCCTGTACGCCGTGAACAACGGCATCGAAGCCGCGCAGGTCGCTTCGGAACTCGGACTGGGCGAGGAGCAGGTGCAGCGCGTGCTGGACGACATCGAAGCCAAGCGCCGCATGGCCGCCTACCTGCACGCCGCGCCGGTCACTTTCGCATGAGCGTGGTCATAGTCGGCGCCGGCGGCTTCGGACGCGAGGTCAACCAGTACATAAGGGACATCGGGACGCATGAGGTGCGGGGCTTCCTGGACGACCACGCGACTGCGGTCGAACCGGCCAGCCTCGGCCTGGAAGTGCTCGGCACGGTCCGGGACTACGAGCCGCTTGAAGATGATCTGGTCGTGCTTGCGATCGGGCGACCCGACCTGCGCGTCAGTATCGCCACTGAACTGCGGGAACGCGGCGCGCGGTTCTTAAGCGTGATCCACCCGCTCGCGTGGGTGGCCGACACTGCGGTGGTAGGCGCAGGCAGCATCATCGCGCCCTTCGCAACCGTCGGCGCGCACGCCATGCTTGGTGACAACGTAGTCATGACTTTCTATTCCAGCGTTGCGCATGACGCCCGCATCGGCGAAGGCAGCGCGCTCTCCCCATACTCCGTCGCGAACGGCGGGGCGGAGCTCGGCGTTGCCGCGTTCCTTGGTGCCGGCGCGATCGTCAACCCCCTGAAGAAGGTCGGAGACCACTCCCGGGTGGCCGCGGCCAGCGTCGTCTACCGCGATGTGCCCACCAGGAGCCTGGCCAGCGGCAACCCGGCGAAGTCCCGGCCGCTGCTGGGTTCCTGAGCCTGTGCGCTTCGCACCGCGCGAGCTGCCCTCATCTGCTAACATCACCGCACTTATGAACAGGATCAGGCATCTTTACACCTTGCTGCTGCCTGTGCTCGCCAGCATGCTCCTGCTAGCCGCATGCGGTGGTGGTGGGGGCGGAGGCGGACCCGCCAGCATCGCTCACTTCACGGCCGAAGGCCTCGCGAAGGGCGACGGCGAGTGGCTGCTCAGCTGGGATGCCACCGGCAACAGTGTCACGCTCAACGGCAAGAGCGTAGCCAGGACCGGGACGCAGGAAGTGATCGCAGGGGAAGCCACCACGTTCACCCTGCGCGCCAGCGCCGGTGATCAGGGCGTCTCGGAATCTGTGATCATCGGTCCGGTATCAGGAATCAGCATCACCGACTCTGCAGGCAGGTCGTCTGACTTCTTGATGGAAGTCGGCGACACCCTTCAGCTGTTCGCCCGGGTGCAGGCAGAGGCGGCCGATGTCGAGCCGAACCAGGACGTGATCTGGGAGAGTTTGGACGAGTCGGTACTACGGGTCAGTGATACGGGCCTGGTGACAGCCGTGGCGGCAGGTACGGCTCAGGTTCACGCCGTAAGCAGGCAGTGGACCGGCATGCGAAGGGGTGTGGCGGTGACCAGCCAGCGCGTCCCGCGCATCCTCGAGTACGTCGCGATCCCAAGCGAGGCAGGCGATGGAGCCTGGACACTCAGCTGGAGCATCGACGCGGACACAGGCACGCTGAACGGCGAAGCGGTGAGTGCGGTCGGCTCGCGCAGCGTGACACCGTCCGCCCCCACGCCATATACGCTGGCGGCCTCGAACGGCCCCGATTCGGTCGAGCGCACCATCACCGTCGCACCTGTGGATGGGATCAGCGTGCAGGGACTCACGGTTGTGGGTATCGATGAGGAGATCGACCTGTCTGAACACGTTACGGTGCAGGCAACGGGAGCGGCAGGGGCGACGCCAAGCCAGGCGGTGACCTACAGGAGCGGCACCGGGTCCGTGTTCACGGTTGCCGGCAGCACGCTGCGGGCAGTGGCGACCGGCACGGCGACCCTGCACATCACCAGCGTGCAGGACACACGCGTCACGGGCAGCGTCGAAGTCACGGTGGTGGGCGCGGGACTGTATGAGCTCAATGCCGACAGTGCGCCTGCGCAGCTTGAGGCCGGCGAGTCGCTGCTGCTCGAGTGGAGGCCGGTTGCCCTCTCCTCCCTTGAGCTGGTCACGCTCTCGGACGGCAACGAGATCGACCGCCGGCAACTGCTCCCGCCCGGGAGGCGCTCGGTCGAAGTCGACTTGCCGACCGGCTATGGGGAAGTCAACTACAGGCTCGACTGGCAGGGTGAGGGTTCAAGCGGCAGCGAGCTCCTCTGGTCTGCGCCGCGACGCGTGCTCGGCTGGGTGTGCGACAGCAACGCGCGTCCGAACCAGCGCGTCGTGTTCGATGATCCCGTGATCGAAAGCCTGGTCCGCAGCGTCTACAGCCGGCCCACGGGCCGGCTGACGTGCCAGCATGTTCAGCAGCAGTTCGCGCCGCAGCTCAACCCGTATGGCCAGGAGACCCGCAACGCACTGGTCCGCAACAACTGCGATGACGGCCAGCCCCTGCTGCCGCCGGTGGAATCGTTCGAAGGTGTCCAGCACCTGATCCACCTGGTCCGCTTCGAGTTCGAGTGCAACGACGTAACCGATCTGCGCCGCCTGGCTAGCATGACCAGCCTGGTCGAGATCAACTTCGACAACAATCTCATAACCGACGTCTCACCGCTCGCGAACCTGGACAAGGTCGAGGTGCTCGGCCTCTACAACAATCGGCTCACGGATATCACCGGACTGGAGGGCCTTGAGAGCCTCCGGATCCTTTACCTGAGCGAGAACTCTGTCAAGGACCTGAGCCCGCTGGCGGGCCTGACCAGCCTCGAGCACGCCTGGGTGTATGACAACTGTGTTGGTGAAGGCAGCGACTGCCTGCGTGACTTAAGCCCCCTTGCCGGGCTCACCAATCTGGTCAGCGTCGTGTTCCATGCCAACGAGGTGGAGGACATAAGCTTCCTCAACGCCGGCATGACCAGACTTGAACTCGTGTTGGCTCGGGGCAACCGGATCGACGACGCTGGCCCGCTCGCGAACCTTCCGGCCCTCACCACCGTCGTACTGGACGACAACTACCTGACTTCGCTGGCGCCGCTGGTGGCAAACACCGACTTCGCCGAAGCGCCCATCTACCAGTGGCAGCGTGGCACCGTCCTGATGCCGCCGACAGGTTCGTTCGAAGGCAACCTGCTGATGGGCTACAACTGTTACGACCCGGCTGACCCCGAGCTGATCGCCCAAGTGAACGCACTCGAGTCCCGGGGAGTCACCGTCGAAGGGATGGCTGCGCCTGCCAAGGACTGTACCGCCGGGGGCCTGGCCGCTCCGCTGTCACCCGAAGCCGTGCAGCATCTCGAGATGCTGCGCCAACGCCCGTACTAGCCTGCTTAAGTGACGAGTGCTGCAGCAAGGCGTGACTGCGCTGATAAGGTTACTGAAGCGATGAGCATCAACAGCAAAACCGAGTCACTACGTTCACCCCGTCTGAGGATCAAGCGGCTGCTTGACGTCACGGTTGCCGCTGCGGCCCTGATCACCCTCAGCCCCGTTCTGCTGGTGACGTCGGTACTGGTCGCTGTGAACCTGGGCAGGCCGGTGTTCTTCACCCAGGTCAGGCCGGGCCTGCGCGGTCGACCATTTCGCATCATCAAGTTCCGCAGCATGCGTGATGCACTGGCAGCAGACGGCACTCCCCTGCCCGATGACCAGCGGCTCACCCGCTTCGGCCGCCTCCTGCGCAGCACCAGCCTGGACGAACTGCCCGAGCTCTGGAACGTCCTGCGGGGCGAGATGAGCCTGGTCGGTCCGCGGCCACTGATCACCGCATACCTGGACAGGTACACGCCCCATCAGGCCAGGCGGCACGAGATGCGGCCAGGCATAACCGGCCTCGCGCAGGTCAACGGGCGCAACGCACTCTCATGGGAAGATCGCTTCGACCAGGACGTCTGGTACGTGGATAACCACAGCCTGTGGCTTGATGCGAAGATCCTCTGGCTGACCGTGATGACTGTTGTGAAGCGCGAGGGCATCACCGCCGAGGGCCACGCGAGCATGCCTGAGTTCATGGGCCCAGGGAACTCGAGGAGCAGCACGACTTGACGCGCCACGGGGCTGCCGCGACCTTCACGACCGTGAGCGTCGGCGACGCCCTGCGCTTCGTCTGGCGAGGCGTGCCGCTGGCCGCCGGGTTCGGACTTCTGGCTGCAGCTGTCATGTTCGTATTGACCATGGCCCGACCGGTCGAGTACACGGCGGCCGCGTACCTGCTCTCGACACGCCACGCAGACGCTTACTTCGGTTTCACCACCCTGACGCCCGCCAGCCTTGACCCCGCCCTCTACCGCGCCGCCGTCGCGAACGGTCCGGTGCTGGATGCCGCCCTCGCGCGTCTGGACGGCCCGGCCCCTGTCCGGCAGGATGTGCTGCGCAACCTGAGCGTCCAGAGTGACAACCAGATCCAGTCGAGCATCGTGACGGTCGCGTTCACCGATTCCGATGCCTCGCGTGCAGCCAGTGTTGCCAACCTCGTGGCGGACGAACTCGTCAGGTGGGACCTGCAACGCACAGCCCGACCACTGACAGACTGGAGTTCGCAGCTCGAGGCCGAGCTCGACCGTCTGGACAGTGAGCTCGCGGCACTTCCCGCTGAATCAACTGAGCGTGCAGGCCTGAACATGGCCCGCACCGAGATGCTGGCGACGCTGGCGGGCATGGACGCGATCCTGCCGTTAGGGCAGCTCAACCTTGTCAATCGCGCGGAAGTACCGGCACAACCCGACAGCCAGCGCCTCGTCTCCAACGTCGCACTCGCGATCGTTGTGGCCGTGCTCGCTGCCTATGCCATCCGCCTCACCCTCAGCGGGAGGCGGGCTGCCGCATGAGCATGAGGGGGATGGCGCAGTTCATGGCCTGCCTGCTGCTTCTGATCCTGCTGGCCGGCTGCGTGGGGCCGTCCAATGCAGGCCAGCCGCCTAAGGGCGAGGATCCGATCGAGGACCCGATCGAGGAGCCAAGCGATCCCGAGCCTGAGGAGCCTGAACCAGAGGATCCCGAGGATCCCGAGTATCCCGAACCCGGAGCGGTATCGGTTACCTTCATGCCGGAGGCAACCAGCGTGCGCAACCCGGAGCGCGGCTTCCACACCTACGCGTCACTGACCGTCCCCGAGTTCCGCGTAACCGAACCGTACAGCCTCGTTCGCAGCTACGTCCGCCTGGATCAATGGCGCACGCGCGACCTGCCCCAAAGCCTGCTCGATCAGCTCGATGCCGGCTTCAGTGGCGCACGCGACAGGGGCGTCAAGGTCATCCTGCGTTTCTCGTACAACTTCGGGCCAAACGATGGAGGTGGACTCGATACTTCCATCAGGTGGGTCGAGCGCCACATCAGTCAGCTGACGCCGGTACTGGTGGAGAACGCCGATGTGATCGCCGTGCTTCAGGCCGGATTCATCGGCCGGTGGGGCGAGTGGCACAACAGTACGAACGACCTGACCAACGACGAGAACCGGGAGCGCGTCACCCGGGCGCTGCTCGCAGCTATGCCGGAATCCCGGATGATTCAGCTTCGTTCGCCCTGGCACATGCGCGTCACCTTCCCCGAAACGTTCGATCCCGTGCAGGCTTTCAGCGGCAATGATCAGTCGCGTGTCGGCTTCAAGAACGACTGCTTCCTGGCGGGAGCGGATGACATCGGAACGTACGACCGGAACAACCCGGAGCGCGACCGGGCATATGCCGCAGCACTGGGTGCTTTCACGGTCGTGGGTGGCGAGACCTGCAGCAACGAGTACGACACGCACAACTCACGCGAAAGGCGCGCCTGCGACAACGCGATCGCAGAGATGGAACGCTTCGGCTGGGACTACCTAAACCTGGACTTCTATTACGAAGTGCTGGATTCATGGCGCGCCCAGGGCTGCTTCGATGAGATCGCAGATCGCCTCGGATACCGGTTCCAGCTGCACGGTGTCGAGCATGATGGTGGTCTGCTGCATCCGGGCGAAACGCTGGCCCTGAGACTGGGAATCAGCAACACGGGCTTCGGCAAGCTCTACAATCCACGTCCACTGCAGATCGTACTGAGGCAGGAACACAGCGGACAGGTGGTAAGGATGACGGCGGTTGAGGATGCCCGCATCGCCCTGCCGCTGGCCGGCGAGGACACGACGCTGCCGCTGAGCGTAACGCTGCCGGCAAACCTGGAACACGGCAGCTGGCAGGTATTCATCGCCCTGCCTGACGCCTCACCTGTGCTGGCAGACGATCACCGTTACAGCGTGCGGCTGCTCGGCTTGCGCCCGGACGGTACATCGGTCTGGACCAAGCAGCACGGAGGCATGAACGACCTCGGTTTCCGCATCAGCGTCTCAAGTACTGACTGAACGCCTGCGCTCCAGGATGTCCTGATACAGCCTCTCGTGCATTTCGAGCAGCAGCGCCAGATCGTAGTCCGTTACGCGGGCGAGCGCGGCGTCCCTCAGCTCGTTGCGCCTCATCTCGTTACTAAGCAGTGCGTTCATCGCGTGGGCCAGAGTGGCCGGTGAGTTCACCGGAATCAACACACCGGCGCCCTGTTCAAGCAGGTCGCGCGTACCCCTGACATCGGTGGCGATTACTGGCACGCCCATGCTCATGGCCTCGAGCACGCTCCTGGGCAGTCCCTCCTGCAGTGACGGCAGGATCAACAGGTCGCTCACGCCCAGGATCGCAGAGACATCATCGCGGTAACCAAGGAAGTGCACGCGTCTGGAGATGCCAAGGGTAGCCGCAAGGTGCTTCATCTCCTCGAGCAGCGGTCCCTTGCCCACCAGCAGCAGGTTCGCGTCACCCCAGACTGCGGCGAAGGCGTTGATCGCGTCCTCATGGCGTTTGCGCGGGATGAACTCAGCGATCATCACGACGAGTGGCACGTCCTGGGGCAGGTCGAGCTCGGCCCGGGCCGCAGCCACGTCCGGTGGCTTCGCGCCGAACTCGCCTAGGTCGACGCCGATCCCGGGCATGTGATGCAGGTGCTCGGGTGGGACCAGTTTCATGCGGGAGGCGGCTTCGGCGTCTTCTCCGTTGATCACTATGAGCTCGTCGGTCCACGGTCCGGCTATGCGCTCAACCGTGCTGAACACCGCGTTCCTCAGGCGCGAGCCCCCACGCACGAAGTGAAAGCCGTGCGCGGTGTAGACCACGGCCGGTCGCGGCTTCCTGCGCAGCGCGAAGCGCGTGACTACGCTGGCCACGGGAGAATGCACGTGCACGATGTCGTACTCGCCGGCATCCGCGATCTGCCTGATCTGGCCCGGAACACCGAACAGGTTGCGTGGATCGAGCGGGCTGCGGCTCCAGTTGATCTCGTGCACGAAGTCAAACGCCTCGACACAGGCTGCCGAAGCCGAGATGCCGCGCGCCATGCCATCGACATGCCAGCCGAGGCTGCGCATGTGCCGGGCATAGGGCAGCAGGAAGACTTCGATCATCTCCGGGATGGACGCCACCATCAGCAGGCGGCCGGCTTTACCTGAGTTCTGCATACGTTTGCTCCCAGAGGTCGATCACGCTCTCCATGCCATAGGTTGACGCTACCAGTTCGAAGGCACTGTCAGCCAGCACCCTACGGGCATCTCCTGCAAGTTCCTGCAGCCACTGCATCGCTTCGGCAAGTGCACGCGGGTCGCGGCTGGGAACCAGCCGGCCGGTCATCAGGTCCTTCACGATCTCGGCGTTGCCGCCCACATCGGTTGCGACCATCGGGAGCCGCGCCGCAGCAGCCTCGAGCAGCACCATCGGCAGGCCCTCGACTCGCGAGGGCAGCACGAACCCGTCTGCAGCAGCCAGCAGGCGGGGCACGTCCATGCGCCGGCCGAGGAACGTGACCGATGGTTGCGCCAACTCCTGAAGGCGCCCGAGTTCCGGACCGCTGCCGACTATCGCAAGCTGGTCAGCAGGTCCTGGCAGCTTCCAGGCTGCCAGCAGGTTGGCGAAGTCCTTCTCGACAGTCAGCCGGCCGATCGCCAGCCAGACGAAGCCGGTCCAGCCGAGCTCCGCACGCACGCTCTCGCGCCCGGCAGCGTTCATACCGTAATCATCCATGCTGATACCGTTGGGCACGAGTCTTATACGCTCGCGCGGCGCGACGCTCCGCTTGACATAGGCTTCCACGGCCGCGCTGCTGACGTTGGTGCTCAGGTCGGTCAGTGCATCGGTCGCGCGGTAGGCGATGTCGAAGGCGCGGCCGCCCTCGCGCGTGTTGTGGGCGGTCGTGATCAGCACCGGCATGTTGACGATGGTGCGCGTCACCCGTGCCAGCAGGTTGGCGTGCAGCATATGTGCGTGCACCACGTCCGGCCTGAACGCCCGTACGATGCGTGCCAGCGCAAGGATGCCCCGGGGATCGGGACTGCCGCGTTTCATGCCGAGGCTGTGTACTTTCACGCCCGCTGCCTTCAGTCGGTCCTGCCACGCAACCGGATCGATCATCGAAACGACCTGGACCTCATGACCCCTGCCTGTGAAGCCAGCGGCGAGCCGCACCACCTGGGTTTCGGCGCCGCCCAGATCCAGGTCGGTTATAACCAGCAGTATCCTCATGCGCGGGCTGGCTTTCCGATGACAGTGGTTCCGAACGCGGTGGCCAGAACCAGTACGAACCAGGTGACCTTGCGGTATTCCCATGTGAGCGGGATGATGCCGACCAGCAGTGTCATGAGCAGCACAAGCAGCACCGCGCGTTCGACCGGAGGATTACGCCACACCGAGGCGAGCGCCGCCAGCAGCGCCGCGCCGAAGAGCACCAGGCCCACTGGACCGGTCTCGACAAACACCGAGATGTACGTGTTGTGCGCAACCCGTTCGAAACCGATGATCGAAGCGACCGACTTCTCGAAGCCGCCAGCGCCTACGCCAAGCAAAGGGTTCTGTTCATATACCCTGAAGCCCGCGTCCCAGATGAGCGCGCGTTCGTTGAGCGTGCCCTCGGTGACTTCACTGACAGTGCTCAACAGCCGGTTGATGCTGGTGCTGGCGAACTGCGAGATCTGTGGGGCGAACTGCAGCATGCCGACCATGCCAACAGCCGCCAGGGCCCAGAACGCCACCCGCCGCCGCGCTTTGAGCGCATGCAGTGTCATCGGCACCACGAGCAGGGCAACGATCGTGACGAGGGCACCGCCGCGTGACGAGGTCAGAACGACTGCCCCGAGCGCAACGGGCAGGTAGAGCAGCAGGGGCCAGAACCAGAGGGTGCGCTTCTCGCGGTGCACCAGGAGCCAGGCCATCGGGATCCCCAGCGCGATCATCGTGGCGAACTCGTTGGGGTCGGTGCCCGCAGCCGAGTAGCGCTGCCACGTGGCCTCCGAGCCGCTCACGAAGTTGTAGGCGGCACTGCCGACTGCCACGTAGCAGCCAAGAACATAGGCGCGCATCGCACCCAGAGCGTGCAGCGGCGTCTCCATCAGCTGCCAGACCAGGTACGCCAGGACGAGCAGCTGCAGCCTCGTGATCACATGTGCGAAGGTGTTCGCCGGGTCCTGTGACCAGTAGAGGCTGAGCGAGGACCACAGCATGAACAGCGCCATCAGAACCAGGAATACCGACGGGTACCTGAGCCGCAACCGACCCTGAACGAACAGCGCCGGCAGGGCGGCGACCATCAGGACCAGTCCCGAGACGCGGCCGATGCTGCCCAGGAAAGGAAGGACCAGGCTGTCTTCCCATGGCAGTACGAAGGCGAAGCCGAGCAGCGCCAGTGCGGCAAGCCGCGTCAATTGCCCAGTCCGAGGGCGTCCAGGTAACCCCTGGTCGCTGCGCCGACCGTGTACGGAGCCAGGTCATCCTCGGACGCTTTGGGCCCCGGGTCGTCGAGCGCCGCGATCAGCGCGTCGGCCAGCGCGTCGGCGTCACCCACGGGCACGAGCCTCCCGAGCCGGCCGCCGTCCAGGATCTCTCTGGGACCGCTGTCGCAATCAGTCGACACCACGCTGGCCCCGCACGCCAACGCCTCGATCAGCACCGTCGGCAGGCCCTCCCAGTCCGAGGACATTGCGAACACGCTGCATGCCTTCATCCACGCGTACGGGTTGGTGGTGAAGCCGGGCAGGAGCACGTCCTCGTGGCCCTCCAGCTGCGCGCGGTCCTCGCCCTCGCCCAGGATCACCAGCTTGACTCCGGGTCTGGCGGTGCGCACGCGGCCGAACGCCTCGAGCAGCAACGGGTAGTTCTTCTGTTTCGTGAGCCGCCCTACAGCCAGGATGAACGGTGCCTGCACGGGCAGGTCGAAGTCCGCATCCCGCCTGGCGTAAAGCGTCTGCGTCAACACGGGATTGGGGATGACGGTGACGCGCCCGCGCGGGAAGCCGCTGGCACTGGCGAAGGTATCCGCCACGCCGCGCGAGACGGCCACCACGGAATGGGCAGCCCGGTAGGTGAGCCCGGCGACGCGGGGAAAGAGCTTCTGGACCGTGCTCGCCTCGGCGCCGGCCAGGTAGGCGAGGTGCTCGGTGACCAGTACTCGCGTTGGCCGGCCCGCAAGCCCGTTGGCGATGATCGCCGCGACGTTTACGTGGCCCAACGCAGAGATCAGGCCTGCGGGCCA
>ERZ869909.1264-NODE-1264-length-21115-cov-92.673448_pt1 | contig 21115 bp, 15 predicted proteins | sample MGYA00520892_ERZ869909 | MGnify/ENA primary metagenome ERZ869909 (study PRJEB32215, sample SAMEA104723947) | bioreactor metagenome | biome: bioreactor; feature: anaerobic bioreactor; material: water | place: China | collected 2015-03-12 ... | reverse complement strand
TCCCGATGGCGTTATTCACGGCACGTCGGAGGGTGATCTGATTGATGCGGACTACATTGATCCGCAGGGTGATCAGGTGGACAACCCTGATCAGGTCTGGCCGGGCCGCGGTCCGCTGGATGACCTCATTCTTTCCGGCGCGGGTGATGACACGGTTTTCGCGGGCGATGGCGATGATCAGGTATTTTCCGGCGAGGGCGATGACCTGGTCTATGGCGGCGCGGGCAATGACACGCTTTTCGGTGGTCCGGGCAATGACACGCTGATGGGCGAGGAGGGCGACGACAAGCTGGTCGGCGAGCAGGGCGATGACCTTCTGATCGGCGGCGAGGGCAACAACCTGATGTATGGTGACAGCTTCGGCGTCGATGCCGGAGGGCTGAGCCCGGATGACGAACCCGAAGAGGGTTTTGGCAACGACACGCTGGTCGGCGGCCGGGGTGACGATTCGATGTATGGCGGCGGCGGCGACGACATTTTCGTCATCAACGACGATTTCGGCAATCACCTGATCGTCGGCGGCGAGACGGGCGAGGTTCTGGGCGACAAGATCTATGCGCGCGATATGGAGCAGGCTGTCGAGGTGATCTATACCGGCGACGAGCAGGGCACGATCACCCGCGGCGAGGGTGATGAGGGTGCCGAGATCAATTTCTCCGAGATCGAGCGCACCTACCTGGGCCGCGGCGATGACCGGGTCGAGGTGCTGACCTCGACGACGGGCAAGGTGCATGGCGGTGACGGGTTCGATACGCTGGTGCTGCCGGATCCCGAGGAGGGCGAGGACGGGCCGCAGGTGACGATCACCAACCGGATCGACAACGGCGACGGGACGGTGTCGCAGGATGGCTACGTGATCTTCCCCGATGGCTCGCGGCTGGATTTCGAGAGCTTCGAGGAGATCATCTGCTTCACGCCGGGCACGCTGATCGATACCGCGCGGGGCTGCGTGGCGGTCGAGGAACTGGTGGCGGGCGACAAGGTGCTGACGCGCGACAACGGCTACCAGCCGCTGGTCTGGACCGGGCGCAAGGATCTGGGCGCCGGGCAGGTGGCGGCGCATCCGGGGCTGGCGCCGGTGCGGATCGCGGCCGGTGCGCTGGGGGCGGGCCTGCCCACGCGCGACCTGGTGGTCTCGCCGCGCCACCGGATGCTGGTCAGCGGGCCGCGTGCGGCGCTGATGTTCGGCGAGCGCGAGGTGCTGGTGGCAGCGGTCGACCTGGTGGGCCTGCCGGGCATCACGCAAGAGGCGCCCGAGGGTCCGGTGAGCTATGTGCATGTGATGTGCCCGGGCCACGAGATCCTGCGCGCCGAAGGCAGCTGGACCGAAAGCTTCCAGCCTGGGGCCGCGGTGCTGCAAGGACTGGCCGGGGACACGCGCGCCGAACTTGAGGCGCTGTTCCCCGAGCTGGGCACCGCCGAAGGCCAGCGCGGCTTCACCGCCGCCCGCCCGGCGCTGAGCGCGACCGAGGCCCGCGCCCTCTTCGCCGCCTGACCGCGCGACAGACAGAAAACCCCGCCGCCTGCCCCTGACCGGGACAGGCGGCGCTTCGCATTGATCCCCACCACGTCAGACCAGCACCGCATGCCCCGGATGCCGGACGCGAAAGGGGGCAACCAGACGCTGCGCAAGCAGCATCCGGGTAAAGGGATCTGCGTCGGGTCAGGCAGTGGGGAGGCGATGATTTCTGAAGGTTTCGCGCAACTTGTTCTTCTGCATCTTTCCTGTCGCGCCCAGCGGGATCGCATCAACAAAGACCACGTCATCGGGCACCCACCAACGCGCGACACGGCCCTCGAAGCAGGCGAGAATCTCGTCGGCAGTTACCGTTTTTCCCGGTTTCGGCATAACCACCAGAAGCGGGCGTTCGTCCCATTTGGGATGGTGCGCCGCGATACAGGCGGCCATGGCAACGGCCGGGTGGCCCATGGCGATGTTTTCCAGATCGATCGAGCTGATCCATTCACCACCTGATTTTATCACATCCTTGGTGCGGTCGGTGATCTGCATGAAGCCATCGGCGCTGATTGCTGCGACATCACCGGTGGGGAACCAGCCCAGCCCCGCGGAATCCTTGACCAATGGGTCATCGTCGCGGTTGAAATAGGTTTGCATGATCCACGGCCCGCGCACCATGAGTTCGCCCGAGGTCTTGCCATCCCACGGCAACTCCTGCCCTTCGGCATCGACGATCTTCATGTCCACGCCGAAAATCGCGCGTCCCTGTTTGGACTTGATCGCCATTTGTGCGTCTTGCGGCAGTTCGTCCTGCCCAGGTTTCAAGGCACAGACTGTGCCCAGCGGACTCATTTCTGTCATGCCCCAGCCATGCAGCACCTGCACACCGAACTTCTGCTCGAAAGCCTCGATCATCGCAGGCGGGCAGGCAGAGCCACCGATCACCGTGCGGTTCATGGTGGAAAACGGCAGGTTGTTCTCCTCGACATGCGCCAGCAATCCTTGCCAGACGGTGGGCACGCCAGCCGAGAATGTCACGCCCTCGGCCTCGAACAGATCATAGAGCGATTTGCCGTCCAGTGCCGGGCCCGGGAACACCAGTTTCGCGCCAACCATCGGCGCCGAATAAGGCGTGCCCCAGGCGTTGACGTGAAACATCGGCACCACCGGCAGGACCACATCACGCGCCGACAGCCCGCAGGAATCGGGCAGTGCCGAGCCATAGGCATGCAGCACTGTCGAGCGGTGGGCATAGAGAACGCCCTTTGGGTTTCCAGTGGTGCCGGAGGTGTAGCATAGCGACGAGGCGGTGTTCTCATCGAAGAGCGGCCAGTCGTAGTGATCGGATGCGCCTTCGAGCAGATCTTCATAGCAGATCAGTCCCTTGATCTTGCTGTCCTGGGGCATGGCGTTCTTGTCGGCCATCAGCACGAACTGGCGCACGGTGCGGAAGCGGCTGGCGGTGGCCTCGATCAGGGGCAGGAAGGTGAGGTCAAAGAAAATCACCCGATCTTCGGCGTCATCGGCGATCCAGACCAGTTGATCGGGGTGCAGGCGCGGGTTGAGCGTGTTGAGAACCACACCCGAGCCCGACGCCCCGTAATACAGTTCAAGGTGGCGATAACCGTTCCATGCCAATGTTCCCACTCGTTGGCCGAATTCCACCCCCAGCCCGGCCAGCGCATTAGCCAGTTGACGCGAACGGCGTGCAAGGTCGCGATAGGTATAGCGGTGGATGTCGCCCTCGGTCCGGCGCGAGACGATCTCGCGTTCGCCGTGGTGGCGTTCGGCATGCACCAGCAAGCTGGAAATCAACAGCGGCTGGCTCATCATCTGACCTTGCATCGGGTCCTCCCTCGATTTTCCTCTATGGGTAGCCGATTGAAGTTGGCGGTCAAGCAATGGATCGACTCGCGAAGAGATTGACCCTGCGTCATGCGGTGGTCTTGCGCGCTTGATTGCGCGAACAGGATCGGCGACGAAAGTGCAGGAGGATGCCGGCGCCCGCGCGCGGCGGGCAACAAGCTGTCAGGGAGGGTGATAATGATCGAGAACAGGCCAGTGCTTTGGGCGCCGGATACTGAGCGCGCCGCAGCTTCGACAATGGGGCGGTTCATCGCCTGGCTGGAGGCCGAGCGCGGGCTGGTTTTTACTGACTACCCGGCGCTTTGGGAATGGTCGGTGACCGATCCTGATGGATTCTGGGTGGCGATTATCGATTATTTCGACCTTGAGGTGTCACCCTGGCGCGCTGTTCTGGGTAAGCGTGCGATGCCTGGTGCCGAGTGGTTTTCAGGGGCCGAGGTCAGTTTCGCGCGCCATGTATTGCGCCACGCCGAAACCCGGCCCGATGCGGTGGCGTTGATAAGCCAGTCCGAAACATTTGGCCGCAGCACCGTGACATGGGCCGAGCTGGCCGATCAGGTGGGGCGGGCGGCCAGCGGGTTGAAGCGCCTGGGTGTGGGGCAGGGCGACCGGGTGGTGGCGATCCTCCCCAATACCATCGAGGCTGTGGTTGCGTTTCTGGCGACCGCCAGTCTGGGGGCGATCTGGTCGCTGGCGGCGCCCGATATGGGGCCGGTTGCCGTGCTGGATCGTTTTCGCCAGATTGACCCCAAGGTATTGATCGCGCAAGATTCCTTTTATCTGGCTGGACGCAAGATGAATCGCCGTTCGGTGGTGGCAGGGATTGCCGAAGGACTGCCCGGCCTTGCGCAGCGGGTAATGGTGCCCGCGCTGGAGGATGTGCCCGAGGGCTGGCTGGGCTGGGCCGATCTGCTGTCCCAGTCCGTGTCATCAGCGCCTGTTGCTGTGCCGTTTTCGCATCCCTTGTGGATTGTCTATTCCTCCGGCACCACGGGCAACCCCAAGCCCATCGTCCATGGCCATGGCGGCGTCCTGCTGGAATGTGCCAAGGCCGCGCTGCATCTGGATCTGGGGCCCGAGGACCGTTTTGCATGGTTGACGTCATCTGGCTGGATCATGTGGAACGCACAGTTCTTTGCGCTGGTGCAGGGTGCCAGTGTGGCGTTGTTCGATGGGGCGCCCAACCATCCGGACATGCTGGAAGTGTGGCGGATGGTCTCGCGTGAGCGCCTGACCTCGTTTGGCGCAGGGGCAGCGTTTCTGATGGGGTGCCAGAAAGCGGGGGTGGCACCGGGCCGCGATCTTGATCTGGGGGCGTTGCGGTCAGTGGGTTCTACCGGCTCGCCGCTCAGCCCAGAGGCGTATGAATGGGTCTACCGCGATGTGAAGGCCGATCTGTGGTTGGCGCCGCTGAGCGGGGGCACGGATATTGCCGGTGCCTTCGTGGGCGGCAACCCGATGCTGCCGGTGCGCGCCGGCGAAATGCAGTGCCGGATGCTGGGCAATGCGGTGCGCGCTTTTGACGAGGCCGGGCAGGAGGTGATCGGCCAGGTGGGTGAGCTGGTCTGCACCGCGCCTCTGCCGTCGATGCCGCTGGGCTTTTGGGGCGACGATGACGGCGAACGCTTCCGCGAGAGTTACTTTGACACCTGGCCGGGTGTCTGGCGGCACGGCGACTGGATCGAAATCACGCCCGAGGGCGGTGCGGTGATCTATGGCCGTTCTGACGCCACGATCAACCGGCACGGTCTGCGACTGGGATCAAGCGAGATCTACCGCGCAGTCGAGGCACTGGAGGAGGTGCAGGATTCGCTGGTCGTGGACCTGGAGTTTCTGGGCCGTGAAAGCTTCATGCCGCTTTTCGTCGTCACCGCGCCGAATGTGGTGCTGGATGACGCCTTGCGCGACCGGATCCGGGCTTGCATCCGCGCTGATGTCTCGCCGCGCTTCGTACCCGATGTGATCGAAGCCATCACCGAGGTGCCGCGCACCCTTTCAGGCAAGAAACTGGAGGTTCCCGTGAAAAAGCTGCTGCTCGGCGGTGATCCGTCACGGGTGGTTAACCGCGATTCAATGGCAAATCCGGGCAGTTTTGACTGGTTTGTCGATTATGCGCGCCAGCGTGGTGTGTCTGGTTGAGCCATGCCAGTTTCGGTATTGCCCGGTTATGGAACGCTCACACATTCAATCGGTTCACCGTCTTGCAGGTTCTCAAGCGTTGCCGTGTCACCACGGCTCCACCACACCAGAGCGCCGGAAGCATAGCGCGCACCTGATGCCGATAACACGTTGACAAAGAGGCGCGTTTCGCCTTGCAGCGGCATCACGGCCAGTCTGTTGGGCCCGGCGATGACATAGTGAACGGAGAGCATTGTGTCATCGCTGCAGTGATAGGCCGCAGTCTGAACCGATGTATTCTGGCCAAGGCCCAACGAAAGGGCCAGGTTCATCTCGGCTGCGGCGGGCATGGCAAGCAGGGACGCTAAGATGAGCGTAACATACCGGGTCATGATCCCCTCCGGTTGAACTGCACAAATCATAGCTTGCGTCCGGCCCCTGATCAATCGTATGCCGCGCGCGACACGGCTGTACAGATCGAAGACATCCATGCAATCGCGCGCTAAGATGCTGGATGGGCGTGGGCGGTTGATCACCGGAATGTAGTCAGTTCGGGCGTAAGGCCTGATATTTCTTCCAGAATTCGGCAATGAAAACATGCTCTTGTGAGTTTTCGTGTCGTTCAGATCAACACCGTGCCAGGAAATTTATCTTGAGAAACCATATGGTTGCGGATAGAGGACAGCGTTAGGCCCCTTGCTGGAACTGGTAGACAGACCAGACTTAAAATCTGAGGCTCGTATGAGCGTGAGGGTTCGAGTCCCTCAGGGGCCACCATTTGTAAGCTGCTGCGGACGCATTCCTTTTCGGGCGGAATGTTCCGGTGGGATGTCATTGCTGGGTTCAGGCAGTGCCCGACCATCTCAAATAGTTTTCCAGTGAAAAATGCGGGCAGCGACGATTGGGAAGGCGTTTGTTGCCCCAGCGGTGTCTTTGTGGCTCCATGATAATTGTGTCCATTCATTCCGAAGCCAGCGCCTTTCGCATCGGGAGCCTGGTGTGGTTCTGGCGTCGCCAAGCACTCTTCTGAACCGGTTACGGTTCTATGTCTCAGCATTTCCCTTTTGGTGTCGCAGTGCCCCGAGCCGAAAACTATGAAAGCCTTGATCGAAATTCCGATTGGGGGCACCAATATGTGTTAGCCATATTCTTGCCGGGCTGACAAACAGGGGGCGGGAATGTTTGATCAGACACACAAGGATGTATTGCTCCAGATGCGGCGTAAGCTGTTTGGATATGCCTGCGTCTTGTGTCAGGATACCCCCAGCGCAGAAGACCTGTATCAGGAAACGCTGTTGCGCGCGATGTCTGCCCGCTCTGCCCCCGCCGATCAGACTGCTTATGGTGTCTGGGTTTTCCGGATCATGCGCAACCTTTGGATCGACGGCTTGCGCGCCAAGGGGCGTTTGCCCGAGTTCGATGACGTGACCGAGATTGACGATATCGCTGAAGGCAGTGGTGATGATCTGGTGGTCAACGCGCTTGCCGTCAGGCAGGCATTCCAGACCTTGTCCAAGGCGCATCGCGACATTCTGGCACTGGTTGATATTTGCGGCTTCAGTTATGCAGAGGCGGCGGAATTGTTGCAGGTGCCACCAGGGACGATCATGAGCAGGGTAAGTCGAGCCAGAAATGCTCTCACACACAAGATGCGAGAGGAGGTCAACATTATTTCTTTGCCGTTGCGCCGCCCGTTGCGCATTCGCGGAGAGAAGGAATGAGCCGACACGTCTCTGAACATCAACTGAATGCCTTTGTCGATGGCGAATTGTCGCCGCCGGAGGCTGCACAGATCGCTTCCGTGATCGCGACAAGTCCCATGATAGCGCAGCGCGTAGCCCGGTTGCATCAGACGAAAGCCGCTATCGCTGCAATGGCCGATGATCTGGTTCTGCCAGACGTAACCCAGCCCCAGCCCAGATCACTCTGGCGTGTGGCAGTTGGACTGGCCGGGGTGGCTGCGATGCTGATGCTGCTGTTCTGGTCTGCACCGGCACCAGAGCCAGCGCCGGTATCGGATGCCGCCAGCCTGCCCTTGATGGCGCAGCATGATCATTGGGCAGGACAAGAGACCGGGAGCGCAAGTCTTGACCTCCCCGACGGCTTTGCCTGGTTGGGATCTGTCATGCAATCCAGCGGCTTGCAACTGGTGTATCTGGCACAGGGTGCCGGAATGCAACATTTCGGCTTCAAGGGTCAGAATGCCTGCCGGATCAGCCTGTTCATGACAACATCAACACATCATGACAGCCCCCTGCAACTGACGCTGTCCGAGCGTGTGCAGCATGCGCATTGGCAGATTGACGGGTTTGCCTTCGAGATGATCGCCCGAGACATGGCCTCTGCCCGTTTTGCAGCCGTTGCAACCAGTCTGCACAGGGAAAGCCACGATCACGCCCCTGATGCGGCGTTGCGGATCGCATTATTGCAAGCGGCCCGACTGCCCTGCACGGCCTGATTCAGTTTTTTTCCTGACCGCAGGGAATAACGTGCATCTTCAAATCGTCTTATCTGTTGAGGGGCCAGTTTTCTTACAGTTCCTGGCACCCTCATGAACAGACACTGGACATGGGAGGATGCACGGTATGTCACAGAAAGAACGCGGACTTATCGAACTCTATCACGAAGACCCCGAACGCGCGGAGTACTTGGTATTCGGACGCAAGGCCGGGCCAGGTCGACGCGGGTTTCTGAAAGGGGCGGGGCTTGCCTCGATGGGGGCCGTGCTGGGCACGACAATCCCCTTCAGTGCCCATATGCCTGCCGGGCTGATGCCAGCTGCATTGGCTGAAACCATCAATGAATTCACGCTTGACGCCAAACACGCGGACATGATCGTGCATAACGACCGCCCGATGAATGTTGAAGCAGCGGTGCACTTGCTTGATGACGATGTCACACCGGCGGCGCATCACTTCATCCGTAACAACGGCACCATGCCCATGCCCATGAGCAAGGCCGACTGGCGGCTGAAGATCGATGGCGAGGTCAATGAAGAACTTGAACTCTCCTATGATCAGCTGATGAATGATTTCGAGCATGTTACGATGCGCGCCCAACTTGAATGTGGCGGCAACGGGCGGGCTGGTTTCAATCCGCTGCCGCGTGGCAACCCCTGGACCATTGGCGCGATAGGCAATGCCGAATGGACCGGTGTGCGTGTTTCAGACATCTTGCGCCGAGCGGGGCTGAAGCCTTCCGCTGTCTATACGGGGCATTTCAGCTATGACGAGCATCTCTCGGGGGATCCGGACCGCTCGTCGATTTCACGCGGCGGGCCAATCGACAAGATGATGGACCCGCATACCATCGTCGCGCTCAAGATGAATGGAGAGGATATTCCCATAGAGCATGGCTACCCGGCGCGTGTGGTGGCACCAGGCTGGGCTGGATCCGTCAGTCAGAAATGGGTTACCCGGATCTGGGTGCGTGACCGCGAACATGACGGGGCGGGCATGACCGGGCTCAGCTATCGCATGCCGCGCCATCCGGTGGAACCGGGTGCCGAAGTCGCACATGAAGACATGATGGTTATGGGCTCGATGATCGTGAAATCGGCGATCACCCATCCGGTGGCGGGAACCGAGGTACGCGCAGGTGCGCCTTTCGAGGTGCGTGGTCAGGCCTGGGCTGGGGACAACCATGTGGTACGGATGGAAACGTCGATCGATTTCGGCGCCACATGGCAGACCGCCGAACTGAGCGCGCCGCCCAACCGCTACTCATGGCAGCGCTGGCGGCAGACCATCATCCCGCCGATGGCCGGATACTACGAGGTCTGGGCGCGCGGGACTGACAATCATGGCAACAGTCAGCCAATGGTAGTGCCGGGTTGGAACCCGCGCGGTTATCTGAACAATTCCTGCCACCGCATCCACGTCATGGCTGTCTGAGGATTGTAAGAAACATGCGGAAAATTCTGTTAACCTGTGGGGCGGCCTGTGCCGCCCTGCTTCTGGCAGCGCCAATTCAGGCCAGCGCAGAAGAGCGTATCACCAGCCTGGCAGATGTGCCCGAAGATTTCGAATTCTACCCCCTTCCGCCGGGCGAGGGTGTGGATGAGGTCTATTACGCCTGTATTGCCTGCCACAGCCTGCGGACAGTCACCAATGGCGGTTATTCGCAACGGGTCTGGGACGAGCTGCTGGACTGGATGGTCGAAGATCAGGGCATGATGGAACCCGAACCAGAGGTTCGAGAGATCATACTTGAATATCTCACCACCCACATCGGTGAAGATTGGGAGGGGTGATAGAATAGCTTGGGCTTGCCGGAAGCTGGCACTGTCCGCAATCAAGGCGCAGCCCGGAACTGATTGGAACATGTGTTAGGTTTCGATCATTCCGGGCAACGGCTGGATGATTCTGGCGATCCTGGCCTTACCTTCTTCATGCGCCGCTCCGGAGGCAGATCAGGCCTTTTTATGCTGGACCGGGAACCGGCATTTTTCGTCGGTTGAAACCCGGTCACTTCCTGCCTTTGCAACTCAAGAAACTGGCGGTTCCGGGCACCTGCGCGAGCAGTGCTTGACTGATAGCCGAAATCCGGACCGTCTGCGTTGGCTACGGCCATTGGTTCAGGGGCGGGTTGTTTCGCGTAGCCTCGACAGTTCGCGGCGGATCGTATCCAGCGCGTCAGTGTTTCCGTCTTTCGCTTCGGCAAGCGCCGCTTCGAGGCGCGCCCAGCTTGGGTGATCGGTGGCAATCAGTTTCTGCCGCATATGCGCGACCGTCAAGGCGTGGGCATAGACCAGCCGATAGGACGGATCACGCAAGGCCCTGTCGCGCATGTCATTCAGGCGGCGATGAAAGCTGATTTTGTTCATGGGCGCCAAATAGGCGGGCGATGCCGTCAATCAAGCCAATGGGCTGCATGTGGTGTGAATGGTGTCAGAGCGCATCGGTATCAGCCGCGCCAAGCGCCAGTGCCACGGCGCGGTCGGTCAGCGCACCAAGTGTGAGCCCGCCGTTGGGACGATACCAGAAGCTTGTCCATGCCAGCGCGCCGTGTAGGAACTGGCGCAGAATCTCGGGTTCAAGGGTGGTCAGCCCCTCCGCGCGGGCCTCGGACAAGGTGGCATGCCAGAGGGAGAAATATGCGTTGCGGCCTTGCAGGAGTGGTGTCTGGCGTTCGGGCGAGAGGGCGCGCCAGTCATGAAACAAGACCGAGGTGGCATCGCTGGCGGGACCGTGAAGGTAGGCCAACTCGACCGCTATGAGGGCGCGGACCCGGCCTTGCGGCGTAGGTGCGTCAGCCAGTGCGACCTCCAGATCGTGCAGCATGGCGGTGATCACTGATTCCATGACCACAAAAAGGATGTCTTCCTTGCTGCTGAAGTGATGAAAAAGGCTACCCGAGAGAATCCCGACTTCCCCCGCGATATCGCGCACCGTTGTGCCCGCATAGCCTTTTTCCCGAAACAGCCGTGCAGCGGTTGCCAGAAGGCGACCGCGTGCGGTGTCTGGGTCGAACAGGGGGGCAGGATTGGTCACGGTGATGCACTTCTGGTTTTGCGTCAGTTTAGGTTGTGACGCAGCGGAAAACAACCAAGCACTTGCTTGGTTTGGGCCGCGTTGCTAGCATTCATTCAGCCGATTTGGAGAGGAGCGCGGATGGAGAAGGCTGTTATCACCTGTGCTTTGACCGGGGTTCTGACCGATCCGCGCCAACATCCGGTGCCGGTTTCACCCGATGAACTGGCGGATTCTGCGCGCGAGGCGTTCGAGGCCGGAGCGGCCTGCATGCATGTGCATTTTCGTCAGCAAGTCGAAGGCAAGGGACATTTGCCCAGTTGGGAACCGGCGCTGGCAATCGAGATTGCGCGGGCGATCCGTGCGGCTTGCCCCGGGGTGATCCTGAGTTTTACCACCGGCACCGTCGGGCGCGACCAGTCCGGTCCCCTTGCGTGCATCCGCGCAGGAAAGCCCGAGATCGCGGCCTGCAATGCGGGGAGTTTGAACTATCTGAAGGTTCGCGCCGATGGCCGATGGGCCTGGCCGCCGATGCTGTTCGATAACCCGGTGGAGAAGATCGACGAACTTCTGGAGGTGATGCGCGCAGAAGGTGTGCGGCCTGAGTTTGAATGCTTCGATCTGGGGATCGTGCGCTCGGTGGGCATGTTTACCGAAGTAGGCATGGTGGCGCGGCCACAGTATAATCTTGTGATGGGGGTGGCCTCGGGTATGCCAGCCGACCCGGATTTGTTGCCGTTGGTACTGAAGTATCTGCGCCCCGACAGTGTCTGGCAGGTTACCGCGATCGGCCGGGCCGAGGTTTGGGCGTTGCACCGGCGCGCGGCTGCTCTGGGTGGACATCTGCGCACAGGGGTGGAGGATACGTTTTATCTTCCGGATGGCACACGAGCCTCCGGCAATGGTGCCTTGGTCGAAGCCTTGGCAGATGTGGCGCGCGATGCGGGGCGGGAAGTGGCCTCGCCCATCGAGGCGCGGGCCTTGTTCGGGTTGGCATGAGGGGTGGTCTTTGTGGAAGGGGTGGCGCCCTGTCGCTTGCGGTGCCGTCTCCCGGGACACTTATGAACAGATGAGGGCGCGGCTATGGGGATCTTGACCAGCCAGATCGAGGAGGAAGCATTCGCGTTGAATGCGGCGCGGATGGGCGAGGCGGTCGCAGAGTTTCGCGCTGTCGAGACGCAGGTGGAGGCCGCAGCAGAAGCGCAACGCGAGCGGTATGCAAAACGCAAGATGCTGTTACCGCGCGAACGGCTGGCGCTTTTACTCGACCCCGGCGCGCCGTTTATGGAGTTGTGCGCGCTGGCCGGATACATGCGCTACGGCGACAGGGACGGAACCGGGGCGGGCGCGGGGGCGATTGCCGGAATTGGCTGGGTGAGCGGCGTGCGCTGTGTGGTCGTGGTCGACAATTTCGCCGTCAAGGGAGGGACAGTCACGCCTGACGGGCTGGCCAAGAAATTGCGTTTGCAGGAGGTGGCGCGCGAGAACCGCTTGCCACTGGTCTCGCTCAGCCAGTCCGGTGGCGCGAACCTGAGCTATGCGCATGAGGTGTTCATTCCCGGCGGGCGCGGGTTTGCCAATCAGGCACGCTTGTCGGCGCTGGGCATTCCGCAGATCACTGTTGTGCATGGCTCGGCTACGGCCGGGGGGGCGTATCAGCCCGGACTGTCGGATTACACGATCATGGTGCGGGGCCAGGCGACGATGTATCTGGCCGGGCCACCGCTGTTGAAAGCTGCGACCGGGGAAGTGGCCACGGATGAGGAACTGGGCGGGGCAGAGATGCATTGCACGGTTGCCGGGACCGGGGATTATCTGGCCGAGAATGATGCCGATGGTATCCGGCTGGCGCGTGAGGTAATGGCAGCGCTGCCTTGGCGCGATGCGGTGCCACCCGCGCCTGCGCGTGAATTCGTGCCGCCGCTCTACCCGGCATCTGATCTGATGGGAATTGTTCCGGCAGACGCGCGCCAGCCCTATGATTGCCGCGAGATCCTTGCGCGGTTGGCGGATGGCTCGGTCTTTCTGGAGTTCAAGCCCGAGTATGACGCGCAGACCATCTGCGGACACATGAAAGTCGAAGGTCTGGCCTGCGCCGTGATCGGCAACAATGGTCCGATTACGGCGCAGGGCGCGGCCAAGGCAGGGCAATTCATTCAGCTTTGCGATCAGGGCAATGTGCCCATATTATTCCTGCACAACACCACCGGCTTTCTGGTGGGCACCGAGCCGGAGCGCGCGGGAATCATCAAGCACGGCTCAAAGATGATTCAGGCGGTGGCGAATGCGCGTGTGCCGAAGATTTCCATCGTTGTGGGCGGTTCATATGGCGCCGGGAATTACGCGATGTGTGGGCGTGGGTTCGATCCGCGCTTCATTTTCTCCTGGCCCAACAGCCGCACCTCGGTGATGGGGGGCGCGCAGGCGGGGAAGGTGCTGCGCATTGTCACCGAAGCGAAGATGCGCGCGGCGGGGGCGGTGGACGCGGCGAAGCTGGATGCGCTGGAATCTGGCACCGCGCAGATGCTGGAGGCGCAGACAACGGCGCTGATGTCCTCGGCCCGGCTGGAGGATGACGGTATCATTGACCCGCGTGACACCCGCGATGTTCTGGCGATGGTTCTGAACATCTGCCGCGAGGCCGAGGTGCGGACCTTGCAGGGCAATACTTTCGGGGTGGCGCGGCTATGAGCTTTGAAACGATCCTGATTGCCAATCGTGGCGAGATTGCTTGCCGGATCATCCGTACGGCAAAGGCGATGGGGTATCGGACGGTGGCGGTTTATACCGGGCCTGATGAGGGCGCGCCCCATGTGCTGGCGGCGGATGCGGCCGTGCATATTGGCGCGGCGATGGCCTATCTGGATGGCGCGCGGATTATTGATGCCGCGCTGCGATTGGGCGCAGGGGCGGTGCATCCGGGTTATGGTTTCCTGTCAGAGAATGCCGGTTTTGCACGGGCTTGCCGCGATGCCGGGTTGGTGTTCATCGGCCCCGGGCCTGAGGCGATTGCGCTGATGGGCTCGAAGGCAGAGGCCAAGCGCGTGGTGGAGCTGGCAGGGGTTCCATGCCTGCCGGGCTATGCCGGGTCGGACCAGTCGAATGCGGTGTTACTGGCCGAGGGCGCGCGGGTCGGCTTTCCCCTGATGGTCAAGGCCGCGATGGGCGGCGGTGGCAAGGGCATGCGGCTGGTGCGCGAGGAAGGCGCGCTGGCCGAGGCATTGGAGCGCGCGCGCTCGGAAGCTGTGAAGGCCTTTGGCGATGGTACGCTTATTCTGGAGCGTGCGCTGGAAGCGCCGCGCCATGTGGAAATCCAGGTGCTGGCCGATGGGCAGGGCAATGTGTTGCATCTGGGGGAGCGCGATTGCTCGGTGCAGCGGCGGCATCAGAAGGTGGTGGAGGAAGCGCCCTCACCTTCCGTTGACGGAGCGCTGCGCCCTGTGATGGGGGCGGCGGCGGTGCAGGCGGCGCGTGCCTGCGGCTATGTCGGCGCGGGCACGGTGGAGTTCTTGCTCGACGGCGACGGGTTCCATTTTCTGGAGATGAACACGCGCCTGCAGGTCGAGCACCCGGTGACCGAGGCCGTTACGGGCATTGATCTGGTTGAATGGCAGATACGGGTGGCGCAGGGCGAGGCGCTTCCCTGGCGGCAGGATGAGATTACCTTGAGCGGCCATGCCATCGAGGTGCGGCTTTATGCCGAAGACCCGGCGCAGGGGTTTCTGCCGCAGACCGGGCGGTTGCTGCGCTGGCGGCCCGCATCGAGGGTGCGGGTGGATCACGGGCTGGCGGAGGGGCAGGTGATCGGGGCAGAATACGACCCGATGCTGGCCAAGCTGATCGCCCATGGCCCGGACCGGGACACGGCGCGGCAGCGGCTGATCCGGGGGCTGGAAGAGACCGAAGTGCTGGGGCTGCGCACGAATAAGGCCTTTCTGGTCAATCTGTTGCGTGATGAGGGTTTTGCGGGCGGGGAAACTACCACAGCCTTTCTGGAGCGGGAGTTTGCGGGCGATGCGAGCCTTGCACCAGCCGCGCCCCGAGGCGAAGTGCTTGCGCTGGCTGCGTTCATCTTTGCCGCGCGGCGTGGTGGGGCAAGTGACCCCGGTCACCCGCGCTTTGGCTGGGGCAATGGACCACGTCCTGTTGTGCGCTTCAGGCTGACCGACGGGGGCGCGGTGCATGAGGTTGTCGTAACCTTCCGGCGCGGCGTAGCCGGGCTGGAACTGGTGCATGACGGTGGGCTTCTGGAGGCTGTTACGCTTGAGCAAGGCCTGTGCCGGTATCGGAGCGGTGGGGGTGATGGGAGCCTGGTCTTTGCCTTTGATGGCGATGTTCTGCATCTGGAGGGCTTGGCCCTGCGCGATGTCACCCATGCCCCCGCCGAAGCCGCGGATACCCGTGGCGAGGCTGCCTTGCGCGCGCCGATGGCGGGAACGGTGATTTCGGTTGCCGTTGTGCCCGGCGATGCGGTGGAAAAGGGGCAGGTGCTGGCGGTGCTGGAGGCTATGAAGATGGAGCATCCGCTGCGCGCCGGGGTTGCTGGCCGGGTGGGCGCGGTATCGGTGGCGGTTGGTGGGCAGGTCAAGGCGCGGCAGGTCTTGCTGGAAATCGAGGGAGATGAAGAATGATCGAGCTGTGGCATTGCAAGGATTCACGTTCCCTCAGGCCATTATGGACGCTGGAGGAGTTGGGCCTCGATTATGACTTGCATCTGTTGACTTTCCCGCCGCGGCTCAGTGATACGGCCTATGTCGAGGTGAACCCGCTGGGCACTGTGCCCTGTCTGGTCGATGGTGAAACTCGAATGACCGAGTCAAGCGCGATCTGTCACTATCTGGTGTGCCGGTTTGGCGATGGGACGCTGGCCGTGGCCCCTGATCATCCTGAATACGGTGCGTTTCTGAACTGGATGTATCACGCGGATGCGACGCTGACTTTCCCGCAGACGCTGGTGCTTCGTTACGGCCGGTTTGAGCCGAAGGCGCGCCGCCAGCCGCAGGTGGTGGAGGATTACACGCAGTGGTTTCTGGCGCGGCTGAAGTTGTTGAACGCGCATATCGAGGGGCGCGAATGGCTCTGTGACGATCGCTTTACGGTGGCCGATATCGCGGTAGGCTATGCGCTCTATCTGGGCGAGGTGATCGGCCTCGCGCAGCATTACAAGCCCCAGACCGCCGCCTATCTGGAGCGGCTGAAAGCGCGTCCGGCGTTTCAGCGTGCCAATACCCATGGCTTCCCCTTGCCCGGAGTGTGACATGCAGTTTGACCTGACCGACGACCAGCGCGCAGTTTACGACGCGGCCTTTCGCTATGCTGAGGCTGAGCTGCACCCGTTGCTGGCGAGGATGGATGACGAGGATTGGTATCCGGACCATCTGATCGCCAAGCTGGGGGCGGATGGCTATTGCGGGTTGACGGCGCCGGCGGAACTGGGCGGCGCGGGACTGGACCTGATGTCAGCGGGGCTGGTGGCTGAGGCGTTTGGCTACTGGAACCTGAACGCGGGTTTCATCTGGGGTCCGCATGAGAACCTGTGTCTGAACAACATTCTGCGCAACGGCAATGATGATCAGATCGCGCGCTATATCCCCGATCTGTGCGCGGGGCGGAAGGTGGGTGCGCTGGGGTTGACGGAACCCGGCGCGGGGTCGGATGCGCTGGGCTCCATGGCGCTGAAAGCGGTGCGCGAAGGCGATGACTATGTGCTCAACGGGCGCAAGATGTTCATCTCGAACGGGCCGGTCGCCGATGTGGTGCTGACCTATGCCAAGACCGCGCCCGAGCGTGGGGCCAAGGGGATTTCGGCATTCATTGTCGATACGGATGCGCCGGGATTTTCGGTCGCGCAGACCCTGAAGAAAATGGGCTGGCGGGGCTGCCCGACGGGGGAACTGGTGTTTGACGATGTGCGCGTGCCTGCCCGCAACCTGTTGGGCGCGGAGAATGGCGGCGTGGGGATCGTGATGAGCGGGCTAGATATCGAGCGGGCGTTTCTGGGCCTGCCCTATATCGGTGCCGCGCAACGGTGTCTTGATCTGTCACTGGACTATGCCGCAACGCGCAAGCAATTCGGCCGGCCGATCGGAAGCTTTCAGATGATACAGGCGCAACTGGCCGAGATGTATACGGAGATCGAGGCGGCGCGGACATTCGCTTATCGTGCGCTTGCGGCCTGCGATGCGATGGCGCGCGGCGAGGGCGGGCGCGGTGAGATCCACAAGTTGTGCGCGGCGACGGTGCTTTTCGGGGCGGAAATGATCGGCTCGGTCACCGACAAGGCGGTGCAGATCCATGGCGGTAGCGGCTTTGTCTGGGAGACCGAGGTGAACCGGCACTATCGTAACGCCAAGATCGCCTCGATCGGCGGTGGCACCAGCGAGGTGCGCCGCCTGATCATTGCCGAAGAACTGTTTCGCGGTCGCGGGTTGCGGCTGGACTGACCAGGAAGCGCAGGGGGTTGCGCGTCGCCGGGAAGCTGCGAACGCTGGCGCCAACCCCTTTTAACCCTTGATTGATACCTCTTGTGGCCTGCGGAAGACCGGCAGTGGATCGGCTCCTTTGCGGCACTTCCAGAGGTTTCAAAATACAGGGGTCTTTCATGAACAAGGCAGTCACCGAGGGTTTGATCCTGATGCCGCCACCATTCGAGGACGGGCTGAATGTCTGGTCCAGCGGCAATGGCACACCCGGCTCGCCGACCTATGACGGAGCGGCCAATGCCGCTTTCGTGCCTTCGGATCCCGATTTCGGTGGCTGCCTGGAACTGATCAAGACCGAGACCACGCAGCGTCTGCGCTGGATGGGGCAGGTGCCGGTGCTGCCGGGGCTGTATGTGCGGGTGACTGTGCAGATCAAGCTGCTGAGCGGGGCGATGCCTGCAGCGCGGATCGCCGGGTTTGCGGCCAACAGCGGCGGCGGTGCGGTGACAGGTGTCACCACCCAGGGGCCGAGCGTGGCGCTGGACCAGTTCGGCAAGGTGTTCACCGTCAGCGCCATCATTGGCACCGGCCCGCGTGGCGGGGTCAATATGGACTGGGCCGGTGTGGCCTATGGTCATCTGGGGCTGGATCTGACCGGGGCCAATGGCGGCGTGGTGCGGATTGACGATATCCAGATCGAGGATGTTACCGCCTTCTATCTGCGTGACATGATGGACTGGGTCGATGTGCGCGATCATGGCGCGGTGGGCGACGGAGTGACCGACGACCGCCCCGCCTTTATCGCAGCTGCGAGCGAGGCGGCACAGAAAGGAGTGTCGCTGCTGGTCCCGGATGGCAGCTATTACATCGGTTCAACTCTGACGATCGAAGTGCCGGTGCGCTTCATGGGCACGCTGGTGATGGATGAGGCCAGCCGGTTGCAGTTGAGCCGTTCCTACGATTTTCCATCTTATGCGGCAGCCTTTGGCGATGATGATCTGGGCTTTCGCAAGGGCCTGCAGGCATTGTTCCATTTCACCGATCACGTGCGGTTTGACCTGCGCGGTCGTCGGGTACGAGTTAACGCGCCGGTGGATGTGTCGGCGCTTGCAGGCCTGACTGCCTATGCGCAACGTCGTCAGATATGCAATGGCCAGATCGAGGTGGAATCGGGCGCGGCGTGGAACAACCAGGTCGTGACATCGCAGGCCAGCTACAGCACCGGACAAGACAACCAGTTGAGCAATGTTGCAAACATCGCCAATGTTCCGGTGGGGGCACGGGTGTCCGGCGTGGGTGTGGGGCGCGAGGTATATGTGCGCGCGAAAAACGTATCCGCCGGGACGTTGACGCTGAGCCAGCCCTTGCATGGCGGATCGGGGACGCAAACCTATACCTTCACCAAGTTCCAGCATGTCCTTGATCTGTCGGGCTTTGACACGCTGGAGCGTTTCGAGATCTCCCAGATCGAATTTCTTTGCAAGGGTGAGGCAAGCACCATCAGTCTGCCGACACAAGGCTCGATCTTCACCGCGCATCTGTGCACCTTCAATCGCCCGCGCGACAAGGCCATCACCTCGACCGGATGGGGCTGTCAGGGGCTTCTTGTGGACAACTGCCAGTTTCTGTCAAATGAGATGGCCTTGCCGGCGCAGAACCGCAGTTCGGTGGCAATCAACACCAATGCCAACGATGTAAAACTGCGCAACAACCGGGTTGTCCGGTTTGCACATTTTGCCGTTCTTGGAGGCACTGGCAATATCATCACGGGCAACCATTTCTTTCAGGGTGACACCGAGTCAAACGCGACGCGTACCGCCGGGCTGGTGTTCACGCGCCTCAACCTGTTGAGCACGGTGAGCGGGAACTACGTTGACAACTGCTTTGTTGAGTTGACCAACGAGCATTCCGCCGATCCGTCCTGGCGCGGACAGTTCTCGTTCGGAGGGCTGACAATGATGGGGAACTTCTTTTTGTGTTCGAATGTGGGGTCGTGGTTCCGGTTCTTTGTTGTGAAACCCTATGGGCCGGGCCATTTCCTTCAAGGTTTGCAGGTCAGCGGAAACGTCTTTCGAACGCTCAACGGCGCGATTGCGCGGGTCGAAGGGGTCGACACCACTTTTGCCGGGTTGGACTTCGGGCGTTTTCGCAATGTGATCTGGGAAAACAATGCCTATAATGGCATCAACGACACTGCCGAAAGCCCGTTGGTGTTGCGCCACAACCAGAACACAGCCGCAAGCAACTGGACCATCTCGACCGGTGACAAGCTGCCGTTTCAGGGGTGGGCGCGAACCGTGCAGTCTTTCGTGATGGAGGGCGCGCCAAACGGGCCAGGCAACGAGGTGCGCACGGCCATGCCCTATACTACGGTGCAGCAGGGCTCCAACAATGATCAGGTCCGGTTGACATGGCCCAGCGCGACACGTGGGCGTGTGGTGATGACAATACGGGTGGATAACCCACTCTGAACGGATGAGCAGAGGCGGATGGGCCGGCGCAATGCGTCGGCCTATTGCGTTTCAGCATGGTGCGAATCACTGCGTTACGCAATTGTCGTCGGGATTTTCGGTCTCGCTATGCCAGTTTGTCGTGAGCAATGCGTCGCCCCCCGGGCAAGCCTGACATATGGCCGGGCTTGACGGCTGGGCAGGTGATATTACGGCTCCGTGACATGCATTGGCCTGAAAAGCATGGAGTATTCGTGCGAACTGTCAATGAATTGACGATTGATAGGATATAATCGCAAAAAATTTACAAAAAAATCCTTTGTAAAAAAAGAGTTACCAAAAAATTGACGAATGCGTTACACTCCGCCCAGGATGGAGGAGGGTGACGCGGGCTTGCACGGAAATGTGCAATCTTCCTGCGCACCGCACGACAGGAGGAGCAGTCATGTCTGATCAGGCCAATTCCAAGCGTTACAGCGCATCAGGGGATTTCATTGCGCGGGCGCATGTTGATGCGGCGGGGTATGAGAAGCTCTATGCGAGGTCGATCAGCGACCCTGAGGGGTTCTGGCGTGTTCATGGCAAGCGGATTGACTGGATCACGCCTTATACCAAGGTCAAGAACACCAATTTCGATTTCGGCAATGTCGACATCAAGTGGTTCGAAGACGGCACGCTGAACGTTTCTGCCAACTGTATCGACCGCCATGTCGTCACCCGTGGCGATCAGACGGCGATCATCTTCGAGCCCGATGACCCCGAAGCGCCTGCCCGCCACATCAGCTACAAGGAACTGCTGGAACAGACCAGCCGCATGGCCAATGTGCTGAAGGAGCACGGCATCGGCAAGGGCGACCGGGTGGTGCTGTACATGCCGATGATCCCGGAGGCCGCCTATGCGATGCTGGCCTGCGCGCGGATCGGCGCGGTGCATTCGGTGGTCTTTGGCGGCTTCTCGCCCGATGCGCTGGCCAACCGGATCAACGACAGCGAAGCCAAGGCCGTCATCACCGCCGACACCGCCCCGCGCGGCGGGCGGCGCACGCCGCTGAAGTCAAATACCGACAAGGCGCTGTTCGATTGTTCGGACAAGGTGAAGTGTTTTGTTGTCAAGCACACCGGCGACCAGACCACCTGGGTCGAGGGCCGCGATATCGACATGAAGGCCGAGATGGCCGAGGCCAATGCCTATTGCCCCTATACCGAAGTGAGCGCCGAAGACCCCTTGTTCGTGCTCTATACCTCAGGCTCTACCGGGCGGCCCAAGGGCGTGGTGCATACCTCGGGCGGCTATCTGGTCTATGCCGCGATGACGCATCAATACACGTT
>ERZ869909.1263-NODE-1263-length-21120-cov-9.617688_pt1 | contig 21120 bp, 13 predicted proteins | sample MGYA00520892_ERZ869909 | MGnify/ENA primary metagenome ERZ869909 (study PRJEB32215, sample SAMEA104723947) | bioreactor metagenome | biome: bioreactor; feature: anaerobic bioreactor; material: water | place: China | collected 2015-03-12 ... | reverse complement strand
CCGCGCCGCCGGCCGCTCCCGCCCCGGCGCCGACGCCGCAACCGCCGGCCGACGGCGCATGGCGCCCCGTGCAGGGCGGCGAGTACTGCTTCCGCGTCCCGACGGGCTGGGTCGACGACACCGCCAACGCCGCCGGTCCGGGCGACGGCGAGGTGCTGGCCGCCTGGATGGCGGCGACCGGCGATGCGGGCGTGTTCCTCACGCTGCTGACGCAGCAGGAACTCGCCGACGGGATCGACGACATCGCCCGCGATCCGGACGTCCGGTACGTTCGCCAGTTCGGCGCCGCGCTCGCGGGCACCGACGCCGTCTGGCGCGAGTACGAGGTCGCCGGCGAGGGCCGGGTGAACCTGATCCACCAGGCGCAGCCCCGCGGCGATGGTCGGCTCCTCGGCGTGGTGAGCATGATTCGGCTCGACGCCGACGCCGCGCTGGAGGCCGCGCTGCACGCGGTCGTCGCGTCCATCGTGCCGTGCGCCGGGGCGCCCGACGCGCGGCCGCCCGCCGCGGGCGAGGTGTCCGCCGGCACCCTCTGGTTCACGATCGAGGGCCGGCGCTACAGCTACCCCGCGGTCGGTCGACGCGACGCTTCGGGGGTCACCGGCGTGTTCGGCGGCGGCCCCGAGGCGGTCGCGAGCCTGACCTTCGTCGCCGATCGTCCCGGGACGTACGGCGCCACGCAGGCCGGTACCTCCTTCGTGTTCCAGTGGCTCTCCGGGGAGCCCCCGTTCCGCGGGAACGTCCCGGGCAACCCCTTCACCTACCTGGCGACGCCGGACCTGTTCCCCATCGAGCTGCGGCTCGACGCCATGGATGCCGTGGGCGGCACGATCCGCGGCTCCTTCCGGGGTCACGCGCTCGAGGGCGGGTTCGAGGTTCCGCACACGGATGCCGATGCCCCCGCCGGCACCGGGATCGACATGCCGGCGGTCCCCGGGACCCCTGTCGGCGCCGGTCGCACGCCCGACGTCCAGATCGCGTACCCCACGATGCGCGGCACGCTCGACGCGACCCGGACGGACGAACGGCACACGATCACCCTCGACCGGCCCGGCGACCTGCGGGCCGTGGTGCGCGCCTCCGGCGACTTGACGATCCACGCCTGGCTGCTCGACGTCAACGGCAGCTCCACGCTCCACGCGGCGACCACCGGCTACGAGCAGCAGCGCGTGGTCGAGCGCGGCGGACTCGCGCCGGGCACGTACCAGCTGCGGGTCCAGCGCACCCGGGGCCAGGGCGACTACACGATCGAGACCACCCTCGACGCCATCACGACGCCCGAGGACCGGGAACCCAACGACCGGTCGGAGCAGGCCCAGGCGATCCAGCCCGGTGTGGTCACCACGGGCCACCTGGGCTACGGCAACGGGGAGCGCGGCACGGACACCGACGACTGGTACGCCATCGCGATCGACCGCGACGGAGACCTCGTCATCCGCGTCGAGGCCGACGACCGCCTCGCCATCCACGCGTGGCTCGTCGACACGAACGGCGCCAGCAGCATCCACGCCCAGACGACCGGGTACGAGTCGGTGCGCGTCGTCGAGCGCGCGGGCCTCGCCCCCGGCACGTACTTCCTGCGCGTCCAGCGCACCCGCGGGTACGGCGGTTACGCCGTGTCCCCGACCTTCACGCCCCAGACGATCCCCGCCGACCGCGAGCCCAACGACCGCGTCGACCTGGCCCAGCCCATCCGGCTCGGCGAACCGACCACCGGGCGACTCGGCTACGGCAGCCCCACCTTGGGCACCGACACCGACGACTGGTTCGCCATCACCACCGACCGCGACGGCGACCTGCGCATCGCGGTCCGCGCCACCGGCGAGCTGACCATCCACGCGTGGCTCCTCGACGTCAACGGCACCACGACGCTGCACGCGCAGACCACCGGGTACGAGCCGGAGCGCGTCGTGGAACGCGGCGGGCTCGCGCCCGGCACGTACTTCCTCCGTGTGCAGCGCACCCGCGGCCACGGCGGCTACACGATCCACCCCGTCCTCACCCCGGTGACCGGCGCCAACGACCGCGAACCCAACGACCGCGCCGACCAGGCCCAGGCCATCGGACTGGGCGAGGTCACGCCGGGACGACTCGGCTACGGCAGCCCGACCCTGGGGACCGACACGGACGACTGGTACCGCGTGACCACCGACCAGACGGGCGACCTGAGGTTCGTGGTGCGGGCCTCGGGCGAGCTCACGATCCACGCATGGCTCGTCGATGCGAACGGCTCGACGTCCCTGCACGCCCAGACCACCGGGTACGAGCAGGTGCGCGTCGTCGAACGCGCCGGACTCGCGCCGGGAACCTACTACCTGCGGATCCAGCGGACCCGCGGTCACGGCGGCTACACGATCGAACCGAGTTTCACGCGGGCGACGCGGTAGCGCCGGGGGGACCGGCGACCGACGCGCCGCGGCGACCTCGGTGGCTCGCCGCGGCCGCCCGCGAACCCACGGTGCGGCGCGGGCGGACCGGAGTTCCTCGGTCCGCCCGCGCGGTTCGGGTCGGCGACGCCGGCGCGATCAGCCGGTGAAGGCGGCCAGCGCCGCGTTGAAGGTCGCGCTCGGGCGCATCGCGCGTTCGGCGAGCACGGGGTCGGGGCGGTAGTAGCCGCCGAGTTCGACGCCGGCGCCCTGGGCCGCCAGCAGCTCGGCCGCGATGTTCGCCTCGCCGCGTGCCAGGCGGTCCGCGAGCGGGGCGAACCTGAGCGCGAGCGCAGGGTCGCGCTCCTGACGAGCGAGTTCGTCGGCCCAGTACAGCGCCAGGTAGAAGTGGCTGCCCCGGTTGTCGATCTCTCCGCAGACGCGCGACGGCGACTTGTCGCTCTCGAGGAAACGGGCGTTGGCGCGGTCCAGGGTCTCGGCCAGGATCCGCGCCCCGTCGTGGTCGTACGCGGCGGCCAGGTGCTCGAAGGAGGCCGCCAAGGCGAGGAACTCGCCCAGCGAGTCCCACCGCAGGTGACCTTCGGCCACGAACTGCTGCACGTGCTTGGGGGCCGAGCCGCCGGCGCCCGTCTCGAACAGCCCGCCGCCCTGCATGAGGGGGACGATCGACAGCATCTTGGCGCTGGTGCCGACCTCGAGGATCGGGAACAGGTCGGTCAGGTAGTCGCGCAGCACGTTGCCGGTCACCGAGATCGTGTCGAGGCCCTGCCGCAGGCGCTCGCACGACAGGCGCGCGGCGTCGACGGGCGCGTGGATCTCCAGGCGGAGGCCGGCCGTGTCGTGGTCGTTGAGGTAACGGCGGACCTTGACCAGCAGCTCTGCGTCGTGCGGCCGCTGCGCATCGAGCCAGAAGACGGCGAGGCCGTCCGTCGCCCGGGCGCGCGTCACCGCCAGCTTCACCCAGTCGCGGATCGCGGCATCCTTCGTGTGGCACATGCGCCAGACGTCGCCCGACCGCACGCGGTGGCGCAGGAGGACCGCCCCGGAGGCCGCGACCACCCGCACCTCCCCGTCGCGCGGCACCTCGAAGGTCTTGTCGTGCGATCCGTACTCCTCGGCCTTCTGCGCCATCAGGCCTACGTTGGGGACGCTACCCATGGTGCGCGGGTCGAAGGCGCCGTGCGCCTTGCAGTCGTCGATGACGGCCTGATAGACGCCCGCGTAGCTGCTGTCGGGGATCACGAACTTGGTGTCGTGCTCGCGGCCGTCGGGTCCCCACATCCGGCCCGACGCCCGGATCGCCGCGGGCATCGAGGCGTCGATGATCACGTCGGATGGCACGTGCAGGTTCGTGATGCCGCGGTCGCTGTCCACCATCGCCAGCCGCGGTCGGCGCGCGCGGATGGCGGCGAGGTCGTCCTCGATCTCGCGCCGCCGTTCCTCGGGCAGCCTCTGCAGCCGCGCGTACAGGTCGCCCAACCCCTGCTTCGGGTCGACGCCGAGCTCCGCGAACGCGGCGGCATGCCGCTCGAACGCCTCGTCGAAGAACACGGACACGACGTGCCCAAAGATGATGGGGTCGGACACCTTCATCATCGTCGCCTTGAGGTGCACCGAGAACAGCACGTCCTGGGCGAGCGCGTCGTCGATCTGTTCGGCCAGGAACGCGCGCAGCGCCGCGCGATCCAAGAAGCTGGCGTCGACGACGTCGCCTTCCTCCAACGGAACGCGCGGCTTGAGCACCGTCACGGTGCCGTCGAGGCCGACGAGCTCGATGCGCGCGTCGCCGGCGTCGCTCACGCCGACCGTGCCGGACGCCTCGTTGTGGCGCAGGTCGCCGTCCGCCATGGCGGCCACGTGGGACCGCGAGTCCGCGGTCCAGGCGCCCATGCGGTGCGGGTGGGCGCGGGCGTAGGCCTTCACCGACGCGGGCGCCCGCCGGTCCGAGTTGCCCTCGCGCAACACGGGGTTCACGGCGCTGCCCTTGACGCGGTCGAAACGCTCCCGGATCTCGTGCTCGGCATCGCTGGCGGGCGCGTCCGGGTAGTCGGGCAGGGCGCAGCCGCGCTCCTGCAGCTCGCGCACGGCCGCTTTCAGTTGCGGCACCGAGGCGCTGATGTTGGGCAGCTTGATGATGTTCGCCTCGGGTGTCTTCGCGAGTTCGCCGAGGTACGCCAGGTCGTCCGGGACGCGCTGGTCCTCGCGCAACCGGTCGGGGAAGCGCGCCAGGATGCGGCCCGCGAGGGAGATGTCGCGGGTCTCCACGTCGATGCCCACGGAGGCCGCGTACGCCCGCACGATGGGCAGCAGGGAGTAGGTGGCCAGGGCGGGTGCCTCGTCGACCTGGGTGTAGATGATCCGCGGGTGATGCGCTCGCTCCATCGGGTCGGCTCCTTCAGTCCAGCAGGTAGGCGATGTCGTCCCACGGGTGCCGGTACAGGCCCTGCCGGAGACGCTTCTGGTCGAGGTGGTGACCGATCAGGCCGATCGTGCGGCCCAGGACGAACAGGCCGTTGAGGGCGCCGAGCGCGACGTAGGCGTCGGCCTCCTCGCGCGGCATCTCGGAGCGCAGCATGTCGGCGAACGCGACCCCGATCGCGCCGTCGACGTTCAGGATCAGGTTGTTGCGCTTGGCCGTCGTGATCCCTTCCACCTCCAGGGCGTAGCGCAGGAGCTCGCTGGACGCGAAGTGCTCGAGCGCGTACGACTTGATGATGCTGACACGAAGGTCCGGGTTCTGCACGCTCTTGACCCGATGGCCGATACCCTGGATGTTGACGTTCTTCCGCTTCATCTCGTCGACGAACTGCTGGGCCGTCAACCCCCGGTCGTAGGCGTCGGAGAACATCTGCGCCGCGCCGTCGACGGCGCCGCCGAAGCGCGGGCCGATGGTGAGCATGCCGCTCACGATCGACGACACCAGGTCCTTCCCGGCGCGCGTGGCGACGATCGTGTTGTGGGCGCCGGACACGGCGGGGCCGTGGTCTGCCGTCACCATGAGCGCCATCTCGATGAAGCGCGTGGCGTAGGCCGGCAGCAGGCGCTTGAACCACAGGACGCTGAGCACGCCGCCGACGCCGAGCTCTTGCTCGAACACCTCGCTGATCGTGAACGGCCCGTACCGCAGTTCCTCGCCGCGGTCGTCCGAGATCGTGCTGATGAAGTTCGACGGCCTGCGCACGACCCCTTCCTTGACGGCCTTGGCGTAGTCCAGCGGGATGGAGCGGGTCTCGCCCTCCGGTTCCGGCACGATGACGCCCTCAGCGACGAGGCGCTGGAAGGTGTCGCGGATCCTGTCGCCGTAGTCGTCGTAGGAGTCGGGCACGATGGCGCCGGCGCGGCGCAGCGCGTCGTTCTTCGCGTCCGCCGACTCCGCCTGCGCGCTCACCTTGGCGCCCGCGTGACCGAACTGCACCTCGGTGGCGAACGCCTTGGCGCACGTGCCGGTAACCCACATGACGAGCGGTTTGCGGAGGCGCCCCTGCTCGAGCGCCTCGACGACCTCGTACTCGCCGCTGCCGCCGAGCTCGCCGAGGCACACCAGCATCTTCACGGCCGGGTTCGCCTCGAAGCGCAGCAGGTGTTCGAGGAGGGTGGACCCAGGGAACGCGTCGCCGCCGATGGCCACGCCCTCGTACAGGCCGTCGGTGTTCCTGGCGATGGTGAAGTACGCCTCGTTGCTGAGCCCGCCGGACTTGGACACGAAGCCGACCGATCCGGGGCGGTGCAGCTTGGACTCGACGAGGTTCTCGATGGTGCCCCCGGTGTTGCCGATCTTGAAGCAGCCGGCCTTGATCCCGCCCACCGTGGCGGGGCCGATGATGGTCTTGCCGAGCGCCAGTGCGCGCGCGCGCATGAGCTTGGCGCGCCGCTCCGGCACGCCCTCCGCGATGACGGCGACCGTGCGGATCTGCGGCACCTCGAGCGCCTCCATGGTCGACGCGTACGCCGACCGGAACGACGCGAAGTTGATCATGACGTCGACGCGCGGGTGGGCGGCGGCGGCGGCCTGAAGGCTGCGGTACACGGGGATCAGGATCTCGCGCGGGCCGAAGAACACCTTGGAGAAGCCGTCGCTGCCGGTCGGGTTGACGATCGCCGCGACCGACGGCGTCTCGCGACCGGCGACGTAGTCGAAGTCCAGCATGCGCTGGGTGGCCACGACCTGGTTGTTGTAGATGAAGGCCTGGGTGGTCGCATCGAACAGCTCGTACGGGGGACGCGCGCCGGACGTCGGCGCCGGCGCTTCGGCTCGGTTCACGGTGGTGGTCATGGTTCAGGCCGCCTTCAGCGCCATGGAGACGATCTTCGTCATGTGCGTCTCGGGCCCGTGGACCTCGATCGGCACGCCGAGTTCCTTGCCGAGGGCGCGCATCCGCTTCAGGCCCTCGCGGTAGTTGGGCCCGCCGCGGCGCACGTAGATGCGCACGCCGTGCTCCTGCAGCTTCTCGCGGTACTCGCGCAGGGCGCGGATGATCCCCTTGAAGGTGTTGGCGACGTCGGTGAAGTTGGCGATGCCGCCGCCGATCAGCAGGACCTTGCCGTCCGGCCGGTGGGTGCGGGTCATGAGGTCGAGGATCGTGCGGGCGTACAGGTAGGTGAACTCCTCGTTGGGATCGCCCGAGTACTCGCCATAGTTGGCCATCTCGTGCATGAACCCGAGATCGGTGATAGTGTCGGCGAAGATCACGGACGCGCCCCCGCCGGCGACCATCGTCCACACGCGGCCCTCGGGGTTCAGCACCGTGAGCTTGAGCGAGGCGCCGGTCTTGGCGTCGAGCTCGTCGATGAAGGCCTCCTCCGGCGTCGGCTCCCGTCCGAACGGCGTCGGGAAGACCACGTCGCCCCACTTCTTCGCGCCGCTCTCGAAGTCCGCCGTGCCGTCGAGCTTGGCCGCCAGGTCGAGCGGCGTGACCCTGCCGCCCGCCACCACGAGGGGGTTGATCTCGAGGTAGGTGAAGTGGAGGTCGGCGTAGAGCTTGAACAGCACCTCGATGAAGCCGACGAGACAGGCGCGCTTGTCGTGGCCGACGTCCTCCAACAGGGCGCGCGCGATCTGCGGCCGGGTCGGGATCTCGCCGATCGGCACCTGCAGCCGGCGCGCCTTCGCGTCGACGTCGCCCACGTTCACGCCCCCACGGTGGTGGAACAGGATCTCGTCGCCCTCGACGTTCGACACGATGGCCAGGTAGCACTCGTCGGCCGGGTCGTGGTCGAAGTGCGGCTCCACCAGGAAGTGGCGGAGCCTGCCGACGGTGCCCGCATCGAGTGGCCGCCCGGCCTCGTCGAACTGGCCGTGGACGGTCACCGGGTCGCGCGCCTTGTCGTCGATCCAGGCGCACGCTTGCTCGAGGGTCGCCCCGGTGAGGATCAACCCGTTCTTGCCGCGCCGCTTCAGCAGTTGGTCGGGCTTGACCACCAGCGGACCGCGGGTCAGCCATGGGTTCGCGTCGCGCAGCGCCGCGAGTTCGGCACCCGACCCGACGCTCAGGAAGCGATCCTCGAGCTCGCACCCCCCTTCGCCGTAGTCGCGCAGGTCACGGGCCAGGATGTGCATCCCGTCCGCTTCACGGATCGCCTTCTGTGCCATGCCGGCCTCCTCGGTGGCATACGGTGAGTGCAAGTTGGATGCCACCAGGATACGTCGTCACGTGCGGCGGATCACGAGGCGGAAGGCCCGGCCCTTCGAAGCGGGTCCAGACCGCTCCTCGGGCCCGGCGGGCACGCCCCCTCCGTCGGTCCACGACCAGGGCCGGCACGTCGATCGCGGGGCCGAGGGCGTCCACCGCCGTCAGCGAGAGCGGCAGCGCCATCAGCCTCGAGCGGGGACCGACGCCGGCCGATCGCCCGCGGACGACGCCAGGGATCGGCTGTACACGATCTCGGGATCGCCCGGGTCCAGATCGTCCACCACGCCGCTGCGGCGGTAGCCGGCGCGGGCCAGGAGCCGCTGCATGGGGACGTTCGAAGCGTTGGTGGACGTGAACAGCCGCGGCCCGCGGCAGCGACCCTCCACCGACCTCACGAGGGTCCGGCCCACGCCGCGGCGCCGTCGGTCGGGCGCGACGACCAGCAGGGCCAGGAAGTCGCGTCCGAAGAAGTCGTGCTCCAGTGCGGCGTAGCCAGCGACACCGTCGGTCGTCTCGGCCACCAGCAGGTCACCGGCGGCGTGCCACGCCGCGAGGCGCGCCGCCCGCTCGGAACCGGGTCGCGCGTCGGGATCGAGCACGGCGATCGCGACGAGGTCGTCGGGTTCCGCGGGCCGGCACGTCACCCCGACGGCGTCGCGAGAGGTCGCGAGGGTCGTTCGAACGGCCCCGGCGGGCCGCTCCGGCGCCTCGCCGGAGACGGTCCGTGCCTGCACGCGCGCGAGGTGGGCACGCACGTGGCGCTCGTCCTCCTCCGGGTACGCGAACCCGTACCGCGCCGCCGCGCGCGTCGCCGCCTCGTGGAACAGGTCCGCCATCGCCCACAGGGCAGCCCAACTGCGGCCGAGGTCGGCGTCGGCGAACGTCGCCTCGAACGCCCTCCAGGTCGGTTCGTCGACGGCCTGGCGGAGGTCACGTCCGTGTTTTCCGATGCCCCGATGACGGTCGTCCGCCACCTGGACGGCCCAACCGAGCGCCCGGAGCAGCTCACCGCGCAGGACGTGGTCGAGGTGCAACCGGGCGTAGGCCAGGGCGCCGCGCGCCAGGCCCTTCGCGACGTAGGGCGCCACCCACCAGAACTCGTTGCAGCATGCCTCGAAGTCGGCGAGCGTCGGTGGCCGCGGGGCGAAGCGCGCCGCGTCGGCCGCGCCGGGCGCCGGCACCAGGCCGTCGCGATCGAACAGGACGACGCTCGGGCCGTCGTGCCGGAAGCCCACCATCGCCGAACGCGGCACGAAGGTGGCATCGAGGCGCCGGTCGTCGCGATAGAGGGTCATGACGGTGAAGCCGCCATCGGTGCGCGGCGGCGCCGCTGGCATCTCGTCGGGCCGCTGCACGATGGCGGGTTCGCCGAAGCGCCGCGGCCACGCGACGTCGGTCCGGAACGCGTCCACGTCGTCCACGACCAACAAGAGGTCGACGTCCTGGAAGCGGTCGCGGCGCGCGGCCGGGTCCGCCAGCGAGCCGCTGAGCACGGCGGCGCGCACCCGTCGGTCGGCGCCCACGTGGGCCAGCACCTCCGCGAGCAGGCCGTCGGCCGGACGGTCGGCGAGCGTCATCGACCACCGCCACGCGTGGCGGCCCGCGACCGGGCGCGGCCCGATGCCTGCGTCACCACGGGGCCATCACCGTGATCCGCGCCACGCGCCACCGGGCCACGTCCCCAGGCACGGGCTCGAAGGCGAGCGCCAGGCCCGCCGGGTCGGAGACCCAGCGGGGCCCCGGAGCGGGAAGGGCCCCGTCGGTCTCGGGAACGCCGGAACCCTCCAGCCCGAGCGCCGCGAGAGCCTCCTCGCGCGGTTGGCCGAGGCGCACGCCTCCCGCGACCTCACCGCGCCATGAGCCACCGACGGCGGACGAGAGCACGATCGCCTGCAGCCGTTCGCCGGCGCACGCCGGATGCTCGCGCAGGAAGCGCCGAGGATCGCTCATGGCCCGGAGCACCGTTCCCCGTCCGGCCTGGACGTCGCCGGCGCAGGCGCCGGCCAGCGCGAAGGTCAGCGTCCATCCGGCCCGGGGGAAGGCGAGTTCGATCGCGGTGTCGTCGGAGAAGAGGGCCGCCGGCACCCCGGCGCCGTAGCGCGTCAGGAAGGCGCCGAGTTCGGTCTCGCCCACGCGCAGGTCGCCGATCCCCACCCCGGGCACGGCCGGCGCGGCGGACAGCGCGCGGAACGGATCGCCGCCGTCGCGCGGCCACGCCACCCATCCGAGGAGCGCCGCCGCCCCCGCCAGCAGGACGACCCACACCGTGAGCCGGGCGCGAAGGGCGGTCACCGCACCCGCCAGTAGCCGCGCTTCCGTCCATCACCCGGTTCGTCGAACACGGTCCATTCGTACCCGCGCCGGACGAGCACCGCGTGCGGCTCGCCGTCGGCGTCGTTCTGGCCGGGCCACAGCACCACCAGGCCACCGGGCCGCGCGACACGCTCGAGCTCGTCCAGCTCGCGCGTCGGCTCGTCGCCGAACACGTGGCCCGCCAACACCACGTCCGCCGTCCCGGCGGGCAGCGGCACCGCGGTGATGAGGCCGTCGACCACGTGCAGGCGGCCGCCGTGGTCGGCGAACTTGCGCCGGAGGTAGGCGCGCAGGTGACGGATCGGCTCGACCGCGAACGCGGTGGCCGCCTCGGCCAGGAAGGGTTCGAGCAGGCGGCCGGTGCCCGATCCGACGTCGACGATGACGCGCCCGCGGGCATCGACCAACCGCCTCAGGAGGGCATCGTCCCAACGCAGGAAGGGCTGCTCGTCGTACGCCTCCGGACGGACGACGTACACGAGCCAGTCCGCGATCGTGCGCATGACGGCCAGCTCGCAGCGCCGCACCTCGGCGGGCGGGGCGTCCGGGGCACGGGCCGCGAGATCCGCCGCCCAGTCCATGGACCCCCGCCCTCGAACGCGCAGGGTCTCCAGGACGCACGGGTGGTGGCGCAGGGCCACACCGAGCTCGTGGCCCGGCCACGCACGCGGGAACCAGTCCAGGTGAGGCTCCTCGAGCAGCATCAGCACCTCGAAGGGGAGCGCCTCGACGTCGATCCAGTCCGACGGCGGCATGGCCCGTTCGTACCACGACGCGCGGGCGATACTGAGGCATGACCGCCCGCACCATCATCGAACCGTTCCGCATCCACTCGGTCGAACCCCTGCGCATGACGACCGAGGACGAGCGTCGCGCCGCCATCCGAGCCGCCGGCTTCAACCTCTTCGCGCTGCGCTCCGTCGACGTGCTCATCGACCTGCTCACCGACTCGGGCACGGGCGCCATGTCGAGCGAGCAGTGGGCGGGCATCCAGCGCGGCGACGAGGCCTACGCGGGCTCGCCGTCCTGGTTCCGTTTCGAGGCGGCGGTGCAGTCCCTGTTCCCGTTCCCCCACGTGATCCCCACCCATCAGGGGCGCGCCGCCGAGAAGATCCTCATGGCCGCGATCGGCGGACCCGGACGCGTGATCCCCAACAACACCCACTTCGACACCACCCGCGCCAACGTCGAGGCGACGGGGGCCGAGGCCGTGGACCTGGTGGTGCGCGAGGGCCTCGACCCTGCCTTCGAGGCGCCGTTCAAGGGCAACATGGACCTCGCGCGGCTCGAGGCGCTGCTGCGCGACCGCGGCCAAGACGTTCCGGCGGTGTTCGTCACGATCACGAACAACTCCGGCGGCGGCCAGCCGGTCTCGCTCGAGAACCTGCGCGGTGTGCGCGAGCTGTGCGACCGCTTCGGCAAGCCGCTCTTCCTCGACGCCTGCCGCTTCGCCGAGAACGCCTGGTTCATCCGCGAGCGCGAGCGTGGCCAGGGCGACCGCGACGTGGCCGACATCGTGCGCGACATCGCCGCGCTCGCCGACGGCATGACCATGAGCGCCAAGAAGGACGGCCTCGCCAACATCGGCGGCTGGCTGGCCGTACGCGACGACGACCTCGCCGCCCGCTGCCGCAACCTGCTCATCCTCACCGAGGGCTTCCCGACCTACGGCGGCCTCGCCGGCCGGGACCTCGACGCCATCGCCCAGGGGCTCACCGAGGTGGTGCAGCACGACTACCTTCGCTACCGCATCCGCTCGACCGCCTACCTGGGCGAGGGCCTGCAGCGGGCCGGCATCCCGATCGTGCGCCCCGTCGGCGGCCACGCCGTCTACCTCGACGCCCGCGCGCTGTTGCCACACGTGCCGCCGCTGCAGTACCCGGGCCAGGCGCTCGCCGTGGCGCTGTACGAGGCGGGCGGCATCCGCGCCTGCGAGATCGGCACCGTCATGTTCGGGCTGCGCCCCGACGGCCGCGAGGTCCCGGCCGCGCTCGACCTGGTGCGCCTCGCCGTACCGCGCCGCACCTACACGCAGAGCCACGTCGACTACGTGATCGAGGTCTGCGCCGAGGTGGCCGCGCGCGCCGACGAGCTGCGCGGCTACCGCATCGTCGAGGCGCCGGCCGCGCTGCGGCACTTCACGGCCCGGTTCGAGCCGCTGGGCTCGTAGGCTCGTCGTCGGCCCGGGCCTCGGCGATCGGCGTTCCGGCCGCCCGATCCCGGCGGGCCTCGGTGGCCCGCCGCCGCCCGATCGCCCGACGCGCCTCGCGCACGACGTGGCGCGCGAGCGCGGCCGCGCCGGCGCCGGGCCGTGTGCGGGGTTCCTCGCCGTTCCCCAGCCGGACGATCTGCTCGTAGAACCATGCGGTCGCCGCCTGGGCGTTGAGCGCACGCCAGGTGGCCGCCGGCGCGTCCGGTCCCCAACGACCCGGCGCGAGCCGCAGGCGGTGTTCGGGGCTCGGCAGCGCGTCGCGCCCTCCGTCGAGCAGGCGCCGCGGGAAGTCGGGCTCGACGCAGAAGGGACGGGCGATGCCGAGCAGGTCGGTCTCCCCCGCGGCGAGCGCCCGGGCCATCGCGGCGGGTGTCCGGAAGCCGCCGGTCACCATGAGGGGCAGGCGCGGCGCCGCCGCGCGGACGGCGCGGGCGGCATCGAGGAAGTACGCCTCGCGGGCGCGGGTGGCGGCCGCGCGGCCGTCGTGGCCGATGAACGCGATGCGTTCGTAGGTGCCGCCACTGAGTTCGAGCAGGTCGACGCCCGCACGCTCGAGCAGGCGTGCGACGGCGACGGCGTCGGCGCCGTCGAAGCCGCCACGCTGGAAGTCCGACGTGTTGAGCTTGACCGACAGGGGGAACGCCGGACCGACCGTCTGGCGGACGGCGTCCACGATGGCGAGCAGGAAGCGGGCGCGACCGGCGAGCGAGCCGCCCCAGGCGTCGCGCCGCAGGTTCGTGCGCGGCGACAGGAACTGGCTGACCAGGTAACCGTGGGCGGCATGCACCTGGAGGCCGGTGAAGCTGGCCTCGCGGGCGGCAGCGGCGGCGCGGGCGAACGCTCCGACAAGCTCCTCGATCTCGTCGAGGCCGAGCGCGCGTGGGCGGGCGAAGAAGCCGGCGACGCCCACGGGCACGGCCGACGGCGCGAGCGGCTCGCGCGTGTGGAAGCGGGTGCACTGACGACCGGGGTGGTTGAGCTGCAGCCACGCCTGGTTGCCGGCGCGGGTCGCGGCGGCCGCCCAGGCGCGCGTGGCCGCGGGGTCGGTGGCGCCGTCCAGCACGACGTTGCCCGACCGCTCGAGGAAGCGTCGGTCGACCATGGCGTTGCCCGCGATCAGCAGGCCGGCGCCGCCGTCCGACCAGCGGCAATACAAGCGCCCCAGCGCCGGGGTGGCGTCGTCGTGCTGGTCCGCCAGGCCCTCGGTCATCGCCGCCTTGGCGAAGCGGTTGGCGATCTCGACGCCGCAGGGCAGCGCCAGCGGGGCGGCGAAGGGAGCGTGCACCGCGGCATCGTACCGGCCCGCCGCGGCGTGTCGGCGGAGCGTGCGACACCAGGCCGCGGGGTCTAGCATGGGGCGATCGAGGACGAAGGCCGAAGGGCGTCGCACCGGCCGGTGGATGGACCCAGGGCCTGCGTCCGACGCGCCGCGCATGCCCGGCCCCGGGCGGGCGACGCGCCGGCCCGACCCGCGCGCGACGCCCCGGAGGAGGGCGACATGCGACGGTTCCTCATCGTGCTCTGGATCGTGGCATCGGCGGTGCCGGGCAGCGCGATCGGGCAGGGTCTGCGCGGCCTCGCGCCACCGGCGGCGGTGCCCGACACCTGCGCCATGCTCGCGCTGCTGCCCGGCGCGGCCGCGTACGGACCGCCGCCCGCGATCCGGGCGGGCACGCGCGTCGTGCACTTCGGGATGGCGGCCAGCGTCCCCGCGGTCGCCCAAGAACTCGTGCCGGACGAAGGCGGCGACTGGGTCGATCCGGCCACGGGCCAGAGGTGGGGCGCGCAGGACATGCCGGGAGCGTCCGGCGCCGGGTTCACGGTGGTGCGCGTGGGGTACGTCGACGCGCGGGTCGCCCAGTTGACGGTCCACCTCTACACCTGGGACCCCGCCACGAGCCTGGCCATGCACGCCGCCTCGTGGGGCCTGGTCACCCACGCGGGCTGCGCCGCCGACTTCTGGGTGCACCCGGATGCGCTTCGTACCCTCGCCGAGCAGGACCAGGGCGGCGTGCGCGTCGTGCGCATGCCCTACCGGGTCGGCGAGCGGACGTTCGACGCGGTGCGCATCCAGACGACCACCGGCTCAGGTCTGACCGCCTACGTCTACGACCTCGCCAGTGGGCTGATGGTCTTCCACAACGGGCGCGCCGAGGGCGCGCCGGTCCTCACGCCGCCCGTCGGCGGGCAGGCCGGCATCGGCGAGGGCTCGACCCAGTACACGACGACCTGGTTCGTCGAGGTCGCCGACGTCGACGTGCCGTGGCGCGACCAGCCCACGCCCCAGTGGGTCGCCCGCGTCGGGACGCTCGACCTCCAGGGGACGATGACCAGCACTACCATGGACGGCTTCGTCACGCCGCTCGCCCTGCAGCAGCGGGTGACCATCGACGCACGCGGCCCCGACTGGGTGCACGCGCGCGTGGCGACCGTGGTGCAGACCCTGCCGGGCATGCCGCCGAGCCAGAGCGCGTCGACGGCTTCCAGCGGCCCCGCCTCGATCGGCGGCCTGTGGGTCGCGCCGCAAGCCCTCGGGGCGCTTCAGGTCGGTCAGGTGATCGAGCGGAACCCGTGGCTGACGACGACGACCCGGGTCGGCGCGATCTCGGGCGACCGGGTGACGATCACGGAGAGCGGACCGCTGCACCAGCTGGACTACGTGTACGACCGCGCCACGGGGCTGCTCGTGGCCGTGACGGAGACGCAGCAGGTGGGCACCACGCGCATGGTCTACGACCTGCGGCTGGTCGCCGCGCCCTGGTGAGCGGGGTCCCGCGTCGGCCTCGGCACGCCGCCGACACCACCGGATGTCCCAGAGCTACAACGCCGTCACACATCTGGAACGTCGTGGCGTGCGTCAGTCCGTGGCAGCCTGCCGCGAACCACGGACGCCCCGCCACACCGACAACCCTTCGGGCACCAACCGCTGCCGCGCCCCCGCCGCCACGACCGGCCCGATGCCGGCATCGACGACGACGCCGGCGTCCGTGTCGACCACCAGGCGCCAACCGCTGCCGTCCGGAACGGGCGGCATGACCACGCTCCCGCCGCGCGGACCGTGGAACCAGACCAGGAAGCTGTCGTCCGCGACCGGAACGCCCGCCTCGTCGAGCTCGTCGAGCGCGGCGCCGTCGAGCAGCATCCCGAACGTGGGATCGTCGTCGTGCCAGTCGGCGGCCGTCATCGTGCGGCCGTCGCGCTGCCACCAGGTCGCGTCGCGCCGCCCGTCCGGCCGGGCCCGGCCGGTCAGGAACGAGCGCCGCCGGAACACCGCGTGCTCGCGGCGGAAGGCCACCATCGCCCGGACGAAGTCGAGGAAGCCACGCGCCTCGTCGTCGAGCGTCCAGTCGAACCAGCTCACCTCGTTGTCCTGGCAGTAGGCGTTGTTGTTGCCGCGCTGCGTGCGAGAGAGCTCGTCGCCGCCCAGCAGCATCGGCACGCCCTGCGACAGCAGCAGCGTGGCCAGGAGCCCTCGCCGGCGCGCGAGCCGCCGCTGGCGGATCCCCGGGTGGTCGGTCGGGCCCTCGACGCCCCCGTTGCTGGCGAGCTCGTGGTCGTGGCCGTCGCGGTTGTGCTCGCCGTTGGCGTGGTTGTGCTTGCGCTCGTAGCTGACCAAGTCGACCAGCGTGGCGCCGTCGTGGGCGGTCACGAAGTTCACCGACGCCCATGGCCGCCGACCGTTGCGGGCGTAGAGGTCCGCCGAACCGCCCAGGCGGGTGGCCAGTTCGGCGGCGCGGTGCGGGTCGCCGCGCCAGTACGCGCGCACCGCGTCGCGGTAGCGCCCGTTCCACTCGAGCCACTGCCAGGGGAAGTTGCCCACCTGGTACCCGCCGTGCCCCACGTCCCAGGGCTCCGCGACGAGCTTCACGCGCGAGAGCACCGGATCCTGCTGGATCACCACGAAGAACGGCGACAGCATGTCGACCTCGTGCAGCTCGCGGGCCAGGGCGGAGGCCAGGTCGAAGCGGAAACCGTCGACGCCCATCTCGGTGACCCAGTAGCGCAGGCTGTCGGTGACCAACTGCAGCACGTACGGGTTGCCGGGGTCGAGCGTGTTGCCGGTGCCCGAGTAATCCAGGTAGAAGCGCGGGTCTCTGGGGGACAGCTTGTAGTACGCCCGGTTGTCGATCCCGCGGAACGACAGCGTCGGGCCTCGGTGGTCGCCTTCGCCGGTGTGGTTGTAGACCACGTCGACCATGACCTCGATGCCGGCCCGGTGGAGCTCCCGCACCATCGCCTTGAAGTCGTGGACGGCCGTGAGCGGACCGTTGCTCGAGTAGCGCGGCTCGGGTGCGAAGTACCCGAGTGGGTGGTACCCCCAGTAGTTGCTGAGGCCCAGATCGAGCAGGCGCGGCTCGTCGACGACGGGCGTGACGGGCAGCAGCGACACCGTCGTGACACCGAGCCGTTGCAGGTGCTCGACGACGGGTGGAGACGCCACGCCCAGGAAGCTGCCGCGCACGTCCTCGTCGACGTCCGGGTGGCGCATCGTGAGGCCGCGCACGTGCGCCTCGTAGACGACCATGTCCTCCCACGCGACCCGCGGGCGCTCCACCCCCTGCCAGTCGAAGGCGTCGTCGACGACGGCGCCGAGCGGCGCGTAGGCGGCGGAGTCCGATTCGTCCGGGAGCTCCCCCGCAGGGCCGACCCACGAACCGCGCAGGCTCGGGTGCCAGCGGTAGGGGCGGCCGATCGCCCGTGCGTAGGGGTCGAGCAGCACCTTGTGGGGGTTGAACCTGTGCCCCTCGTGCGGCGCCCAGGGCCCGTCCACCCGCAACCCGTACCTCTGGCCCGGTCCGACGCCGGGCACGTACGCGTGCCACACGGGTCCGGTCCGCTCGCGCAGGGCGTACGCGAGCGCCGGTTCCGGGTCGTACGCGGTGTCGAACAACAGCAGCTCGACGGCGGTGGCGTGGTCGGCGTACACGGCGAAGTTCACGCCGGCGCCGTCCCAGTGGGCGCCCAACGGGAAGGGGCGACCCGCCAGCGCGGTTCCGAGCGCGGGCCGAACCCGTTCGACGACCGTGGTCACATCGACAAGTATCGCAGGTCGCCCGGGCGGAACGTGGTGTCGATCCGTCTCGCGAACGCGTCCAGGCCGTCGCGGTCCGGGGGTTCCAGGAAGTAGCGGAAGTTCGCCAGGTAGCGCAGCACCACGCGGTCGGGCAGGCCGCGGGCCTCGGCCTCGGCGCGCGCGACCGCGGCCAGGTGGCCCAGCCCCCGCTCGCGGGCGGCCCGCAGCTCCGCCACGAGCCGCGGCGTCGGCGGCCGCTCGCGATCCGCGGCCCACACCGCGAACGTGAAGGGAAGCCGGGTCAGCAGGTACCACGCCTCGCCGAGGTCGGTGACGTGCGGCACGCGACCGGCGATCGGGCGGCGCGTCACCGCCTCCTCCAGCGCGGCGTCGCCGATCAGCAGCGCGGCGTCGCAGTCGCCGAGCATGGCCTCGAGGTCGGAGGCCGCCGGCACGAAGTCGGCGTCGATGCCGTCGGCTTCGAGCAGCACGCGCAAGAGGGCGACGGAGGTGGCCGACTCGGTGGACACGGCGATGCGGGCGCCCGCCAGCTCGGACCACGGTCGGTGGTGGAACAGCGTCACGCTGTGCACCGGGCCGAGCGTGGCGATCGAGAAGTCGGGCAGGGCCACGAGCCGATCGCGGTGGTGCACGAACTCGGCGCTCGAGACCAGCGTCAGGTCGAGGTCGCCGGCCAGCAGCCGCGAGTTCAGGTCGGTGGGGACCCCGCGGTAGAAGCAGGCGCCGGGCCACGGCGAGAGGCCCCAATGGAGCGGCGCGACGTTCGTGTACGCCACGATCCCCAGGCGCTCCCCGGGCACGACCCCGTGACCGACGAGGCCCAGGCAGTCGATGCTCACGAGAAGACCCGGATCTCGCGGTACAGCGCGTCGCGCCGCACGGGCAGACGGCCGGCGTCGCGGATCAGGGCCACGAGCGCCTCCTCGGTCATGCCGGCTTCGGTCTCGGCGCCCGACGCGTGAGCGATGCGCTCGTCCTTGATCGTGCCGTCGACGTCCGACACGCCCGCCGACAGCGCCACCTGGGTGTGCTCCGGCGTGATCATGATCCAGTAGCCCTTCACGTGCGGGAAGTTGTCGAGGTAGACGCGGGCCACGGCCAGGTTGCGCAGGTCGTCGACGCCCGTGGTGCGCGCACGGCGCCCCTCGGCCTCCAGTTCGGCGGCGAGCATGTTGTGGTCGGGCTGGTACGCCAGCGGGATGAAGCTCATGAAGCCGCCGCTCTCGTCCTGCAGGGCACGCAGGCGGTCCATGTGATCGAGCCGCTCCTCGAGCGTCTCGACGTGGCCGTACAGCATCGTCGCGTTCGTGGGGATGCCCAGCTCGTGGGCGGTGCGGTGCACCTCGAGCCAACCCTCGGCGGTCACCTTGGCGCGGGCGATGCGGCGCCGCACCCGCTCGGCGAAGATCTCGGCGCCACCACCCGGCATCGCGACCAGGCCGGCCTCCTGGAGCTGCGAGAGCACCTCGCGGTAGCTCAGCCGCGGCCGGGTGATCTTCGTGAAGTGATGGATCTCGGCGGCCGTCCACGCCTTCACCTGCACCCCGGGGTAGCGCTCCGTGAGACCGCGCACGAGGTCCAGGTAGTAGTCCCACGAGCGCTTCGGGTGGTGGCCGGAGGCGATGTGGATCTCGGTGAGGTCGGGGTGCCAGTGGCGATCGACGTAGGCCCACACGTCCTCGAGGTCGTAGTCCCAGACGCCTGCCTCGTCGAAGTGCTTGGCGAAGCCGCAGAACGTGCAGCCGACGTAGCACACGTTCGTCTGCGACAGCCGCAGCGAGTGGACGAAGTAGGCCTTCGGGCCGACCCGCCGTTCGCGCACCACGTCGGCGAGCCGCAGCACCGCGGGCAGGTCGCGGGTGCGGTACAGCACCATGCCCTCGTCGAAGGTGATGCGTCGGCCCTCCAGCACCTTGTCGACGATCGGCCGCAGAGCGGGGTCGCGGGTGGGGATCATCACAGGTGCAGAGGCCGCCCGTCCACCGCCAACGCGGCTTCCTTGACGGCTTCGGCGAGCGTGGGATGTGCGTGCACCACGCGCGCGAGGTCCTCCGCCGAGGCGTGGAACGCCATCGCGGCGACCGCCTCGGCGATCAGGTCGCCAGCGCGCGGACCGACCACGTGGACCCCCAGGACCCGGTCCGTCTCGCGATGCGCCAGCACCTTCACCTTGCCCTCGGTGCGGGCCATGGCGCGCGCGCGGCCGTTCGCGCTGAACGGAAAGGTTCCCTTGCGGAAGGGCACACCGGCCGCCTCCAGCTCCTCCTCGCTGCGGCCGACGGTGGCGATCTCGGGGTCCGTGTACACCACGTTCGGCACCAGGCCGTAGTCCACGTGGGCGTGGCCGCCGGCCAGCAGCTCGGCGAGCGCGACGCCGTCCTCCTCGGCCTTGTGCGCCAGCATCGGCCCGTGGATCAGGTCGCCGATGGCGTACACGCCAGCGACGCTGGTCTCGAACCGGGCGTCGACGACGACCCTGCCCTGGGCGTCGACCTGCACGCCGGCCTCGTCCAGGCCGAGCCCTTCGGTGTTGGGCAGCCGCCCCGTGGCCAGGAGCACGCGGTCGGCGACGACGTCGTCGCCGCCGTCGACCGTCACGCGCACGCGACCGCCGTCGACGTCGGCCCCGGTGACGCGCACGCCCGTGCGGATATCCATGCCCTGCCGCCCGAGGAGCTTGCGCGCCTCCTTGGCGATCTCGCCGTCCAGGCCGGGCAGGATGCGGTCCAGGTACTCGAGGACGGTGACGCGAGACCCGAGGCGGCGCCACACGCTGCCGAGCTCCAGGCCGATCACGCCCGCGCCGATCACCACCAGGTGCTCGGGGACCGCCGGCCACGCGAGCGCTTCCGTGCTGGTGCCGATCCGATCGCCGTCGACCGCGACCCCCCGCAGCGGCGCCACGCGGCTGCCGGTGGCGAGCACGACGTGGCGCGCCCGCAGCCGACGCTCGCCATCGGCGGTCGCGACGGCGACCTCGCCGGCGCCGAGCAGCCGTCCGTGCCCCGTGACGCGTTCGACACGGTGCTTCTTGAACAGGTAGGCCACGCCGTCGGTGTTGGCCTTCACCACCGCGTCCTTGCGGGCGTGCATGGCGTCCAGGTCGAGCTCCACGCCGGCCACCCGGACGCCGTGGGCGCCCAGGGCCTCGCGCGCCTCGACGTAGCGCTCGCTCGACTCGAGCAGGGCCTTGCTGGGGATGCAGCCCACGCGCACGCAGGTGCCGCCCAGGGTGCTCTCGCGCTCGACGCTGGCGACCGTCAGGCCCAGCTGCGCGGCACGGATCGCGGCGACGTACCCGCCTGGACCCGCTCCGATGATGACGACGTCGAACTCGGACATGGTCCCTCCGGCGGCATGCTACCGCGGACCCCGCGCGCCGACGGTGGCCGTACGCGCCGTCCGTCGCCCGGAGCACGGTCCGACCCGACCGAGGTGTCGCATCCTGACGGCATGCGCCGCCCCCTCGCCGTCGTCGGTCTGCTCCTCGCGCTGGCGGTCGTCGCGTGGTCCGTCGCGCCCGGGCCCTGGACGGCCGCGGAG
>ERZ869909.1262-NODE-1262-length-21125-cov-5.481518_pt1 | contig 21125 bp, 13 predicted proteins | sample MGYA00520892_ERZ869909 | MGnify/ENA primary metagenome ERZ869909 (study PRJEB32215, sample SAMEA104723947) | bioreactor metagenome | biome: bioreactor; feature: anaerobic bioreactor; material: water | place: China | collected 2015-03-12 ... | reverse complement strand
GGATTTTCCGTTTCCGCGAACACAGGCGCCAGGCCGAGCTGGCCGCAGCGGCGGTTGGCGATGAAGCGCATGTACTGTTCGCACAGCGTGGCATTGAGGCCCAGGAGGCCGGACGGCATCGTATCGCGGCCGTAGGCGGCTTCGAGTTGTGCCGCATCGTGCAGCATCTGACGCACTTCATCCTGGAACGCTTTCGTCCAGAGATGTGGGTTCTCGACCTTGATCTGGTTGATGACGTCAATGCCGAAGTTCAGATGAATGCTCTCGTCGCGCAGGATGTACTGATACTGCTCGGCGATGCCGACCATCTTGTTGCGGCGGCCGAGCGAGAGGATCTGCGCAAAGCCCGTGTAGAACCACATGCCCTCAAACACGACGTAAAACGCCACGAGGTCGCGCAGGAAGGCTTGATCGGTTTCCTGAGTGCCGGTTTTGAATTCCGGATCGTCGAGATGCTTCGTGTAGGCGAGTGCCCACGCGGCCTTGTCCGTGATCGAGGGAACCTCGCGATACATATTGAAAAGCTCGCCTTCGTCGAGACCGAGGCTTTCCACGATGTATTGGAAGGTGTGCGTGTGCACGGCCTCCTCGAACGCCTGACGCAGCAGGTATTGGCGGCACTCGGGGTTCGTGAGGTGGCGGTAGATCGCGAGCACGATGTTGTTGGCGACGAGGCTTTCGGATGCGGCGAAGAAGCCGAGGTTGCGCTTCACCATGCGCCGCTCGTCTTCGGTGAGGCCGTCGCGCGATTTCCAGAGTGCGATGTCGGCCTGCATGGAAACCTCCGTCGGCATCCAGTGATTGTTGCAGCCGGAAAGATACTTGTCCCAGGCCCAACCGTATTTCAGCGGCAGGAGCTGGTTCACGTCGGCGCGGGCGTTGATCATCGCCTTGTCGTCGACGCGGACACGTCCGCCCCTGCGGTCGATATGGCCGAGGCCGGTGGCGCTCTCCGGACTCGGCGGAACGATGGTCGGCGAGGGAGAGACGGATCTGGGGGTTGCGGCTGGTTCTGACCAGTCGAGCATGGGAATTCTCCGAAGTAGGACGTGTGTCTGGAGAATGCCGACGCATTACTTGCAGGCATTCGAGGTGGGGGCCGGCGCTCGCGGCGCAGGCATTACGGTGCGGTGGCCTATTGGCAGGCTTCGCAGGTCGGGTCTTCGAGCGAGCAGGCGTGGGGAGCGGCGTTCGCTTCGTATGCGTCCGGCGCCGAAAGCATTCCGCCACCGCCAGAGACCGCGTTGAGCTTGCCGTCGGTGCCCTTGAGCGTCGACTTTTCCACGTGTGTCGCGGACTGGGAGCGCAAGTAGTAGGTTGTTTTCAATCCCCGCTCCCAGGCGAGCCGATAGAGCGCGTCGAGTTTGCGGCCGTTTGGCGCCGAGATGTAGAGATTGAGCGATTGCGCCTGGTCGATCCACTTCTGCCGGCGAGAGGCGGCGTCTACCAGCCAATGGGAGTCGATCTCGAAGGCGGTGGCGTACAGCGCCTTGATGTCCTCCGGAACGCGGTCGATGGCGCCGACCGAGCCGTCGAAGTACTTGAGATCCGAGACCATCACCTCATCCCATAGGCCGCGTGCCTTGAGATCGCGGACGAGATGCGTGTTCACGACCGTGAAGTCTCCCGACATGTTGGATTTGACATAGAGGTTGCGGAACACCGGCTCGATGGACTGCGCGACGCCGCAGATATTCGAGATCGTGGCGGTCGGCGCAATCGCCATCACGTTGGAATTACGCATGCCGACGGTGCGGACGCGTTCGCGCAGCGGTTCCCAATCGAGCGTGGTGGACGTGTCGATGCGGAGGTCGTCGCCGCGCGCCCCGCTTAGCAGGGAAATGGAATCGATGGGCAGGATGCCGCGGCTCCAAAGCGATCCGTCGAACGACGGATAGCGTCCGCGCTCCTCCGCGAGATCGGCGGAGGCCGAAATCGCGTGATAGCTGATCGCTTCCATGCTGGTGTCGGCGAACGCGACGGCTTCGTCCGATGCGTACGGGATCTTCAGCGTGTGCAGTGCGTCTTGGAAGCCCATCAGACCGAGACCCACAGGCCGATGCCGCAGATTGGACCGGCGTGCCTCGGGGATGGTGTAGAAGTTGATGTCGATCACGTTGTCGAGCATCCGCATGGCGGTGTTGACCGTGCGCGCGAGTCTCTCGTGGTCGAGGCCATCGGCGGTGACGTGGTTTGCGAGGTTGATCGAGCCCAGATTGCAGACGGCGACCTCGTCGTTCGATGTGTTGAGCGTGATCTCGGTGCAAAGGTTCGACGAATGCACGACGCCGGTATGCTGCTGTGGCGAGCGCAGGTTGCACGGATCCTTGAACGTGATCCACGGATGCCCGGTCTCGAAGAGCATGGTGAGCATGCGGCGCCAGAGGTCGACTGCGCGCACGCGGCGCGCGATGCGCAACTCCATGCGCTCGGCCTTGGCTTCGTACTCCGCGTAGCGTTCGGCGAAGGCGCGGCCGTACAAGTCATGGAGGTCGGGGACCTCGTCGGGAGAAAATAGCGTCCAGTGGCTGTCCTCGGCAACGCGCTGCATGAACAGGTCTGGAATCCAGTGGGCGGTGTTCATGTCGTGCGTGCGGCGGCGGTCGTCGCCGGTGTTCTTCCGGAGATCGAGAAATTCTTCGATGTCGATGTGCCAGGTTTCGAGGTAGGCGCACACCGCGCCTTTGCGCTTGCCGCCCTGGTTGACGGCAATGGCGGTGTCGTTCGCAACCTTGAGGAAGGGCACGACACCTTGGCTTTCGCCGTTGGTGCCCTTGATGTGGGCGCCGAGACCGCGCACGCGGCTCCAGTCATTGCCAAGCCCGCCCGAATACTTGGCGAGTAGGGCGTTATCCTTCACAGCCTTGAAGATGCCGTCGAGGTCGTCAGCCACGGTGGTGAGGAAGCACGACGAAAGCTGCGCGCGCGGCGTTCCGGCGTTGAAGAGCGTGGGCGTCGAGCACATGAAATCGAATGACGAAATCAGGTCGTAAAACTCGATGGCCTTCGCCTCGCGGTCGATCTCGCGCAGCGCAAGGCCCATCGCGACCCGCATGAAGAACGCTTGGGGCAGCTCGAAGCGGATACCGCGCATCTGCAGGAAGTAGCGGTCATAGAGCGTCTGCAGACCGAGGAACTGGAAGCGCATGTCGCGCTCGGGCTTGAGGGCTGCTCCGAGCCGGTCGAGGTCGAAGCGGGCAAGCTCGGGATCGAGCAGTTCGGCGGCTATGCCTTTGGCGACATAGGCGCGGAAGTACTCGGGATAGCGTTCGGCCATCTCGGCCTGGCTTGCCCGTTCCGTGCGGCCCGAAACGAAGGAGAGCGCTTCCTCGCGGAGCTGGTCCATCAAGAGGCGGGCGGAGACTTCGCTGTACGCGGGCTCTGTCTCGATCAGCGTGCGGGCGGCGAGGATGGGTGCGAGCGTCAGCTCATGCGCGGCGATGCCGTCGTAGAGATTGCGATAAGTTTCGGAGAGGACATCTTCTGCCTTCACGTCCGCCAAGCCTTCGCAGGCCTCGCGGACGATCAGTGTGAGGCGCTGATGATCGAGCGGGGAGAGCGATCCGTCGCGGGCTTTGACGTTGAGCGCGGGCTGATCGGGCTCTGTGCTTTGCGCAGCGGCTGCTGCACGTTCTTGTGCGCGGGCTTCGCGATAGAGCACGTAGGCGCGTGCGACTTTGTGATGCTCGCCGCGCATCAGGACGAGCTCGACCTGATCCTGGATGTCCTCGATGTGGAACGTGCGACCGTGGTCACCCTGGCGCGTAAGTGCGGAGACGATTTGTGCGGCGAGGTCTTCAACGATCTCGTGCACGCGGCGCGAAGCGGCTGCGCGTCCGCCTTCGACGGCGAGGAACGCTTTCGTCAGCGCAACGGTGATTTTGGTGGGATCGAACGGCGTGACGGAGCCGTTGCGGCGGATGACTTGCAGCCCCGGTGTGGTGGCTGACTTCTTGACGCTGCCGCCGGAGACGGATGCGGCGCCGGAGCTTCTGGCTTCTATTGCGATGGACATCGGCAAACCCCTTGGAGGAAAAGGGGGCTTGGGCCGAATGGGGACACGCATTCGTGCCCCTGCACATGCAGAGGCCAGAATACCACCCACCGGGACACCCCGCCCGAGGACGAATAAATCTTCGTCACAGGCAGGTCTCCTGGCTCGCAGGTCAGTGTCATCTGTCTGGCCTTCCCGGTGGCATGCACCAGTGGCCGCTCGCGACAGACAACTCGCTGCTTACAGTTGCGGGGGCAGCCCCGGGATTGCTCGCCTTCGCAGAAAGCCGAGCGCACCGGGTTCCCTCTTAGCGCCGAGCGGTTCCGCCCAGCGACCTATGACGCTTTCAATAGCGTCTGATTCTGAAGGTGCCGCAAGGCGGGCGCCGCAAGATGTTGCGTGAAACGCGTAGTTGTGGCGCGGCTGTGTATAGATGCTGTGTTTATCGGTGACGGTTGGTGGAATGCCGTTGACAGCATCCCCTCCGCGGCGCTCGCGTTTTACGACGGCCGCGACATCACTTGATTTCAGTCGCGTGTTCGGCGGCGATGACAACGATGCCGTCGCCGTCGGCGACGATCACATCGCCTTCTGCAACCTGAATGCCGGCAATGTCGATGGCGATGTGCGGCGTTCCTTCGCCCCGGCGTGTCGATCTCCTGGGGTTCGTGCCGATCGCCTTGATGCCGATGTCGAGGCCTGCCAGGACTGCGGTGTCACGCACGCAGCCGAACACGACGATGCCGCTCCAGCCGTTTGCGACGGCGTCTTTGGCGATCATGTCGCCGAGGAGCGCGCAGCGCATGCTGCCGCCGCCGTCTACGACGAGAACACGTCCGTTTCCTGGTGTGGCGAGAATCGCTTTTACGCGGGAATTGTCCTCGAAGCACTTCACCGTGACGGCGCGCCCGTGAAACGCGAGGCGGCCGCCGAAGTCACGGAAGACCGGCGAGGGGATGCGTGCGTTCTCACCGTGCTCGTCGGAAAGATCGCAGGTGCTCAATGTCATCGTTCGCCCTTTCTTTGCTTTGTCATGCGACCGGATAGGGTGTGAAGCGTCGCTCGTTCTCGTCAATGGCTGTGCGGCGCCCGATGGCGGGAAAAGCGCGTTGCGGGCACGCCGGCCGTTCGCAGATCTTGCAGCCCGCACCGATCGGGACCGCGGCCGATTGGTCCTTTAAATCGAGGCCTTTTGCATACACGAGCCTGTTGGCGTGGCTCATGTCGCAGCCGAGGCCGATGGCGAAGGTTTTCGACGGTGCGCCGTATCCGCCTTGCTCGCGCGAGACGGTGCGGGCGATCCAGAGGTAGGTGCGCCCATCCGGCATCGTCGCGAGCTGGGTGAGGATGCGTCCGGGCATGGAGAATGCTTCATAGACGTTCCAAAGCGGGCACGATCCGCCGACGCGCGAGAAGTGAAAGTCGGTGGCGGACTGGCGCTTCGAGATGTTGCCTGCACGATCGACGCGCACGAAGAAGAATGGCACGCCGCGTGCGTTCGCCCGCTGAAGCGTGCTCAGGCGATGGCAGATGGTCTCGAAGCCGACACCGAAGCGTTGGCTCAGCAGCTCGATATCATAGCGGAGCCTTTCGGCCGCTTCGAAGAAGCGCCCGTAGGGCATGATCAACGCGCCGGCGAAGTGATTGGCGAGGCCGATGCGCGCGAGGCGGTAGGTTTCCTCGCTGCCGGCCGCGGCGTCTCTCGCCAGCTTGTCAATGGTATCGCCCATTTCGAGGTAGGCGAGCTGTGTGGCCATTTCGAATGCGACTTGGCCCGGCGTGAGTGTTGAGGAGAGGCGAAGCACGCGGGCAGGCGCGTCGAAGCTGCGTTGGATATGCGTCTGCTCGTTCGGCGTTTCGATCACGACCTGGATGCGCAAGCGTTCGCTCAAATAGCGCTTCAAGCCCGAGGCGCAATCTCCGACGTTGAGGCGCGCGGTTGCAAAGAGCCGCTCGGCGGCTTCATCCAGCTCCGCGAAATAGTTGTGGTGCGCGTAAAAATAATCGCGCACCTGCTCGAAGGGCATCAGCTGCGCCGGCTCCTGTTCCTCTGTGCCGACGCCGAGGCGGGTCGCCAGCGCATCCGCGCGCTCGGAAGCCTGACGCAGGCGGCGATGCTGCTTCACGATTGCGCGCCCTACGGACGGCATATTGGAGGCGATCTCACGAATTTCCGTGAGGGCGATTTCTTCGTCGAGGCCGGGATCGGCCAGCACGTCGCGCAAATCCGCGATGAGGCGCGCTTCCTCGTCCTCGGAAAAGAGCTGCACGTCGACGCCAAACACCGCGTTGATCTTGAGCAGGATGGGGACGGTCAGCGGGCGCTGGTTCTTCTCGAGCTGGTTGAGGTAGCTCGCCGAGAGATCGAGCGCGCGTGCAAGGGCAACCTGGGTCAGGCCGCGTTCTTCCCTGAGACGCCTCAGGCGCACCCCCATGAAGGCTTTCCGCATTGGTGGCCTCATTCGCAAAATTCGCAAATTTGCAGTGTGGGCTTCGCAAAACTCCACGTTTTCAGGAGTTTATCGCGATCCGTCTCTGCGGATAATGCGAATATTCCAGTTTGGCAAGCAGGGACGTGCAATGACCAAGAAGACCACCTTCGACGATCTCATCCCGAACGCGGCGTCTGGCCGCTTCGACGGTATCCAGCGTCCCTATACGGCCGCGGATGTGCTGCGCCTGCGCGGCTCCATGCCCGTGCGGCAGACGATCGCCGAGCATGGCGCGAACCGTCTTTGGAAGCTTCTGGGCTCGGAGCCGTATGTGCATGCGCTGGGCTCTGTGACCGGCAACCAGGCCATGCAGATGGTCCGCGCGGGCCTCAAGGCGATCTACCTTTCCGGTTGGCAAGTGGCGGCCGATGCCAACACGGCGTCCGCGATGTATCCCGACCAGAGCCTCTATCCGGCGAATGCGGGTCCCGAGCTCGCGCGGCGGATCAACCGCACGCTGCAGCGCGCCGACCAGATCGAGCACGCGGAAGGCAAGAAGAGCGTCGAGACCTGGTTTGCGCCCATCGTTGCCGACGCGGAAGCTGGCTTCGGCGGTCCGCTCAACGCGTTCGAGATCATGAAGGCCTATATCGAGGCGGGCGTCGCAGGCGTTCACTTCGAGGATCAACTCGCGTCGGAAAAGAAGTGCGGGCATCTGGGCGGCAAGGTGCTGATCCCGACGGCGGCTCACATCCGCAACCTTGTGGCCGCGCGGCTTGCGGCCGACGTCATGGGTGTGCCGACTGTCATCGTCGCGCGGACGGATGCGGAATCCGCCAAGCTCATTACTTCCGACATCGACGAGCGCGACCGCGACTTCATCGTGCCTGGTGAGCGGACGCCCGAAGGCTTTTACACGCTGAAGAACGGCGTTGATGCCTGCATTGCGCGTGGTCTCGCTTACGCGCCCTACGCCGATCTGCTCTGGTGGGAGACATCGACGCCGAACCTCAAGGATGCCGCCCGCTTCGCGGAAGCCATCCATCGCGAGTTCCCCGGCAAGATGCTCGCCTACAACTGCTCGCCGTCGTTCAACTGGAAGTCCAAGCTCGACGAAGCCTCCATCGCGCGGTTCCAGAAGGAGATCGGGGCGATGGGCTACAAGTTCCAGTTTGTGACGCTCGCCGGGTTCCATCAGCTCAACTACGGCATGTTCGAACTGGCGCGCGGTTACCGCGACCGGGGCATGGCGGCCTATTCGGAATTGCAGCAGGCCGAGTTTGCGGCCGAGGGCAATGGCTACACCGCCACGCGTCACCAGCGCGAGGTGGGCACGGGCTACTTCGACGCCGTGTCGCTCGCCATTAGCGGCGGCGCTTCTTCGACGACAGCGATGTCGGAGTCCACCGAGACGGCCCAGTTTCAATCGGCCGCCGAATAGGAGGCGAAACATGCCTAGAGCCGACAGCTCAAATGCCGGAGACGTTCCCGTGCGATCCGCAGACGTCATTGCCATTTCGGAACCTTTCAACGGGCCGAAGCAGGCCGATTCCGACACGTTGATCCGCAAGGTCGCCGACACCTTGCATCGTCTCAACCAGCAGATCACCACGGCCGTCGACGCGGGCGTGACGATCGAGCTGATGCGCGGCTCGCGGTTTCACAACGGGCGGGGGCAGTGGGGCGATCAGATGATCCCGATCGTTCGCGTTGCGGAGCCGTCGCGCGAGGACGGGCGGGAGTAGGCCATGACAGGTTGCGATCTCTCAGAGACGCGCTTCGTCGAAATCGTGTTCCCCGAACAGGCCAATCACTACGGCACCCTGTTCGGGGGCACCGCCTTGAACCTGATGAGCAAGGCTGCGGCCATCGCGGCCGCGCGGCGGGCAGGGACGAGCGTGGTCATGGCCTCCTCCGACAAGGTGGACTTTCACTTGCCGGTTGCTGTGGGCCAGCTCGTGGAGCTTTGCGCGCGCGTCGAGCGCGTGGGGCGGAGCTCGATGACGGTCAATGTCGAGGTCATTGCCGAAACCATCGGCAAGCAGGACCGCAAGCTCGCCATGCAAGGACGCTTCGAAATGGTTGCGGTGGATGGCGATGGCCGGCCCACGCCCATCACGCCGCTTTCCGACACGATCTAGTTTTCAATCGAGGGTATCGACATGATCCAGGCTGCCAATCTCGGATTCCCGCGCATCGGCATCAAGAGAGAGCTGAAGAAAGCCACGGAATCCTATTGGAAGGGCGAGATCGACTATACGGTGCTGCGTCAAGTCGGCGCCGAGTTGCGTGCACGCCATTGGCATCTTCAGAAAGATGCCGGCATCGACATTATCCCATCGAACGATTTTTCGTTCTACGATCAGATGCTCGATACAGCGGCGATGGTAGGGGCGGTGCCTCCGCGCTTCCAGCCTCCGCAGGACGGTATTCGTGTCGTTTCCACGCATCAGACGGCAAGCGCGTACGCCGTGATGGCGGACGTGGCTGAACTTTCTGCCAACGATGCAGCAACTGTCGATTTCGACACGTACTTTGCCATGGCGCGTGGCTCGGACGCGGCGCCCGCGATGGAAATGACGAAGTGGTTCGATACGAACTATCACTACATCGTTCCGGAGTTCCATGAGGGGCAAACGTTCCGTCTTGCGTCGACCAAAGCGCTCGACGAATTCAGCGAGGCTAAGGCGCTGGGCATTCACACGCGCCCCGTTCTGATCGGGCCGGTGACGTTCCTGTCGCTCGGCAAGGCGAAAGACGCAAACCTCGATCCCTTGAGTCTTCTCGATGCGTTGCTTCCGATTTACGCTGAGGTGTTGGCGTCGCTCGCCGCGGCGGGGGCGGACTGGGTGCAGATCGACGAGCCGATCCTCGCGCTGGACCTCAACGACCGACAGAAGGCGGCCTTCAAGACGGCTTATGCGGCGCTTTCGTCGGCGGGCGTTAAAATTCTCATTGCGACCTATTTCGATGAGCTTGGCCGCAATCTCGATATTGTGCGTCCGCTTCCGGTGGATGGGCTGCATGCGGACCTGGTTCGCGCGCCTCAGCAACTCGACGCGGTGCTCAAGGCTTGGCCGTGGGAGCGCGTGCTGTCGCTCGGTGTGATCGACGGCCGCAATATCTGGCGTGCGGATCTGGAAAAAGCGTTTGCGACGATCGGGACGGCAATTGCGGCGCGCGGCAAAGGCGGGGTGCAGATTGCGCCATCGTGCTCGCTCATTCATACGCCGGTGGATCTCGACGCCGAGCAGAAGCTCGACGCTGAGCTGAAATCCTGGCTTGCGTATGCGCGGCAGAAGCTGACCGAAGTCGCCGCGCTCAAGACCGCAGCGACGAATTGCAAGGATGCGGTCGCGTGGGCTTTTGAAGAGAGCGCAGCCGCCGTTGCCTCCCGTGCGGGGTCCGCGCGGATCAACAATCCTGCGGTGAAGGCGCGCGCCGACGCAGTGTCGGAGAAGGACCTCGACCGCGGCGCGTCGTTCAAAGAGCGGCAGGCGCAACAGCGGGAGCGTCTGAACCTCCCGGCGTTTCCGACGACGACCATCGGGTCCTTCCCGCAAACGGAAGCCGTGCGCAAAGCGCGTGCAGCATTCAAGCGCGGAGAGATGGATGCGCCGTCCTACGACGCGTTCCTCATGACCGCGACCGAAGATGCTGTACGCAAGCAGGAGGAGCTTGGCATCGACGTGCTCGTTCACGGCGAGTTCGAGCGCAACGACATGGTCGAGTATTTCGGGGAGCAGCTTTCGGGCTTCGCTTTCACTCAGAGCGGCTGGGTGCAGTCGTACGGCTCGCGCTACGTCAAGCCGCCCATCATTTTCGGCGATGTCTCGCGGCCGCATCCGATGACGGTTGCGTGGTCGAGCTATGCGCAGTCGCTGACGAAGAAGCCGATGAAGGGAATGCTCACGGGGCCGGTGACAATCCTGCAGTGGTCATTCGTCCGCGACGACCAGCCGCGTTCAGAGACGTGCAAGCAGATTGCGCTCGCCATTCGCGACGAGGTTTCCGATCTCGAACGCGCCGGTATCCCGATCATCCAGATCGACGAGCCGGCTCTGCGGGAAGGGCTTCCGCTCCGGCACTCGGATTGGGAGGTCTATCTCGCGTGGGCTGTCGATTGCTTCCGGCTGGCTGCCGCAGGTGCCGGTCCCGAGACGCAGATCCACACGCATATGTGCTACTGCGAATTCAACGACATCATGCCTTCGATCGCGGCGCTCGACGCGGACGTGATTTCGATCGAGACGTCGCGGTCGGATATGGAGCTGCTGGAGAGCTTCTCCGACTTCAAGTATCCGAACGAGATCGGACCCGGCGTCTACGACATCCATTCGCCGCGGTGCCCGCATACGCACGATATGTCGGCCCTGCTCGGGAAGGCACGCGAGCATCTGGCGCCGGATCAGATCTGGGTCAACCCCGATTGCGGCTTGAAGACGCGGCGGTGGGAAGAGGTGCTGCCTGCATTGAAGAATATGGTGGCCGCGGCGCGAGAGGCGCGTGGTAGCTGAGGCTTTTCCGTGGCTTATCGAGCCAAGTCTAGGCGCGGGATAAGAGGTGCCGGTGAGGGGATCACCGGCACTTTTCGTTGGCAGCGATGGGAGGTCGCCTGCGTCACGTAGACATCGGAGTTCTAAAACAAACCGTCTGGACGGTTTAGTTTTTGTGTGATGTATTCCGCCGAATGAGACGATAATCGGGACTTTCCTCATGTCGGAATACAAAGCGATGCGGCGTCGACGCGGCATCGGCACTCTCATTGTTGCCGCCCTTGCGGGTTTTGCCAGTGGCTGTGGCGAGCAGCCGGCGGGCCAAGCCGGCCAAGCGCCTCCGAGCATGCCGGTGAGCGTCAGCGTGGTTGCGGTTGAGGCGGAAGCCCTTCCGATCATGAACGAGCTTCCGGGCCGGATCGCGCCGACCCGGATCGCGGAAGTGCGCCCACGCGTGTCGGGCATCGTGATTGAGCGGGTATTCACGCAAGGAAGCATGGTTGCGCAGGGCGACCTGCTCTATCGCATCGATCCCGATCCATTTCGCGTTCGGGTGGATAGCGCGAAAGCAACGCTTCGGCGTGCGGAGGCGACGCTGCTTCAGGCACAACAGTTGGCCGAGCGCCAGAAGCGGCTCCGCGAGCGGGCCGTCTCAAGCGATCAACAGTACGACAACGCCGTTGCCGCGCTTGCGCAAGCGGATGCTGACGTTGCAGGCGCGCGCGCCGGGCTTGAAGCGGCTGAGCTCGACCTGCAATATTCTGAAGTGCGGGCGCCGATCAACGGACGTATTGGCCGGGCGCTCATTACTGAAGGTGCTCTGGTCAGCGCGACCGGCACGGAAAATCTCGCCACCATCCAGCAACTCGACCCGATCTATGCCGATTTTACGCAGTCGGCAAATCAGCTTCTGGCATTACGGCGTGCCGCGAAGGCAGGGACCGTCGACGGTGCCAATGAGGATCACGCCACCGTACGTCTTTTGCTCGATGACGGCACCGCCTATCCGCATGATGGCCGCCTGCTGTTTTCGGAAGCGGCCGTCGACGTCACCACAGGCCAGATCACGTTACGCGGAGAATTCCCGAACCCTGACGACGACCTTCTTCCGGGCATGTACGTGCGCGTCCAGATTGTCCAGGGGGAGCAGCCAAACGCGATTGCAGTCCCGCAGCAGGCCGTACAGCGGGACATTGGCGGCCAAGCTCAGGTCTTTGTCGTGACAAGCGACAACAAGGCCGAGCTTCGCCGCGTGGTGGCCGGCCGCGTGATCGGAAACCGCTGGGTTATCGACGACGGTCTGAAGCCCGGTGACCGTGTGGTGGTTGAAGGTTTCCAGATGCTCGCTCCCGGGGCAAACGTCGACGCCAAGCCGTGGGAAGGACCACAGAACGCGCCTTCCGATGCGCCGCCCGCTGCGGACGCAGGCTCGAACGGCAGCGCAGAGTAGAGGGGCGGGACATGGCAAGCTTTTTCATCGAACGGCCCATTTTTGCCTGGGTCGTCTCGATCTTCATCATGATCGCGGGCGCGATTGCGCTCCCGTTCCTGCCGGTTGCGCAGTATCCGAACATCGCGCCACCTCAGATCACCATTGCAACGAGCTATCCCGGCGCTTCGGCCGAGGAAATCTATCAAGGCGTCACGCGCCAGATCGAAGATGAGCTCAATGGTGTCAACGGGCTCATGTACTTTGAATCGACGTCGGATTCGTCAGGGCAGATCTCCATCAACGCCACCTTCGCGCCGGGCACGTCCGTCGAGCAAGCGGCCGTCGACGTCCAGAACCGTATTCGGCGCGTCGAGCCGAGGCTTCCTCGTCCCGTCGTTCAGCAGGGCATTCTGGTGGAGGAGGCGTCGAGCTCGTTTCTCATGGTCGTGTCGCTGACATCGACAGACGGATCGCTCGACGACATCGGCCTCGGCGATTACCTGACGCGAAACGTGTTGAGCGAACTGCGCCGCATCGACGGCGTCGGCAAGGCCCAGCTGTTCGCCAGCCAGCGCGCCATGCGCGTGTGGATCGATCCGGACAGGATGGTCGGCCTCGGCCTTACGTCGGATGATGTTGTGGCGGCGATCCAAGCCCAGAACGCGCAAGTCGCGGCAGGACGGATCGGCGCGCAACCCAATCCCATTACGCAGCAGATCTCAGCGCCTGTTCTCGTCAAAGGTCAGCTCGGCACGCCTGAAGAGTTCGGCGCGATCGTGCTCCGGGCAAATCCGGACGGATCGACGGTGCGACTGCGCGACGTGGCGACCGTCGGGATCGGCGGGGAGAACTACAACTTTTCGAGCCGCCTCAACGGCCAGCCGAGTGCGGCGGCGGGCATACAGCTCACCTCGACGGCCAACGCGCTCGCGGTCTCTCGCGCTGTTAACGCGAAAATGGAAGAACTCGCGCGCTACTTCCCGGACGGCCTCGTGTACGAGGTTCCCTACGACACGACGCCGTTCGTACAGGCTTCGATCAGCAAAGTGCTGATGACGCTTCTCGAAGCCGTGGGCCTCGTGTTTCTTGTCATGTTCCTGTTCCTTCAGAACATCCGCTATACGCTGATCCCGACCATCGTCGTGCCGATTGCCCTGCTTGGAACGTGCGCCGTAATGCTGGCCACGGGCTTTTCCATTAACGTGCTCACCATGTTCGCAATGGTCCTCGCCATCGGCATCCTGGTGGACGATGCCATCGTGGTGGTGGAGAACGTGGAGCGGCTCATGGCGACCGAGGGGCTTTCGCCGCGGGACGCGACGCGCAAGGCCATGAGCCAGATCACGGGGGCCATCGTCGGCATCACGCTCGTGCTCACAGCCGTATTCGTGCCGATGGCTTTTTTTCCGGGCGCAGTCGGCGTCATCTACCGTCAGTTCAGCCTGACGATGGTGGTCTCTATCCTGTTTTCGGGCTTTCTTGCGCTGTCGCTTACGCCCGCGCTCTGTGCCTCCTTCCTCAAGCCGATCCCGGAAGGTCATCACGAGAAGGGCGGCTTCTTTGGCTGGTTCAACCGCGGCTTCGACCGTACGACGCGCGGATACCGAAGCGTTGTCGGGGTGCTTGTCGGTCGCGCGGGGCGCATGATGGTGATTTACGCCGCTCTGCTGGTCGGCCTCGGCTGGGCGTTCATGCGTCTTCCGTCGGCATTCGTGCCGGCCGAGGATCAGGGCTACCTGATCGTGGATATTCAGGCGCCGCCGGAAGCCAGTGGTCCGAGAACGCTCGAGGTCGTGAAGGACGTGGAGCGGATCTTCATGAAAGAACCTGGCGTTGCGCGCGTGATCGCGATTTCCGGGTTCAGCTTCTCGGGGAACGGCGAGAACGCCGCGCTGGCGTTCGTGACGCTGAAAGATTGGAGCGAGCGCGGGCCCGAGGACAGCGCGGCTGCTATTGCCGGGCGTGCCAACATGCAGCTCTTCGGCCTCAAGGACGCCATAAGCTTCGCGCTGCCACCGCCCCCGATCGAAGGTCTCGGCAACTCGGCGGGCTTCACTTTCCGTCTTCAAGACCGGAGCGCGCAAGGAAACCAGGCGTTGACGGCTGCCGCCGGTCAGCTTCTTGCGGCCGCTTCGGCCAGCCCTGTGCTTGCTGGCGTGCGCATCGAGGGGCTCGGAAGCTCGGCTCAGCTCAACCTGATCGTGGATCGCGAGAAGGCAAACTCGTTTGGCGTGACGTTTGCGGATATAAATTCGACCATTTCCGCCAATCTCGGCTCAGCGTACGTCAACGACTTTCCGAATGCCGGGCGCATGCAGCGCGTCACGGTGCAAGCCGATGCCAACCGGCGGATGCAGGCGAGCGACCTGCTCACTCTCAATGTCCGCAACGTCAACGGTGGCATGGTGCCTCTTTCGGCGTTCGCGCATGCGGAGTGGATGAAGGGCCCGCAGCAGATCGTGGGCTACAACGGCTATCCGTCCATCCGGATCGGCGGCGACGCTGCGCCGGGATACTCGTCCGGAGAGGCCATTGCGGAGATGGAGCGCCTGGCCCGCGATTTGCCGCCTGGGTTCGCTTTCGAATGGAGCGGGCAGTCCCTGCAGGAAATCCAGTCCGGCTCGCAGGCCCCGTTCCTGCTCGCGCTCAGCATCCTCTTTGTCTTCCTGCTGCTGGCGGCGCTTTACGAGAGCTGGTCGATCCCGATCTCGGTGATGCTCGTGGTCCCGCTCGGCATCATCGGCTCCGTGCTGGCCATCATGATGCGCGACATGTCGAACGACATCTATTTCAAGGTCGGCCTCATCGCGATCATCGGCCTATCGGCCAAGAACGCCATTCTGATCGTAGAGTTTGCTAAGGATCTCTATGCCCAAGGCCGCTCGCTGAGCGAGGCGGCCATTGAAGCTGCCGCTTTGCGGTTTCGTCCGATCATCATGACATCGCTCGCTTTTATCCTCGGCGTGACGCCGCTCGCAATCGCGACGGGGCCGAGCGCGGGCAGCCAGAATGCCATCGGAACCGGCGTGATGGGTGGCATGATGTCGGCAACTGTCCTTGCGGTCTTGTTCGTTCCGGTCTTCTTTGCATTCGTGCTTCGCAAGCTCGCGAGGCGGCCGAGCGCGGCGGAAAATGACAGCGCGGATATGCAACGCACATGACCAACGCCCACAAGCGCCGGAAGCAACCGGATCTCGTTCGCCATCAGCTTCTGGATGTTGCCGCACGCCTGTGTCTCGAAAACGGTCTTCATGGGCTGACGTTGGATGCCGTCGCCAAGGAGGCCGGCGTTAGCAAAGGTGGGTTGCTGCATCACTTTCCGTCCAAGCAAGCATTGCTCGACGCGCTGTCGCAGGCCTGTCTCGACGAGCTCGAGGGACGCATTGTCGAGCAACTCGACAAAGAAAAGGAGGTCTCGAGGGGACGTTTTTCTCGGGCCTATCTCCGAGCCTCGGCCGATAGCCTGAGCCGGCCGGATCGAGAATGCTGGGACAATCTCGGCGTCCTGTTCATGTCCGATGCCGGCATGAGGGTCAATTGGCACACGTGGCTTACGAGGAAGCTGGCCGAGCACAAGGAGACCGACGACGGCATCTCATCCATCATCGTGCGCCTTGCTGCGGATGGGCTTTGGATGTCGAATTTCGCGGGAAGCCCCGGTATTTCGCAAGCGAAGCGAAAGCTGCTGATCCGGCGCCTCACGAGCATGGCCGGCGAAGACAGCTAGCCTTCGTGTTGCTCGGAGGGGGCGTATCCCGAGGCTGCCGAGCTGACGAATGTTGTTCGTTCCTGCGACGCCTCGCTCCAGCCGCGCGAGTGCTCCGCCAGGGCTTATGTCGGAGGGAAGCTGGGCTTCTCCACGAGAAATCGCCTTCGTCCCGACCGCTTTGAGATTTTATCCCCTCCTCCGGCGATAAAGTTGCCACCGTTCTGCGTCAATCTGAAACTTGACAAAAAAAGTTATATATAGACGATCCTGTATTCAGTCGGCAGTGTCGGGGATGGCAGGTCGTCGCCGTGCGGTTCGGGCGTCCGGCGGCACCGAACGATATGCGTGCCAAAATGCAGAACAGTATCGTCGGCAGCGAATTCGAGCCGGATCAGTTTTTCGTCGGCGCGCTCGAGGGGCGCAGCTGTTGCTCCGGTTTGGAAGAGGTCGAGCTTTGGCCGAAGCTCATCATCAATTGCTACCTGAGCGGCGGCCAGTCCTTCGCCATCGATGGCGTGAACTTTTCCGAACGCGCGCATCCTTCGGACGGGCGTCCGCGAATCTCGATGATCAACATCCGGCGTCGAACCAAAATCCAATTCAAAAAGGGGGATCTGGGCGCGCTGCGTCTTCGGAAGGTCAAGCTGTCGATTCCGGAGCCGTGGCTTCAACGCATCGTCGACGGGTTCTCGGGGACGTCGCCTGCTCTGCACCGATTCTTCTCCGGTCACCTCAGTCACTTCGCCTTCGATCCAACACTTGAGCAGGTCGAGCTTGCGGAACAGATCAGCCAGCCGCCTGCGACTGTGAGGGGAGAATTCCTGACCCTTTATCGCAAAGCGCGCGCAATCGAGCTGATGCGCCTTTCGTTTCTTTCGCTGGTCGCGCAGGGGGAGGAAATCGATCATAAGCCCTCCCTGACAACGGCGCGCCATTGCGAACGCGTGAGGACTTACATCCTCGCCAATCTCTCGAAGCCGTTGACGATCGAGGCTATCGCCCGGGACAATGCTGCAAGCGTGTCGTCCGTTCAGCGCCATTTCAAACAGCACTACGGCGTGACGGTTTTCGATTTCATACGCCGCAAGCGCCTCGAAGCAGCGCGAGAAGCGTTGGAGGCGCGCGGCGTCACGGTCGCAGAAGCGGCTTGGATTGCCGGTTACACGAGCTCATCGAGCTTCATCACGGCCTTCAAGAAAACCTTCGGCACGTGTCCCGGCGAAATGCGCGCCTGAGCGAGGGGCGCATCGCGAACGCAGGGTTCCGGAAGCGCACTTATCGGCGTTTGCGAGCGGGCGGCGTTCGACGGCAGCAGGCATCAGGTGCGACCGCACGGACAACGACGACTGAACACGCGCCAAAACGCGCAAGAATTAGAATAAAGTGAAAGTATTGACCGCACACATTTCGGACGAACGGCAAAGGCGTTCTCAGAAACGTCAAAGCGTCGTCTCGGTCTTTAATTCCAAAAGCCTCCGCGTAGTTTCCGGCATGGGAAACCCGAACGCGCCGTTTGTCGGCGTTCCGGGATGCTTACAGTGGGGGTGACCGTGAAGCTGAACCAAAGTCTATCAATTCGCGCTGTCGCGTTGGTCTCGACATGCGCGTGCTTGCCCGCGCTCTGCGCGATTGAAGCTGCAGCGCAGGAGTCGGGCGTAACCTTGCCTGCCGTCACCGTCGGCGGCGGCGGCCAAGCCAAGAAAAAGAACGCCACGTCCGCTGCGCCCCAGGCGGAGCAGGCCGCACAGCAACAGCAACAACCCGCGGCCGCGACCGACTATCAGGGCGCGACCGGCCCCGTGAATGGCTACGTCGCCCGCGAGAGCGCGACGGCCACGAAGACGGGCACGCCGCTCGTCGAAACGCCGCAGTCCGTGTCCGTCGTGCCGCAAAAGCAGATCGAGCAGCAGGGCGCAGAAAGCGTGTCGGACGCGCTGCATTACACTGCGGGTGTGATTGTCGATCAGCGGCCATCTTCGCGCTACGATATCGTCAATATTCGCGGCCTCGGCAGCTTGCAAAGCTTCGTTCATTTTCAGGACGGGCTTAAGCTTCAGCGTGGCCTGAACTTCGACGTTCCCGTCATCGATCCTTACCTTCTGGAGCGCATCGAAGTCTTCAAGGGTCCGGCCTCGGTCCTGTTCGGCCAAGTGGGCGTGGGCGGCCTCGTCAATTTTGTAAGCAAGAAGCCGACTGACGAGCCATTTGGCGAGATCGGCGTGACGTTCGGTACGCATGAGCGTCGACAGCTTGCGTTCGATTTCGGCGGTCCGATCGACCGCGCCGGCCAGTTCTCTTATCGCATTACCGGCCTCGGACGCGAAACGGGGACGGACATCTACGGTGTCGATGAAGAGCGATGGGCTATCGCGCCGTCTCTGACATGGCGGCCCAGCACGTCGACGACGCTCACGATCCTCGGCAGCTACATCAACGATCCGACGAGTTCGTACTCGGTCGCCGTTCCTGCGCTCGGCTCCGCATTGACGTCTCCAGTGGGGCAGATCCCGCATTTCTTCAACCCGGGAGAGCCGGCCTACGATTCGTTCGAGCGAGAGCAGGCTTCGATCGGTTACCAGTTCGAGCACGAATTCGACTCGGTCTGGACCGTGCGTCAGAACTTCAGATATATGAAGCTCGACACTGAGTTTGCGGGCGTCCAGACGGCAGGTCTCGTGGCCAACCAGCCGCAGATTACACGCAACAAGTCGCTCACTCAGAACAGCAACGACACGTACGCGATCGACAATCAGGCGGAAGCCAAGTTCGCGACGGGCGCGTTCCGCCACACTGTGCTGTTTGGCTTCGACTATCAGCACACCTCGGCGTCGGCGAATGCCTCAGGTGGCGGGCCGACCACGAGTGTGACGCCCATCAACTACCTCAATCCTGTTTATGGCCTCAACATCGCACGGCCGGACATCGCGTCCTATAACTCGGGCGATAACAGCCAAGCTGGCATCTACGTGCAGGAACAGCTGAAGTACGGCAACTGGGTTGCTCTTCTTGGCGCACGCTACGACTGGGCGGACTATGATTATAGCTCACTGACGCTCGCCAATGGCGCGCTCACGAGCGCGTCGCAAAAGGACGAAGAACTCACGTGGCGTGCGGCGCTGCTTTACAAGTTCGACAACGGGTTTGCACCGTACTTCAGCTATTCGACGTCGTTCGAACCGATCACCGGAACAGCCGTCGATTATGCCGGACAACCTTTCAAGCCGACGACCGGCGAGCAGTACGAGCTTGGCTTCAAGTATGAACCGAGGGGTATCAACGCGTTCATTCAGGCGTCGATCTTCGACATCACGCTGCAGGACGTCCAAACGCCCGATCCGGATCACACGTTCCTGAACGGCAGGTGGCCGTGCGCGCCGAATGCCAATTCGATCTGTCTGACGCAAACGGGCGAGATCCGTACCCGCGGTTTCGAAATCGAGGGCCGCGCGAGCTTGAACGAGAACTTGGATATCGTTGCAGCTTATACGTATCTTGATACGGAGGTGACGAAGTCCAATCAGGTCTTCAATTTCGGCGGCGGTGTCACCGTTGACGAGCTTGGTAAGCGCCCAACGGCGATCCCCGAGCACATGGCATCGTTCTGGGCCTTCTATACCTTCCACGAAGGTCCCCTGAGCGGTTTCGGCTTCGGTGGTGGCGTTCGTTACGTCGGTGAGACGTTCGGGAACCGTGCCAACACGTGGACGGTGGATTCCAACCTGCTGGTCGATGCAGCCATGAGCTATGACTTCGGTGCCATGGCGGCTTCGTTTGAGGGCTATAGCCTCCAAGTCAATGCTCTCAATCTGTTCGACGAGGAATATATTGCATCGTGCGGTGCGTTCGGCGGCGGCTTGCCGGCAACCACCGCAAACAATTCCGGCTGCCACTACGGCGTGGGACGAAACGTGACGGCAACGCTGAAATACCAATGGTAGGAGACGCGACAGCGCAAACCCCTGTCACTTTGCCGCGAACTGCTCAGCATCCGATGCGATCCCGCACGGGTGCTGAGTTTCGTATTTTCGTGGCGTATCCGCACGCGCCCCCGCCCGCGTCCGGCTATCCGGTCGTGTATGTGCTCGATGCCAACGCGACGTTCGGTACGGTGACGGAGGCGGTGCGTCTCCAGTCGGCGCGCCCAGAAGCCACTGGCGTCACGCCGGCCGTCGTTGTCGGTATTGGCTATCCAACCGATCTTCCGCTCGATCCCGTGCGCCGGACGTTTGATTACACGCCAAACGTCGATCCGTTCGCGCTTGGGTCTCGCCCGGACGGGTCGGATTGGCCGCCCACGGGGGGAGCAGACGCCTTTCTCGATTTCATCGAGGATGAACTGAAGCCGGCAGTCGTGGGGATGGCCCCCATCGACCCGCATCGGCAGGCATTGTTTGGGCATTCGTTCGGCGGTCTCTTTACGCTCTACACGTTGTTTCGGCGGCCTGAAGCGTTTCAAACGTTCGTCGCGGGGAGCCCTTCGATCTGGTTCGGAAACGGCGCAATTCTCGCCGCTGAAAAGGAATTTTCATCCAACCTGGAAACGGTCGCAAGCGCGCGCAGTGTGTTGATTGCGGTGGGTGGCCTGGAGCAAACGCCGCCGTCTGTCCGAGACGGCGCAAAGCAACGGGAGTTCGAAGCCCGCGCGTCGTGGATCGTACGCAATCGTATGGTCGACAATGCGAAAGAGATGGCGGGACGGCTGGAGAGCCTTTCAGGACGTGGGTTGCGCGTCCGCTACGAAGAGTTTCCAGGCGAGAACCACGTATCGGTCATCCCGCCGCTCGTCAGTCGCGCGCTGCGCTTCGCGCTCGCGCCGCGTTGAGGGTTCGGCAGTGTATCAACGGAATGGAGCGCACATGGCGCGTTGGTTGGTGTGTTGGCTTGCCTTGGTTGCCGCAGCGGGCGGCAGTGTGTTCTCTCCTGCTGTGGCCGAGCCGATTGTCGTAACCGACATCGCGGGGCGAACGGTCACCATCGAACGACCGGCCCAACGCATACTTCTCGGTGAAGGCCGGCAGCTTCTCGCCTTGTCGCTCATTCACTCCGATCCGGTTTCCATTCT
>ERZ869909.1261-NODE-1261-length-21130-cov-27.442122_pt1 | contig 21130 bp, 14 predicted proteins | sample MGYA00520892_ERZ869909 | MGnify/ENA primary metagenome ERZ869909 (study PRJEB32215, sample SAMEA104723947) | bioreactor metagenome | biome: bioreactor; feature: anaerobic bioreactor; material: water | place: China | collected 2015-03-12 ... | reverse complement strand
CAGCCCGGCCGAGGCGAAAACCCGCCAGCCAGGGCTGAGTCATGATGGGATGGACGGGCTTATAGGTTGCAAGGGTCCCGAAGTCAATCGAGATGGCGGGCCTCGACGGCGCGTTGCGCCCGCAACGCCGGGCCCGTCCTGGATGCGGGGTAGGCCTCTCCCGGCCGAAACGGCCTCCATGACGCTCAGAACGGTTCGTAAGTCGGTTGAACGGCTTGCAAAGCCTCGCGCGAGCAAGGGATGCTCCTGCCGCCCACGTCACGACGCGAGCGCTCGTTTTGCTCGCCGAGACCGGTCCCGCAGATCTGATGGAGCATGAACCCATGGCGCAACCGAGGGCGCAAACGAGCCCCGCCACCGTGTCGGCCGGGCAAGTCGCCGAGCCCCCCGCCGCCCTGGCTGGGGAACCGCTCTCCGCCGACATCTGCGTGATCGGCGGCGGCGCTGGCGGGCTGCATGTCGCCGCCACGGCGGCCGCCTTCGGGCGCAAGGTCGTCCTCGTCGAAAAGCACCGCTTGGGCGGAGAGGGGCTGACCGCCGGCTCCATTCCCTCGAAGGCCCTGCTGGCCGCCGCGCGCCGGGCCCACGCCTTCCAGACCGCCTCCGATTTCGGCATCGCCTCCGTGGATCCGAAAACCGACCATCGCGTCGTCCAGCACTACGTGCGCCGCGTCATCTCGGCCACCGCACCGAACAGCTCCGTCGAACGCTTCACCGGCCTTGGTGTCCAGGTCATCCTCGGCGCCGCCCGCTTTCTCGACAAACGCAGCGTCCTGGCAGGCGATTACCGCGTCACCGCCCGGCGCTTCGTCATCGCCACGGGATCGTCGCCGTCAGTGCCCGACATTCCCGGCCTCGAAACCGTGAGCTATTTCACGAGCGACACGATCTTCGAGAACGATCGCAAGCTGCCCCATCTCATCATCCTCGGCGCAGGCCCGACGGGTCTCGAGCTCGCGCAGGCCCATGTGCGGCTGGGAAGCCGCGTCACCGTCCTCGACGGGGCCCGTGCGCTCGCAAAAGAAGATCCGGAGGCCGTGGCCATCGCCTTGAAGGCGCTCCGAGCCGAAGGCATCGACCTCCGCGAAGGCGTCAAAGTCGAACGCGTCGAGCACGTCGCCGGTCTCGTCCGGCTTCACGTCGCGACGGAGGACGGGCCCTTGACCGTCGACGGCTCTCACCTTCTGTTCGCCACCGGCCGCACGCCGAACGTCTCGGACCTCAACCTCGAAGCCGCCGGCATCAAGTACGGAGCCGAAGGCATTTCCGTGAACCGCGGCCTCAGAACCTCGAATAGTCGCATATACGCCATCGGCGACGTGGCGGCCGGCGGTCCGCGCTACACGCACGCCTCCACCTGGCACGCCGAAATCGTCCTGCGTCGGGCGCTGTTCTGGCTTCCCGCAAAGGCCGACCCGGCGCTCATCCCGCGCGTGACGTTCACCGAGCCGGAAATCGCGCACGTGGGCCTCACCGAGCAGCAGGCCCGCGCGGCCGGCCACAAGATCAACGTGCTGCGCTGGCCCTTCGTCGAGAACGACCGCTCCGAAGCCGAGCGGGAAACCGCCGGCCACGTCAAGGTCGTCACGACGCCGCGCGGCCGCGTGCTCGGCGCAACCATCGTCGGTGCGGAAGCCGGCGAGCTGATCCACCTGTGGTCGCTCGTCGTCGCTCAGAACCTCAACATAAAGGCCGTCGCGGGCGCCGTGGCCCCCTACCCGACCCGCAGCGAAGCGAGCCGCCGCGCCGCCTACCGCTTCTATGCCTCGACCCCGGCCAACCCGACGCTCCGCAGGCTCATAGATTTTCTTGCGAAGCTCGGTTAGCCCGGCTTATCGGGGTGGCCGTTCACGCTCCGTGCGCACGCAGGATGACAGGCCGGGCGCGAAGTGCCAGAATCGCTTGAGAGGCCTTCTCCCGCGAAGGCGCGGCAGCAGGCATGGCAATGCGAGCTGGAGGCACGTTGCATCTCCTGCGCCGGCAAGGGAGGACACGCCAGGAGAGCACCCTTCGATATGAATGAGCACGTGGCCGAACCGATGCAGAAGCGCTCCTGGAGCGCGAGCGTCTGGCCGTGGCTCAGCGCCCGTTTCCACGCCCTGCGTCGCGGCTGGCTGCGCGTCGGGCTGCCGGCAAAGCTGCTCTTCCTCACCGCCGTGTTCGTGATGCTGGCGGAAATCCTGATCTTTCTGCCCTCGATCGCCAACTACCGCATCAGCTGGCTGAACGACCGGCTGACGGCGGCCTACGTCGCCTCGCTGGCGGCCGAGGCGGTGCCGAGCCGCACCGTGCCGCCCGCGCTCCGCAACGAGCTGACGCGGACAGCCCTCGTCCGCGCGGTCGCCATCCGCCGCGGCGGCGCCCGGCGTCTCATTCTTCCGCCCGTCGCCGAGCTCAACATCGACGAGCACTTCGATCTCCGCCAGCAGGCCGATCTCACGCTGGGCGAAGACTTGTCGCTGCGGCTGTCCCAGATCCGCGACGCCATCGCGATCTACTTCGCGTCCGACGACCGCGTGATCCGCGTCATCGGCCCCCTGGGGCCGCGCTACGACGACGTGATCGAGATCGTGCTGCCCGAGGAGCCGTTGCGCCGCGCCATGGTCGCCTACGGCATGAACATCGTCTATCTCTCCATCATCATTTCGCTGCTCACGGCCGCCCTCGTCTATTTCGCGATCAGCTGGCTTCTCGTGCGGCCGATGATGCGCATCTCACGCAACATGCTGCACTTCGGCGAGAACCCCGAAGACACCAGTCGCATCATCACGCCGTCCGGCCGCGCCGACGAGATCGGCACCGCCGAGCGCGAGCTTTCGCACATGCAGCGCCAGCTCACCCACCTTCTCACGCAGAAGAACCGCCTGGCCCAGCTCGGCCTCGCGGTCAGCAAGATCAGCCACGACCTGCGCAACATGCTGGCCAACGCCCAGCTCATCTCGGATCGCCTGACGACGATCCCCGATCCCACGGTGCAGCAGTTCGCCCCCAAGCTGATCGCGTCGCTCGACCGGGCGATCAACTTCTGCAACTCGTCGCTCCGCTTCGGCCGCGCGGAAGAGGCCGAGCCGCGCCGCGAGCTGATGCGCCTGAAGCCCTTGCTCGAGGAGGTAGCGGAAGGCTTCGGCCTGCCGCGCGAGAAAGTGGCATGGACCATGGAGATGGAGGACCAGCTCCTCGTCGATGCCGACCACGAGCACCTGTTCCGCGTCTTGAGCAACCTGACGCGCAACGCCGTCCAGGCGATCGAGAGCCGCGGCGACGGCAAGCCGGGCGAGATCCGTGTCCGCGCCTGGCGCGAGCGGCGCAAGATTTTCATCGAGATGACCGACGACGGACCGGGCATCCCCGACCACGTCCGCCCCAACCTGTTCCGCGCCTTCCAGGCCTCGACGCGGAAGGAGGGCTCGGGCCTCGGCCTCGCGATCGCCTCCGAGCTGGTGGCGGCCCACGGCGGCAAGCTCGAGCTGCTGGACACCGGAACGCCGCTCGGCGCCACGTTCTTGATCGAGCTGCCGGATCGCACGATCCGTTGATATGGCCGCACCCCCGGAAAACGGGTGCCAAAGGCCCTTGCGCTCGGCGAGATGTGCGATTAGGAATGGCGGCCTTGCCAGACCGCTCCGGCTCCACGCCGCCCGGCGGTCGCATTGGCCGGTTGACCCGGTCCGTAGAGGCAACAACGCGCCCGTAGCTCAGCTGGATAGAGCACCAGACTACGAATCTGGGGGTCAGAGGTTCGAATCCTTTCGGGCGCGCCAACTCGTCTTTTATAGCATCTGCGTTCTCTAAGAGCCTGAAAGGCATCGCAGTTCTGACGTTCGAAAATCCACTCTTGCGGCAGTAGGCAACGCTCTCCGAGAAGGCCAATCGCAGCACGATCTGCTGCAAGTGGAAATGGCCTGAACTCCAAAGCTTCCAAGGGTTTGACAGAAACCACAACGCGAGTTCGAACAACTCCTCGAAGGTGCGTTGCGGCTTGCCCTGCTTGTCGAGCTTTTCGGTCAGCACAAGCTTCTGGCTCTCGAGCTCGCCGATCTTCGTCTCGTACGCGCGGATCACCGCCGGAGTGTCGGCGGCGACGACGCGCGCCAGCATCTGATCGGTCTGCTTCACGAGATCGCTGAGCATGCTCCTGAGCTGCGCCTGCACGGCTTGAGCTTGCGCGACCCGCTGGTCCCAGGCCTCGCGGAACATGGAGCGCGCAACCGCCGCTCCGCTCTCGCTCGGCTGCAATCCGGCAACGACCTGATCGAACGCGCTCTCGACTTTGTCGCGCGGGATCGACTTACGGCAACTCGGGCAGTCGCGGTTGTAGCAGAGGTAGTAGGGATACCTCTTGCCGCTGCTGCTCGTCGACCAGCAGCCTGTGAGCGGTTCGCCGCAGTCGCCGCACCGGACGAAGCCACGTAGCGGGAAATCGAGCCCAGTTCGTTTCGTGACGGGTGCCCGCGCGCGGCCGTGGAGGCGCCCCTGGATGCGTTCGTAGGTCTCGATCGAGATCAGCGGCTCGTGATGACCCTTGCGGCGTGAGACGTTCCATTTCGGCGCCTCGACACAGCCGGCATAGACCGGCCGGGACAACAGGTCTGTGATGCGCTGGAAGTGAATAGTCCCATCCTTACGATCCTTGGGATAGGCGGGTTGGCTCTCGATGAACCGTTTCAGCTCGCCTTGGGTCTCAAAGCGCCGTGATGCGAAACCCTCAAGGGCTTCCTGGATGATTGAAGCGATCGGCTCGTCCCGTACCAGCATGTTGCCGTGCCCGGAGATGCGCTTGTAGCGGTAGCCGATAGGGGCCGCAAAGCACCAGTAACCGTTCATGGTGCGCGCTCGCATGCGGTTGATGGTCTGCTCCCCGTTCTTCTGGCGCTGGTGCTGCGAGACGCTGGCGAGAAGGTTCTCGACCAGGATCGAATCGGAGTCTTCGCCGAACTCGATCGTCGGGCTCTTTAGGATCCCACCGGCAGCACCGATCGCCGCCCGCAGCTTCAGGTGGGCCTCGATCCCGCGCGCCAGCCGGGAGATGTCGTCAATGATGACGGCGATCCTGTCCTTCCCCTTCTTGGAGTGCTTGCGGAGGTACGCGAGCATCGCCTGCATACCAGGACGCGTGGCAAGGCTGCCCGTCATGTCGTCATGGAAGATCGTGACGACATCCAGTCCCTTGTAGCGGGCATACTCGCGGCAGCGGGTTTCCTGAGAGCCGAGCCCGTCACCGCGTGTTGTCTGTTTCGCGCTCGAGACACGGCAATAGATGACGGCCTTCGTATTAGGCGAAAACTCCGGTTGATCTGACGTCATCACCGCTCCTTTCTGATGAGCCACGAACGCAGCAATTGCTGGCGATTTCGGACCAGTGCGATCGGAGGCGGTGCAGTCTAACACAGCCTCCGAAGCGCTCGCCAATCAATCGGATTCATCCTTCGAGTCTTGTTCTTCTGCTGTCGCGATCTGCTGTAGCGGATGAAGATCGAATCCGAGATCGACGAAACTCACGACGACATTCCACATCGCTTCAAGGAGAGCGGCGCGTTCCTCCTCCGACATATCGAAGTCGGCAAGCAACTCTTCGTAGCGGGCGACGTCGAGCTTGAGCGGCGGATAGAACCGCTCATCTGCCGCCATTGGCCCTGGCCATTGAAATTCACCCTCGCGGGCATGCGCGGCTTCGGATGAAGCCTCGCCCTTGAGTGAGTCGCTTGGCTCGCCATCCAGCGAGTGATGGTGAGGTGGATCCGAGCCACGCTGGCTGCTGCTCTCGCTCATCCTCGTCAACGTGTCCGCCACTAACGCCATTACAGGCAGTCGGTTGAACAAGCATCGCGAACCGCTTCCGAGATCTCAATTGGCAAAGGCGGGAAATCGGAGGAGGAAGCGAGAGGGCGGGAGAACACGCAAGTCCGCCGACCAAACAATCAGAAACGTGCTCCCTACGCTAAACCGTCACCTATAGTTCTTGTCGTGCGCCGCACGACGATCAAGGGCTGGCAGGCGCCGGCACAAGGCTTGTGGCCAAGGCCCTTTCGACCACGCGCTGCGGATCAAGAAATTTGATCTGATCAGAGATCCATTGCCCGCTCGCCTCCGCATCCGTGAGCGGCGGCTGGGGCTTCATCCACCTGATCCCGAGAGCCGCTGACAGCGCCACGCGAAAAAGCGGCGGAGCGTAGTTCAGCAGGTGACGGCCGGAAGCCTTTATGAGGAGCCGGTCCGGTGGCAACGGATTGCCGTGCAGGAAGTCGTTGCGCGCCTGGTAGATCTCGCCATAGAGCCAACAGGCAAGATTTCTCTTCGGTGCAGCCTGCTTGCCGCGATTGTGGTAGGCGGCATGTACGGCGTCAGAGACCTTCCGGATCTCGTAAGGGGCCTTTTCGAGAAGCTCATAGACCTTGAGGAGATCAGCTTTGCCGAGTCCACCCGGGTGCGCCAGGATCTCGAAGGCCGACCGGCCGTAGTCATAGGTCGTCGCATCCATCCCGCCTGGGATTGCGCCGGCGCGAAACGCCATATTGAGCGACCGAAAGAGTGCTGTATGAGCGTGGCTGTCGGCACCCTTCAGGAAAACAGCGTTCCATTTTTGAATGAGGGCATCGAAGAGTGGCCGGTCCAAATCGTACGCGCTGAGCGAGCGTTCGACGAGCTCCGGCAAGATCTGTCCGCGAAAGCTCTTGATGTCGTGCAAGCCACGGACGGCCGGCGTATTGCACGCGATGTCCTGGTAGTCGCGCGTCAGCATCCAAGGGAAGATGCTGAAACTGTCCATCCACTGGGTTGGCGGCGGGTAGCTTGCGATCATCGTTCCAGCCCGCGCGAGCAGCACGTGAGACACGGCCACGGCGTCACGGAAACTGCACACAGCGTCGAACCGAGGGACGTCGGATTCGGTCGCGGCATCCCATAGCAGGACGCTGGGTGTGATGCGGTTGTTGTGCGTGTCGTAAAACCGCGACAGGAAGTCTCCAAGCGACTGGTGCTGCTTCACCGCTCTTGCGACCCGGCCATCCTGTGTGGAAGCCATGGCAATCCGTCCGCCTTCGACCGGATCGTCCAGGCGAATGTTGGGCAGCACGGCAATGCAGGTCCAGGTCAAGACATCCTCATGGTCAGTCGTTCAAACAGCGGGAACAGGCGAGTGGCAGCAGACGCACAAGGCAGTCAGAGATCGGCGCCGATGGCCGGGTCGTTCGCTTGCGCTTCGATCTGCCGGCAACGTTCGATAAGCGCCTCAAAGGGTTCCGCATCGTCGAGCAGCAGACCATCCTCGACCATACGTCGATAGTCCTCGGCCAGCAGGGTCAGTGCATCGCCGTCCGGTACCAGACGCAGGCCGCCGGCAACGGCGGCCTCGTAGTCGATGACGGCTCCGTTCGTGTCCTTCTCGGCGAAGAAGATCGCCTTGTGCCGGGCCACGGCCTCCGCAACCTCACGATCGGCGATCGCGTCGACCACATGCCCATCGTCACCAAGGCGAGCCACGTCGTGCCAGTGGCGCGCAAAGCGGTCGGCGCCGCGAAATCGCCCCTGCAGGCAGAACACATGAATGGCGGTCGCCTTCTCCCAGAACGTGCGCGCAATCCGCATGACCCGGGGCGTGGCGGTTGGAAACGAAAGCTGCGGGAGATGTCCGGCAGCATCGCAGGCCACGGCACGCTCTTCCCAGGGTTCGCCCGTCGCACGCGCCCCGAACTCCAGCCGGACCGTGGGCAGCACGTAGCCCGTGCCCGCCGCCAGTGGTTCGTAGTCGAGATAAATGGTATCGCCCTCAGCCCGAGCCCTGGCGGGCAGGTTAGTTTCTGCGACAGCCGACGCGATGGTGGGCAGGGCGTCGTCCTGCGTCCACCGCATCAGGCGTGCACGGATCTCCTTGGTCCACTTCTTCTCCTGGCTCGGATTCGGCGGCAGAGCTTCGGCTGCCGCCCCCACGAGGTCGGGTGCGATAGCGCGAATGTCGTACGTAAGGTCGACGTCCTCGGAGAAGCGGCGGATCACCCCGTAGGCTTTCGAGAGCGACGTGCCACCCTTGAAGACGAGGTCAGGAGCGTGCTTCGAGGCGAACAGGGCCGCGAGCGACCACACGACCCAGACGTCCTTCTCGAGCAGATGCACGGGACGGCCCGAGGCGGCGGCCGCAACCTCGAGAGCATCCCGGCGATCGTTTTCGGAGAGCTGTAGGAAGGCGTCAGCCATTCACCGCCAGCCTGCTGACCTGTTCGGCCAGCCACGTCGGCAACCGCGAGCGTGCGGCGGCGATCTCCTGAAGCGTGCCCGGTGGCAGGCGTTGCCGCAAGGTGCGCAGCACTGTCTCGGTCTGTCCCTCGCCGAGCCAGGCTAACGCCCGGATCGCTTCGCCGGCAGGTCGACCGGCCAGCGTCAATTGCCATCGTGGCGCATGACGCAGCTCGACGGTCTGCTGGCCAACCTTGAGAGTCCGCGTCCTGCCCGACGTCAGGTACACGGCGCGCACCGGCACCTGCGTCGTGAGTCCCAGGGCGTTGGCCGCTGTTGCGCCGTGCGAGGCAATGGTCTCGCCCTTGGCTTCGGCAATCGCCTGCACCAGATGCGCAACCGACGGCGGCCGCTGGCCGAAGCGGGTCTCGACCGGCCGCACGTAGAGGCCCCGCCCAACCCGCAACAACTGCCCGCGCTTCACCAGCCGCGACAGCGCCTGGTCCACTGCGGCCCGGGTGCCCAAGTGCAGCAGCTCCTTGGCGGACACCGAGGCGCCCTCCGGCAGCCCCGCCACCTGTTCTAGAATCTGTTCCGCCAGTCTCAGCACGCTCTCGCCTCCAGTGTCAGAAATCTAAGAACATTTCTGACAATTCGCAAGGGGAGAGTGCAAGTGAATCACGGAGCATTATCCGATTGCCGAACGGAATCAGGCATATTTTCTATATAGTTAGCCGCCATGGGCACATGGGTAAGGCCCCGCTTGACATTTAGGACCTGTTGGGCTATATTAGGTCCCAAATTCACCCAGGAGATTCCGATGGCCGGTCTTCATTCGTCATCCGCCCTGCAATCCAAGCCCCACGTCCACATCGATGGTGATCTTTGTCCGCTTTGCGAGCAGACAATCCCAAACGACCGGCTTGAAGACGTCAACAAGCGCATCCAGGCAAGGGACCGTCAGCTGCGGGCCGAAGCCGATGCGCGGGTGAACGCCGAGGTCCAGTCTGTCCGCGCGCAGGGCGAGGCCGCCCTCGAGGCAGCCAAGGCCCAGTTCGTCGCCCGTGAGGAAGCAGCCCGGAAAGACGGCGAGGCACGGGCGGTCGCGAGCTTCGAAAAGCAGATCGCAGACGCCGCCGCCGCCGTAAAGGCGGCCGGAGAGCGGCAGGCCAATCTTGAGGCCGAGCTCGGTCAGTCCAAAGAGGCTTTGGCCCAGACTGTCGAGAAGCTGACCGCTGACTTCGCTAAGAAGGAGGAGGCCGTCCGCCTGGAGGGACGTGCTACGGCGGTCACCGAAATGAGCGCTACGCTTTCCGAAGCCAGGGAGGCCAAGGCAGCCGCAGAAGCGAAGGCAGCCGAAGTCGAAGCGCAGAAGGCCGAGACCGAAAAGAAGATGTTGGCGTTGCAGACCTCGCAGGAGGAGACCATCAAGGCCCGGACCGCCGAGGTCCGCGAAGCCATGGAGAAAGCGAACGCGGAAGCGGTCAACGCCGAGCGGGCCAAGAACTTCGAGGAGAAGCTGAAGCTGGAAGAGATGGTCGCCGACCTGCAGCGCAAGCTTCAGAACAAGTCGACGGAGGAACTCGGCGAGGGCGCTGAAGTCGACCTCTATGAGGTCCTGAAGGCCGAGTTCCCGAACGACGACATTCAGCGTGTCGGGCGCGGCAAGCCCGGCGCGGACATTATCCACAAAGTCCGCCACAACGGCGCGGTCTGCGGCACCATCGTCTACGACTCCAAAAATCACAAGCAGTGGCGCAACGAGTTCGTGACCAAGCTCCGTCAGGATCAGATCGCCGCGAAGGCCGAGCACGCGGTGCTCGCGACGCACGTCTTCCCGAAGGACCGCAAGCAGCTCCACATCACCGACGGCGTCATCCTGGCGAACCCGGCCCGTGCGGTTGTGATCGCCATGATCCTGCGCCAGCAGGTGCTCCAGGTGCACTGCCTCAAGGTCAGCAACGAGGAGCGTGCCTCGAAGACCGAGGAGCTCTACGCCTTCATGACTTCCGATCGCTTCGGCCAGTTTCTTTCCGCCATCAACACCACCACCGCCCAACTCGAGGCGCTTCAGGTGGCCGAAAAGAAGTCACACGAGAACACCTGGAAGAAGCAAGGCGAACTTTTCCGCGGCATCATCCGCAACTGCGCTCAGCTCGATGAAGAGGTGGCCCGCATCATCGGTACAGCCGCGGCGAGCACGTCATGACTAACCCGGAACCCAAAGGCGCCAAGGTCGTCGGGATTCAGGACCGGCGACTTGGCCCGACGGTCCTGAGAACCTACCGTGCAAAGTTCGATATCGACGACCTCGTGCCGAACGAGCGTCAGCCGCGAGGCGGCTCCAAGGAAGACGAGGAGCTGCAGCGGCAGATCGAGGCCAACGACGGCATTTTCGAGCCGCTCCTTGTCGAACCCCATCCCGATATTCCCGGTAAGTTCCGGATCATTGACGGCGAACGCAGGTGGACCAATTCGAAGCTCCTGGTTGAGCAGGGGCGTGATCAATACCGGAAGATCCCCGTAGAAGTCACCGACCGGACGCTGACTGACGAGGAGCGTCTGCGCGTCTGGATCTACATCCACCGCCAGCGCAAGGAATGGGATGCCCGCGAGAAGGAAATGGTGGCCTACCGCCTAGTCGAGTTCATGGGCCGGGCGAGCGCCGCCAGCATCCTCGGCATCTCGATCCGCGAACTCGACAAGCTGGTCGAAGTATTCGAGCTCTCCGAGCGTTTCGAACATTTGCGGGAGAACGGCGCCGGCATCAGCTGGGCGCGCGAGCTGCTCGGCGTCAACAAGAAGCTGCTTACACCGAGCGTCGTAGACGCCGTAGTCGATAAGGTCAATCGCCAACGCATCACAAACTCAAAGGATCTGCGGAAGCTTCGAACCATCCTCGTCGACCCGGTGGCCAGGGAGAACTTCATGTCAAGTGATGGCGACCTCGAGACGGCGATGATGCGCGTCGCCCCGCACGACAAGAAGCGCGATCCCGACTTCGTCTCCAATCTCGATGCGACCGTTCATTCGATGAAGCAGCTGCCCTGGATGGCGCTCGAGGACATGAAGGGAGATCCCGATCTTCTCAAGAAGATTGAGGACGCCGAAGCACTGCTGCGGAGCCTGCGACAGAACCTTTTAAAGGAAAAATAAATGCAATGAGCTCAGCGCCGGAAAGTGTCGACATAGCGCAGAAGCCCGAAGCGCCCAGTTCCGGCGCCGCAGCCGTGTCCCCGCTGCGCAAACGCAGCCTTAACGGCGTGCCTTACGAACGTGCTCCGGAGATTGAGGCGCTGATCGCCGACCTTGCGGTCCTGCCGCGCGACGAGCTCGTTGCCAGGGCCGAGATCAAGAAGCGCTCCGACCCCGGCTACGTCCCCAGCGAATGCCTCCTCTACTTCGTGCGTGCGAGCCGCGCCGACAACAACGAGCGGTGGTTCGAGCGTCTCTACCGGATTCTGGCAGAGCGGATTCTGCGCAGCCTTCCGAGGGCCGAACACCCGGACGGCAAGACCGAGGCACTGACGCGCGGAGTCGTGCGGGACAAGGTTTTTGCAAGGTTCACTGAACTTCTGGCTGCAGATCGAGCCGGCTACATCGACAAGCTCGACTTTTTCGAGATCCGTTTCGATAACGCGTTGGCAAACCTGAGGCGCGATGCGCAGACGCAGGCCTGGCGCGACGAGAACCGCTCCAAGCCCCTCGAATATGATGAAGAAAGCGGTGAGTTGTCTCCTGAAGTCGAAGCGGCTGCGGGAGTCCACGACCCATTTGCCGCTTCAGAATTCGACGATCCGGCCTACCGGTCGCGCCTCGACGCAGCGATTGAGGCTCTACCAACAGAACAAAGCAGGATCATCGAAATGCTCAGACAAGGCTTCCCCATTGACTCCAAAGAGCCCGGCGTCATGACCATCGCGAAGGCGTTGGGCCGGTCAGAAAAGACAATCCGGACCTATCGCGACAAAGCCTTCGCTGCCCTTCGCTCCGCTATGACGGAGGGAGACGGGCAATGAGCGCTGACAACGCACGTCCATCCTGCGAGTCTGTGCTCGACGCGTTCGCAGTCGAGAGCGAGCATGGCCGGGCGACCTTGCAGCGCTATCTCGAGCTTTACCCAGAATATGCTGGGGAACTCATAGACCTCTCCCGCGAACTCAGCCGCGCCGGAGTGAACGACATGGAGCCGCTTTCGCCCGCCGATCAATCATTGATCGACGCGGCCTGGGGGCAGCATAAGGCGGCCGTCTCGACGACGACGGCCGCCCCCTTGGCATCTTTGACAGTCGACGACTGGCGTGCTGTCGCCTCCGAACTGGATGTCCCCCGTCAGGTGGTAACCGCGTTGCGCGAGAAACGGATCGCGCTCGCGAGCATTCCGGTACGATTCCTAAAGCAGTTTGCAGACGCCACGAGAAGCTCGATCGACCAGTTGGAGGCGTTCTGGAGTGCGGATCAACTCGCCGGAGCGCGCAGCTATAAGGCGGACGGCAAACCTTCCATTGGTGATCAAGTCACTTTCGAGCAAGCGCTGATCGAAGCGGGCGTACCGGCTGAGAAGCGCGCCTCTTTGCTGGCCGAGGCAGACTGATATGGACAGCGTGGAGCTTGCTAGGCAAATCGCTGCCGGGCTTCACGCGCGTCTCGTCGCATCCGGAGCCGATCCGTGGTCGCCCTACGAGTTCGCTGTCGCGGAAGCCAAACGGCGCGGCATCGATGTCGAACCCACGGCTGCCGGCGCCGCTGTGCTGAACGGCGGCCGCGCAACGCTCATCGCAGCAGACAAACTCATCCTTCACGAGAATACGGGCACTTTGTTCGAGCGGGCCTTCCTCGTGGCGCACGAGATCGGGCATGCCGAGCTAGGTGATTCCGACGTAGAGCCGGCACCAACAATCGATCCGTCCCGCGCAGCCGAGCCATCACCGGTTGGAATGGATCGGGTGGTCGACTACGGGCGCAGGCAGCGCCGCGAAGTCCAGATGGATCTGTTCGCGCGCGAAATGCTGCTTCCCCGCAATGTCGTGCGAGCGCTGCACGACGACAACGGTCTCACGGCCACCGCCATTGCAGAGAAGCTTGGCGCCCCGTTCGACGCCGTCGCGCAGCAACTGCTCGATGCTCTGTTACTCCCTCCAGTGCCTCCGGTAACGGAAGCACCTCCAGCGGAGCGTCCGCTGAATTCGCTACAAGCCGTTGCTGCCGCACATCGCGGCGAAGCCTATCTGCTCGAAGCAGGTCCGGGCACCGGCAAGACGCAGACGCTGATCGCACGGGTCGAAGGACTTCTCGACGAGGGAGTCGATCCGCGTCGCATCCTCTTGCTGACATTCTCCAACAAGGCAGCCGGCGAGATGGCCGAGCGCATCGCCCGCAAGCGGCCTGAGGCTGCAGCCGCAATGTGGATAGGCACGTTCCACGCCTTCGGTCTCGACATCATCCGGCGCTTTCACGCAGAACTCGGCTTGTCCAAAGATCCGAGAATGATGGATCGTACCGAGGCGGTCGAACTCCTGGAGGAGGAATTCCCGCGCCTGCGTCTCGTGCACTACCGCAATCTCTACGACCCGACCCAGATCATCGCCGATATGCTGGCCGCAGTTTCGCGGGCTAAGGACGAAGTCGTCGACGCGGAACGCTACGCAGAGCTCTCCGCCGCCATGCTCGCGAAGGCTGAAGACTCCGAGGAGCGCAAGGCAGCCGCGCGCGCCGGAGAGGTCGCTCGCGTCTACGCCGCATACGAGGAACTCAAGCGCATGGCGCATTGCGTAGACTTCGGCGATCTCGTGTCGCTCCCAGTCAAGCTGCTCGAAAGCGAGACTGCCATTCGAGAGACACTTCAGGCCCAGTATGACCATGTCCTGGTCGACGAGTATCAGGATGTGAACCGCAGCAGCGTCCGATTGCTTAAGGCGCTACGGCCAACCGGACAGAACCTCTGGATGGTCGGCGACGCGAAACAGTCGATTTATCGCTTCCGTGGCGCGTCGTCGTTCAACATGACCCGGTACGGGAAAGAGGATTTTCCCGGCGGCAAGCGCGGTCGCCTCAAACGCAACTATCGATCGGTGCCCGAGATCGTGTCGAGTTTCTCCGGCTTCGCCGTGGGCATGCGCGCGGGCGACGCGGACAGCGGTCTCGAAGCGGAACGAGCGAGTAAGGGGATAAAGCCCGAACTGCGCACCGCTCAGAGAAATGAGCAGCAGCAGGTCGCCCTGGCGGACGCGATCGAAGAGCTCAGAAGCGAAGGCTACGCCTATCGGGATCAGGCGATCCTCTGCACCGGGAATGAAAAGCTTTCAACAATCGGGCGCAACCTCGAGCGGCTCGGGCTCCCAGTCCTGTTCCTCGGCAGTCTGTTCGAACGCGATGAGATCAAGGATCTCGCGTCATTGCTGGCAATCCTTGTCGATCGCCGTGCCATGGGCCTGGTGCGTGTCGCGTGCTGGCCCGACTTCAAGATCTCTTTCTCAGACGTAGCGGCTGTCCTGGACTACTTGCGGGCGACGGACCAAGCCCCGGGCCTCTGGCTTCGAAATGTAAATTCGATCCCGGGTGTCAGCGATACTGGCCTTGAGAAGCTCGCATCTCTTGCAAAAGCTCTTGATGGCTTCGACCAGACCGCCTCTCCGTGGACGGTCCTTGCGACGCTGCTGCTCGATCGCACGCGCATCGCCGCAAGACTTGGAACTTCCGCAAATCTCGCCGACCGCACCCGCAGCATCGCCATCTGGCAGTTTCTGAACTTTCTGCGGGTGCAACCATCGGGCCGGGGACTTCCTATCGCGCGCGTCCTGGACCGCGTGCGCAGACTTGTCCGCCTTGGCGATGATCGGGACCTGCGTCAGCTGCCGGCGGCTGCGCAACATCTCGATGCCGTGCGGCTTATGACCATTCACGGCGCGAAAGGTCTGGAGTTCGGCGCGGTCCACATTCCGGGGCTCAACAAAGACACGATCCCGCGGCCGGCACCGACGCCGCCTTGCCCGGCACCTGATGGAATGATCGAGGGTGCTGACGGGGGCGCGCAGCAGGCTTATGTGGCTGGACATGAAGAAGAGCAGGAGTGCCTTTTCTACGTCGCGCTGTCGCGCGCGCGTCATCGTCTTATCCTCTATGCGCCAACCGAGGCGAAGAATGGCCGCAATCGACCGCTGTCGCCGTTTCTTGACCGGCTGGGGTCCACGCTGACACGCCGAGCTGTCGTGCCGACGAGATCGCTGCCCATCGCAGGGGAAGACCGGGACATCGAACTGATCGTCGAAGGTCCCTTGCGGCTCGGGGCGCCGCAAATCGCTCTTTATGAGTCCTGCCCGCGCCGTTTCTTCTACACCCACGTCCTGCAGGTTGGAGGGCGGCGTGCAGCAACGGCTTTCATGCATCTGCACGAAGCCGTTCGGGTGGTCGTGGGGGAGGTCATTGCAGCAGAAAGTCCCTTGTCCGATCGGGAACTGGAGGACAGGACTGATGCTGCTCTTGCTGGCGAGGGCCTCGGCGATCACGGCTATCGTGCGGAGTTCCGCGACCTGGCGTTGGCGATGCTGCGCTTCTTCCTGGACACTCGCGCTGGATCGGTCGCCGAAGCGCCGGTCGCCCTCAGCCTCAATTTCGGCGGCGAAGAGATCATCGTCCGTCCTGACGAGATCCTTGTCCGGCCTGACGGCGTGCGCGCCGTCCGCAGGATCCGCACGGGCCATATGCGCTCGGACGAGAGCGATGACGTCGGCGCAGCCGCATTGATGCTGGCGGTCAGGCAGGCATTTCCCGGCGCCGTCGCTGAGCTTGTCCATCTCTCCGACCGCGAGACCCATCCGCTCGGCCTGTCTGAGCGGCAGCTGACGGGCCGGAAAGACAAGCTCGGGAAGTTCCTTGCAGATATCCGAGCAGGGCGTTTCCCGTCCGATATCTCGCCGAGGACTTGTCCGAACTGCCCCGCCTTCTTCATTTGCGGGCCGACCCCGGAAGGTCCCCTCCAGAAAATCTTCGCCTGATCTTACCGGTTAGCGGATCTGCTTCCGATTGAACCTTTAGAGCCGGGGTTTCGACCCGGAAAATCTAAGGGGACTCAATCCAATGAATACAGAACTGCTTGAATACGACGATGTCGGCGACGCCGTGCGTGAAGGCCGGTCGTTGCGTCCGGCGCGAGCCTACCGTTTCCTCCTCGCGCAGGGCGATCTCAACTTCGCCTCCCGCCAGGTCAGTGACCCCGTGCCGCTCGGCCGTCAACTGCTTGACGCTGCCGGACTGGACCCGCGCAAGGGCTACAGCCTGTTCGCGATCCTGCCCTCGGGCAGCTTCGAGGACGTCCGGCTTGATGAACCTTTCGATCTGCGCGAGCGCGGCGCCGAACGGTTCGTCGCGTTCATGACGGACCGCGACTTCAAGCTCACGCTAAACGGCAACGAGCTGCGTTGGGGCAAGCCCGTCATCAGCGGCGCGGTGCTCTACGGCCTCGCCAACCCCGGGGAGGGCGAAGCCATTTTCCTCGAGGTCCCCGGCGGCGAAGACCGGCTGATCGAGAAGAGCGAACTGATCGACCTGAGCGAGCCCGGGATCGAGCGGTTCATCACGGCGCCGGAGCGGCCCGTGACATTTGAGATCGTCGTGAACGCGCGGCCGCGCACGGTCGAGGCCCAGACCGTCACGTTCGAGCAGATTGTCCAGCTCGCCTTTCCGGGCCAGCACGACACGAACGTCGTCTTCTCGATGACATACCGGCACGCGGCTTCGACGCCGCATGCGGGTGAACTCGGGGCCGGCGGCTCGGTTGACGTCAAGAAGAAGGGGACGGTGTTCAATGTCACACGCACTGTTCAGTCGTAATAACGACCTCAAGCGCCTGCGCGACGAAGGCTATTTCGTCCAGCAGCAGGGCGGGCATCTCGTCATGCGCGAGGTTCCCTACGTCGATGCGCACCGCGAGGTGCGCATCGGCACCCTCATCTCCACCCTGACTTTGGCAGGAGATGAAACGCGTACGCCCGACACGCACGTCGTGCACTGGGACGGCGAGTTCCCCTGTCATGCGGACGGTGCGCCGATACAAGGCATCTCGCATGCAAACGGCGCATTCGATCTAGGCCACGGCCTAAAGGCGACACACAGCTTCTCAAGCAAGCCGGAGGGTGGCTACACCAACTACCACCACAAGATGACGAGCTACGCGAACATCATCTCGGGTCCGGCCGCAGTGCTGAAGCCCGGCTTGACGCCGCGCACCTTCCGGACGCCGGAAGAGGAGGAAAAGAGCGTGTTCAATTACCTTGAAACCGCTTCCGACCGCGTCGGGATCGGCGCTCTGACCCAGTTGCTTGCCAACGAGAGGGTCGCCATCATCGGCGTCGGCGGGACTGGCGGCTATATTCTCGATTTCGTCGCCAAGACGCCAGTACGCGAAATCCGGCTATTCGATAGCGACGAGTTCCTGACGCACAACGCCTTCCGCGCCCCGGGGGCGCCAAGTCTCGAAGAATTGCGCGAAGCCCCAAAAAAGGTCGATTACCTAAAGGGCATCTACAGCCGAATGCACCGAAACATCGTCGCGCACGACGTGGCGCTCGGCGCTGATACCGTCCATCTTCTCGACGGCGTCACATTTGCGTTCCTCTCGCTCGACGCAGGTGAAGCGAAGCGGTTAATCGTGGAGAAGCTTGAGGCGAGCGGTGCCTCCTTCGTTGATGTCGGAATGGGTCTCGAGCTGGACGAGGGATCGCTCGGCGGAATCTTGCGGGTGACTGCCAGCACACCGAGAAAGCGCGACCACATCAGCCAGCGCATCTCGTTCGTCGGCGGCGGCGAGCAAGACATCTACGCGTCGAACATCCAGGTCGCGGACCTCAATGCCCTGAACGCCGTCCTTGCTGTAGTGAAGTGGAAGAAGATCCGCGGCTTCTACCGCGATCTGGAGGCCGAGCACCACTGTACCTATACGACCGATGGCAACATCCTGATCAACGGAGACCTCGAGTGATACGGCACAAGCGGCTCGAACATCGTTTCGTTGAAAATATCCCTGACCGCCTTGAAGCAGGCATCCTCTACGTTTCGATGGAGTATGCAACGTCAGCCCATAGCTGCTGCTGCGGATGCGGCGAGGAGGTGGTCGCTCCTTTCACTCCGACGGACTGGAAAATGACCTTCGACGGCGAGACCATCTCCCTTCGCCCGTCGATCGGCAATTGGACGCTAAAGTGCCGCTCACATTACGTGATTGAACGAGGCAGGGTTATCGAAGCAGCTCCTTGGAGCGACGAGCAAGTCGCAGCCGAGCGCCGTCGTGATCGTGGCGCCAAAGAGCGGTTTTACGGGCATTCGCCGATCGGTAACGTCCCTGCACCCCCTCCCACCAGCAAGCCGACACAAAGCTTCTGGCGTTGGATCTCAGATTGGCTATCTCGCTGACCGCCTACAATAGGCCCTACATCGCCTTGTTCCGTGCACTTTCTACGCGACGCCCACGGAGCACGCCAAGAATTTGGTGAAGTCCGCGAAGGTCGACGACTGACGCCAGCGTCGCGCTCCAAGAGCGTCCCCAAAGAGGCCGGAATCGGTATTACCGCCCGCTGTCTTTGGGAAAGCCGGCGTAAGATCTCGGTAACAGCTTCTGTGCCCAAAGCGGAAGAGTGGGAGTTCACGTCTTGAGGCCGATACCCCTCGAGCGTCGACTTCCGCCCGTAGGACAGAGCGGACACGAGAGGTGGCGCATCCGCGAATTGTGTAGTTGGATGCATTCGTGCGCAAGATCATCCACATCGACATGGACGCCTTCTATGCGTCCATCGAGCAGCGGGACAATCCCGAGCTGCGCGGAAAGCCGGTAGCGGTCGGCTCCGCCGCCAAGCGCGGCGTCGTGGCGGCGGCCAGCTATGAAGCGCGGGATTTCGGCGTTCGCTCGGCCATGCCGTCCGCCACGGCGCTACGCAAGTGCCCGGAGCTCCTGTTCGTTCCGCCGCGGTTCGACGTTTACCGGGCGGTGTCGAACGAGATCCGAGAGATCTTCCACGCGTACACGCCGCTGGTGGAGCCGTTGTCCTTGGACGAAGCCTACCTGGACGTGACCGAGAACCTGCGCGGCATTCCGACGGCGTCGGAAACCGCAGCCGACATCCGCGCGCGTATTCTGGAGCAGACAGGTCTCACGGCCTCGGCGGGCGTGTCCTACAACAAGTTTCTCGCCAAGCTGGCCTCCGACCAGAAGAAGCCGAACGGTCAGTTCGTGGTGACGCCGAACCAAGGTCCGGGGTTCGTGGAGGACCTGCCGGTGGAACGGTTTCATGGCGTCGGGCCGGTGACGGCCGAGAAGATGAAGGCGCTCGGCATCCATACCGGCGCCGATCTCAAGCGGCAGACGCTCGCGTTCCTGGAGGAGCACTTCGGCAAGTCAGGGGCCTGGTACTACGGCATTGCCCGTGGCGAGGATAACCGGGCAGTGGTGCCGAACCGGGAACGGAAATCCTCCGGCAGCGAGACCACCTTCTCGGACGACCTGTTTGCTGCGGCCGACCTCGAGGCTGGTATCTGCGATATGGCCGACGACGTGTGGACATGGTGCGAGAAGACGGCCACCTACGGACAGACGGTCACGGTAAAGGTGAAGTATGCGGATTTCCGGCTGATCACGCGCAGCCGGACGGTTTCATCGCCAGTTACGACGCAAGCCAAGCTACGGGAGCTCAGCGTGGCATTGGTCCGCACGGTGTATCCGGTGACGGTGGGCGTGCGGCTGGTCGGGGTATCGGTCTCCAAGCTGACGAGCGAGGACCAAGCCATACCGCAGCTTGAGCTGGAATTGCTTCCCGAAGAGTGAGCATACAGCAAGGATCAGCGGGGGTATCGCCAATGATCGCAGATTTTTCATCCGCTGCTGTTGGGCGCCCCGCGGCCAAAAGGGCCGCGGTCGGCCCTACCGCGTGGCCCGTTGCGGCCCGGGCCACGCGCCCGAGCCCCGCGTCTTGCCGGAGGCGAGCCCGGCAAGAGCCACGGGTCTCGGCCCATGCGGGTGACGGACCTGGCGCAGGACCATGAGCATCAGGCGTCGGCGCATTCCTGCCGCGAGGTCCCGTGCCCGACGTCCAGCCGGCTGCCGTGGAGACGAGGCAGAGGGGGGCGGTGGTCGTCGTGACGGGCTTGAGGTGGCGAGAGAGAGGCTCTCGCCGGCCCGTCGCGGAGACCCGCGATGTCCAAATCCCCATCTTCTACTGGTGCCGGCGGCAACCGGCCCACGTTCTACGACGACATCACCAACAAGATCATCGCCGAGCTGGAAGACGGCCGCGTGCCGTGGGTGCAGCCCTGGGGCACGCCGTCCGCTAAGGCGCAGCTCGCGATGCCGAAGAACGCCTCCACCAACCGCACCTACTCCGGCATCAACGTCCTCATCCTCTGGGGCGCGGTCATCGAGCAGGGTTACGGCGGCCAGAGCTGGCTGACCTTCCGTCAGGCTCTTACTTTGGGTGGCAACGTGCGCAAGGGCGAGCGCGGCATCATCGTCGTCTACGCCGACCGTTTCATACCGGACAACGCCAGGCGATGCGCGGCGGCCGGCGGCGGCGAAGCCCGCGCCATACCATTCCTCAAGCGCTTCACCGTCTTCAACACCGACCAGTGCGACGGGTTGCCCGACGAGATCACGACCGTCGCGCCACCTCCACCACCGGGCACCATCGAGCCGCGTGTCGATGCCTTGATCAAGGCTACCGGCATCGACTTCCGCATCGGCGGCAACCGGGCCTTCTATGCGCCGTCCGAAGACTACGTGCAGGTGCCGCCGCCGGCCGCGTTCTTCGAGCCGATCAACTGGCACCGGACCGCCTTGCACGAGCTCGGCCACGCCTCGGGACATGCCTCGCGGTTGAACCGTGATCTCTCGGGGTCCTTCGGCTCGCGCAAGTACGCGTTCGAGGAACTGGTCGCCTTATCTGGACAGTCTGGCTGTGAATTATCTGGACAGTCCGGC
>ERZ869909.1260-NODE-1260-length-21133-cov-33.369158_pt1 | contig 21133 bp, 18 predicted proteins | sample MGYA00520892_ERZ869909 | MGnify/ENA primary metagenome ERZ869909 (study PRJEB32215, sample SAMEA104723947) | bioreactor metagenome | biome: bioreactor; feature: anaerobic bioreactor; material: water | place: China | collected 2015-03-12 ... | reverse complement strand
CCGACCTCGCTGCCTTTTTCGAGCACCACCACGGACACGTCGCGGTCGGCTTCCGTCGCGAGCTGTTTGATGCGGATCGCGGCCGCAAGACCCGCAGGCCCCGCACCGACGATCACAACATCGAACTCCATGGCCTCCCGCTCCGGGAGGTCAGCTTGATCCCGCGCCATGTCTGCTGGTCCTGCTTCCGCCACTGCCGTTATTCACGATTTGGTCCCAATCGGCCACAGCGTCAAGCGTTGAGAGCAATCCGCCGCGACCGCACGGCAAGGATGCATTCGCGGCGCGCCACCGTTAGAGTGGGCCCCCATGCGACCCGATGCCGACAACCGCGCACTCCTCACACTGCTCGCCTGGTACCAGGAGATGGGCGTGGACGCGGCCGTCTCGGATGCTGCGGTCAACTGGCTGGACCGCGGCGATGTTCCGCCGGGGCAGGGCTTTCGCCTGTCCGTCGACGGATCGCATCGGGATGCGGATCCACCCCCCTCGCAGGCTTCGGCACCCGCTTCCGCACCGCCCACCCACCAGGGCCGGGCGACGCCACCGCGCGAGGATATACGCGCCGCGCCTGCACGCCCGCCCGGCGCCGCTGCCGGCTCCCGCCCCTTCGCCGGCGCCCCTGCTGAAGCTGCCGAGCGCGCTGCGCGCCAAGCGGCGAAGCAGGCGGCCGACCTCGATGCCCTCGAAGCCACTCTTCGGCAATTCGACGGCTGCGGGCTCAAGGCGACCGCCAAGAACCTTTGCTTCTATCGTGGCGCGAAAAAAGCCCGCCTCATGATCGTCGGCGAGGCCCCGGGCCGCGACGAGGACTTAGCGGGATTGCCTTTCGTGGGCCGCGCGGGCCAGCTCCTCGATAAGATGCTGGCGGCGATCTCGCTCAAGGAAGCGGACGTCCACATCACCAACGTCGTCTATTGGCGCCCGCCGGGCAACCGCACGCCGACCCCGCAGGAAAGCGAGGTGTGCCGCCCGTTTCTCGAACGCCAGATGGAGCTCGTCGCGCCCGACGTCGTGCTGCTGCTCGGCGGAGCGGCCGCAAAGCAGGTCCTTGGTGTCACGGACGGCATCATGCGGCTGCGCGGTCGCTGGCGCGAGATCGCGAACGGAGAGCGCACCATCCGCACGATGGCGACACTTCACCCGGCCTATCTCCTGCGCACCCCAGCCGCGAAACGGCAGGTCTGGCGCGATCTCCTGGCCGTTCGCGCCGCGCTCGACGGTGAGGACGCGAAATCCTGATCGCGCGACGACGGCGGGATGCGACGCCGGGACCTCAAGAGGCGCCGCGTTCGGCAACCGTCTCGCCGACAGGCGCATGCGAAGGCCCGAACAGTGCGGCAATCGCCTTCACCGGCACGCCAGCCAGATAAAGTCCAAGGCAAGCCTGCGCGCGGGCCGCCCTCGCAAACGAGCAATCCCGGCGGTAACGCTCGCCATCCGTCACCGCGCGCGCGTTGAGCACCGCGATCCGCCGCCGACCGAGGCGGCGCGCAAGATCGACATCCTCGAGCAGCGGCAGCGCGCCGATGCCGCCGACCTCGTCGTAAAGCGTGCGTGGAAGCAGCAATCCCTGGTTGCCATAGGGAACCTTGAGCAGCCCGGTGCGGAGCGCGGCCATCCGCTCCGCCATGCGCGCGCCAAGCCCTTCGTCGTCGAGCACGAAACGGAACGTCGCGGCCCCGGCCTGACGCCGCCCGCTTTCCACCCGCTCGATGTGCTGGGAGGCGTCGCGCTCCCACCCGGCGTCCAGATAGGTGTCGGCATTGAGAAACAGGAGCCAGGGAAAACGGGACCGCTCGGCACCGGCTCTGAGCTGTGCCCCCCGTCCCGCAGGCGCCTTGACGATGTCCGCCCCGGCTCCGTCCGCAATGTCGAACGTGCGGTCGGTCGACCCTCCATCGGCGACGATCACCTCGCTCACGAGCCCGTCCACCGCGGCCGGCACGAGCGAAGTCATCGTCTCGGCAAGGCTGCGTTGCGCATTGAGGGTCGGAATGACGACGGAGATCATGGAAACGTCTTGGCACGACGAAGGCCGGCCAACAAGCTTTCGCGGCGTCGGAGCACAGGGCCGCGGCGTGAGGGGTCGTGATTTTTGTTCTTTATTTGTTCTCATCCCCGGCGTACTCTCCCGGGCATGGCACCCCGCATTTCCACCCCACGGCCCAAAGCAAACCCGCTGGCGAAATCCGAAGCCACGCCCGGCGGCCTCGTCGAGGCCGAGCGCCGCCGTGGCCGTGGGGCGCAGTCGAACCACACCGGGCGCTTCGAAAGCGAGCGGCGGATCGCCTTCGACGACGGATGGGAAAGCCTGGGCGAGCTCGAAGCCTTGCGAACCGAGATCTACGAGGAACCCGCCCGCTCCATCATCACACGCAACAAAAGCCCCGACATCTCTTTCGATCAGTCGATAAACCCCTACAGAGGCTGCGAGCACGGCTGCATCTATTGCTACGCACGCCCCAGCCACTGCTATCTCGGCCACTCGGCCGGGCTCGACTTCGAAACCAAGCTCTACGCAAAAACCAACGCGGCGGCGTTGCTCGAACAGGAACTCGCCCGCCGGAGCTACAAGCCGCAGGTCATCGCTCTCGGCACCAACACCGATCCCTATCAGCCGATCGAGCGCGAGCGGCGCATCACGCGCTCCATCCTCGAAGTTTTGGAGCGCACCGGCCATCCGGTCGGCATCGTCACCAAATCCGCGCTCGTCGTGCGCGACATCGACATCCTCTCGCGCATGGCCGCGCAGGGCCTCGCGAAAGTGGCCCTCTCCGTCACGACGCTGGACCGGCGCATCGCGCGAGCCATGGAGCCCCGCGCCACGACGCCCGGCAAACGTCTCGATGCGGTACGGGCATTGAGGGAAGCGGGCGTGCCCGTCTCCGTGATGGTGGCCCCCATCGTGCCGGGGCTCACCGACAGCGAGATCGAGCGCATTCTGGAAGCGGCACGAGACGCGGGCGCCACGGAGGCCGGCTACGTGTTGCTGCGCCTCCCGCTCGAGCTCAAGGACGTCTTTCGCGAGTGGCTTCAGGGCGCGTTCCCCGACCGCGCGAACCGCATCATCAATCTTCTCCGTTCGATGCACGGCGGCGCGGACTACACGCCTGAGTTCGGGCAGCGCCAGAAAGGCAGCGGGCCCTACGCGGAGCAGATCGCGCTCCGCTTCCGCCTGGCGCTGAAGCGCCTCGGAATGAACACGCGCCGCCAGTCGCTCCGCACGGACCTCTTCAAGCCGCCTGTCGCGAAAGGCGGTCAGATGTCCCTGTTGTAGATCAGCTCATGACCCGGCCGCCTATCCACAAGGCGCTTTGACACGAAGGCCGCGAGCCGCGACCCTCGGGTCATGAGAGTGGCCGATTCGCGCATTGTCCCGACGTTCGAGCTGGAAGCCGCCGAGCTGGCGCTTGCGGACGGCTTCATCGTGGGCGTGGACGAAGCCGGCCGCGGCCCGTGGGCCGGCCCGGTCGTTGCCGCCGCCGTGGTGCTCGACCCGAGCCGCATCCCTCAGGGCATCGACGACTCCAAGGCGCTCGACGCCGACGAGCGCGAGCGGCTCTACGATCGCATCGGCGAAACGGCGCTCGCCATCGGCATCGGCATCGGCGATGTCGCGCGCATCGACCGCGACAACATTCTGGCCGCCACGATGTGGGCGATGCAGACCGCGGTGGGAGAGCTCTCCTGCCGCCCAAGGCTCGCCCTCGTCGACGGCAACCGTGCGCCTCGCCTCTCCTGCCAGACGCGCACCATCGTGAAGGGCGACGCGAAGTGTCTCTCGATCGCCGCAGCCTCGATCGTCGCCAAGGTGACACGCGATCGGATGATGATCGTCCTCGGGCGCGAGCGGCCCGGATACGGCTTCGAGCGCCACAAAGGCTACGGCACGCCTGAGCACCGCGCTGCCCTCGTCCGCCTCGGCCTCACTCCCGAGCATCGCCGCTCGTTCCGGCCGGTTCAGCTCGCATTGAGTTTGGCGGAAGCCGCCGTCGCGCCATAACCCGAAATTCTTCGAACGGATAGTTGCCGCCGCATGTGCGGCGCACTCACGCGCTGCGCAATCCGCCAAGCGCCTCAAGGCAAAAAATTTTCTCGGATAAGCTCGCGGCACTCCGCGCAACATGACGGCCGTCCCGCACCGTCGTCATGCCTCATTTGCCCTATCTTTGAGCACGCGCGGTGTGGGCAGCGCATGGACATCGCGCGCTCCTTGCCCGATAAATTCCATGAGCGCCGTGTTCAAACGCGCTCGCCCGCCTGCGGGCCGCATGAGATCGCCATCTCACGGACGCCGCCACGCATCGCCAGAACGGGAAGCGCCCGCCCTATGCCGCATCACACGCCGCTCATCGCGACGATCGTTACAGGCTTGGCGCTGGCGTTCGTGTTCGGCGCGTTGGCCAACCGGCTGCGCATCTCTCCGCTGGTCGGCTACCTCATCGCGGGCATCGCAATCGGCCCGTTCACGCCGGGCTTCGTCGCCGACCAGGATCTCGCGAACGAGCTCGCCGAGATCGGCGTCATCCTGCTCATGTTCGGCGTGGGTCTTCACTTCTCCATGAAGGAGCTGTGGGCCGTCCGCAACATCGCGATCCCCGGCGCCATCGTCCAGATCGCGGTCGCAACTCTTTTGGGAGCGGCGCTTGCGCACGTGCTCGGATGGTCCGCAGGCGGCGGACTGGTGTTCGGCCTCGCGCTCTCCGTGGCGAGCACGGTGGTCCTCCTGCGTGCACTGCAGGAACGGCGCCTGATCACGACCGAGCGCGGCCAGATCGCCGTCGGCTGGCTGATCGTCGAGGATCTCGTGATGGTCCTCACCCTCGTGCTGCTGCCGGCCATTGCCCCGTTGCTTGGCGGCCATGCCGCGAACGCCGAGCCCGGCCGCCTCGTCATCGACGTCAATCAGCTCATGATGACGGTGGCCATCACCATCGGCAAGGTCGCGCTCTTCGTTGCCGCCATGATGCTGGTCGGCCGCCGCGTGATCCCATGGGTGCTGCACTACACGGCGCACACCGGCTCGCGCGAGCTGTTCCGCCTCGCCGTGCTTTCGATCGCACTCGGCGTGGCCTTCGTCGCCGCCAACCTGTTCGGCGTCTCGTTCGCCCTCGGCGCGTTTTTCGCGGGGCTCATCCTGAGCGAATCCCAGCTCTCGCAACAGGCGGCCAACGAAAGCCTGCCGCTGCGCGATGCCTTCGCCGTGCTGTTCTTCGTATCGGTCGGCATGCTGTTCGACCCCAAGATCATCGTCGAGCAGCCCATGGCGGTTGCCGCAACGGTGCTGATCATCGTCATCGGAAAGTCGCTCGCAGCCCTCGCCATCGTCCGCGCCTTCGGCCACCCGATGAGCACCGCGCTCACCATTTCCGCAAGCCTCGCGCAGATCGGCGAGTTCTCGTTCATCCTGGCGGCGCTCGGCATGAGCGTCGGCCTCTTGCCGGCGGAAGGACGCGACCTCATCCTCGCGGGCGCCCTGCTCTCGATCATGATCAACCCGCTTCTGTTCGCGGGCCTCGACCGGATAAAGCTGAGAAGCGAGAAGGCGGTCGACGGCAGGGAGGCGGCCGCCGAACCCGAAGCGCCGATCGCCGAGGAGCCCGTTCCGGTGACGGCCCTGCAGGGGCACACCATCGTCATCGGCGCGGGCCGTGTCGGCAAGCGCGTCGTCGATGCCCTCGCGCCGCATCATCAGCCGCTCTACGTGATCGACGAAAGCGACGAGCAGATCAGGCAGCTCAACGCCCGCGGGATCGAGGGCATTTCCGGCACCGCCACCACGCTGTTGCACGCCGCCAACCCCGCGAAGGCGGCCGCCATGCTGGTGGCCATCCCGAGCAACTTCGAATCCGGACAGATCATCGAGCAGGGCCGCGCCGCAAACCCGCATATGCCGATCATCGGGCGCGCGCAGTCCGAAGCCGAGGCGGAGTATCTGCGCAGCTACGGCGCCAACGAGGTCGTCATCACCACCGACACCCTGGCCGATGCGCTGCTCGACAGCTACCACGAGACCATCTCGTCACTGGGCACTGTTGCCGAGGCGCAGCCGCTCGCGCCGGCTGTCGCAGCGCCCTCCGGCACCACCGACGAGGATCGTCAATCCTGAGGATCGCCGGCGCCCGCCGGCACGGTCACAGGTTCCGTCGTCTCGCGTACGGTCTTTTCCGAGACGAGCCTCACCGCGACGACGGTCGCGTTGTCCTGATGCGGATCCTTGAGCGCTTCGACCGCACGGATGAGCGCGTTGGCGACCGCCGTCGCGCCGTCGTCGGCATAAGCCGCCACGATCCGCTCGATCTCCGCTGCTTCCAGCGTCTGCAAACCATCGCTCGCGAGAATGATGTAGTCGCCCGGCTCGACCTTGAGCGGCCGCCGGGATACGTCGACGAGCTCGATGTCCTCCCCCGTCACCGCCGAGCGCAGCATGTGCCGGCGCGGATCGCGCCGTGCGTCCGCTTCCGAAATGGCCCCGGCCGCCGCAAGCCGGTCCAGCTCTGGCGCCAGCGAGTGATCCTCGTTGAGAAGCGCGATCTCGCCGCGCCTGTAGAGCATCAGCGGACTGTCGCCGACGCTCACCCACTCGATGCCGTCCGCGCCGAACGTCACGCCGACGAGCGTCGAGCCCATGCCGGCCAACATCGGATCGGCATCGACCGCCTCCGCGATGGCATGGTTCGCCGCGTCCAGCGCCTCGACCAGCCGCGTCCTGTTGGAGCCGTCGTGCCCGTCGTAGGCCTTGAGAAAAGTTTCGCACGCAAGACGGCTCGCAAGCGCGCCGCCTGCATGCCCGCCCATGCCATCGGCGAGCACCGCCACCACTGCGGTTCCGTTGGAAAGCGTTCCTCCCGCTTCGCCCGGAGCGTCTGCGTCCGCGCGGTTCCAGAGAAGCGCCGTGTCCTCCTGATAGCTGCGGGCCCCTTTGGTGGCGCGGCTGGCGTGCTCGAAAGCTAGCATGCGTGTTCGGTACTCGGCTCTGCCTCAGGTCTCACCCTGCAACGCCGACCAATCGAAATCGGGTCCGCAGAACGGCACGAAAACGAGTTGTGTCCGGCCCATGGTGATGACGTCCATCTGCGTGAGCTCGACCGCGCCTGTCGGCCGTTTCTCATTCAGCGACACGACGTTGGTCTTAGCAAGATTGGGCACGAAAAGAAAAGAGCGTTCGGCCGAGTCGTAGCGGATGTAGGCCTGCTCCTCCGCCGAGATGGCATCGTCTCCGAAGTCGATCGGAATGCGGTTGCTCTCGGCGCGGCCCATGGAATTGTTGCCTTCGAAGATCGGGCGGAACTGCCCGATGCCCGGTCCGCCGACCACCACGAGCCAGCCCACGACAGGATCCTCATCGAAGGAGCCGCGCGCGACCTGCACCTTGCCGCGCACGAGCGTGGTGCGCGATCCGCCGTCGCCCTTCTTCGCGCCGCTCGCCCGCACCACGCGCGTCGTGGGCGGGGAATCCGTATCCACCGGCTCCGTCGTCGTGCGCGGCGTTCGCGCTTCCCGTGCGGCCTCCGCCGCGCTCGGGCTCGCCCCATCCTGGGCGCGATGCACGATGCGGGTCGCCTCGTCGAGCGGCACGATGGCGCCGCCCTGCGCGCCGGCTTCGCGCTCGCGGGCCTCGGCTTCGAGCCGCCCCGTATCCTCGCGGCTCGCCGCGACGAGAGCATCCTTCAACGATCCGAGAAACCGGCCCGACTTCTGTCCGTCTGCGCCCGCCGCCATGCGTCGTCCTCCTCTTCTTCCCTGTTGTCCCGCGTCCAGCCCGGAGCGCACGAATTCCAGCGCTCGGGCGAAGCGGGGCATGTTCCTTCCCGGCATGATCGCGCGCTGCAACGCGCGGAGCCGGTCGTTCTCTGTTCCTACACGGCAGGCGCCGTCGAGAATTTGAGCCGGGCTTTGCCGAGCTCGATCGTATCTCCGTTCGCGAGCCGCGCCTCCGCGACCGCCCGCCCGTTCACCACCACGCCGTTGCCGTCTGCGCTCGAGAGATCGGTGATCACGAACTCGGCGTCCTCCGTCCGGTGAATGGCCGCATGATACCGATGCACCGTGGTGTGGGTGAGCTGCACGTCATTGTCGTTTTCGCGGCCGATTCGAAGGATCAGCGCACGCTGTAGACCATAGCGAGGCTCTGCATCCGGCGCGACCTCCTCGCCGTTCAGCACTTCCACCCACGCCGCAAGCGGACGCAAGGCCACGTGCCCCGTTCTCACCGCATCGCGCGGTTCGAGATCTTCGCCGCCACGGCGGCGTTGGATCAACTGCGTGTCCTGCTGCCCGATGTCGTCCGGCTCCGCGTCGCGGCGCAGAAACAGAAAACCGACGAGCGCCAGCGGAGGCGCCGCAACCAACGCCGTCAATCCGAGAACCAACGCCGGCGCACGCGCATAGCTCGCGGCGACCCAGTCCAACACGGCCACCCACGCCTCGCCGAGCGACCCGACCTGCAGGGACCCCGCCATGAGCGGACGACCCTGCGCCGCCGATGCCAGCAGCAAAGCGCCGACCGTGCACAGAACGCCCGCCCCCGCGAACGGCCCGCTCAGAAACCGGCGCATCGCGCACGAAAACGGGCGAAGCCGAACCGGTTCCAGGGGGTAGGTCTGCATGGGGCTTATGCTCAGGCTCGAATCTGTCTTAAGTCTTTGTCGCGTTCTGCGGCAGCTTCATGGCCATACCGCATCTCCCGCGGGGAATACTGCAAACTTTCGCCCGAAAGCGCACGGCACCGCCACAATCCTGCTTCACAAGGTGCCGAGGAGGTGATTTGCACGTTTCCGGAGAAACCGAGCCAACGACCGAGCAAACGCCTGGGGCCCCCGAGCGGATGACAAACTGCTGATGACCAACCTGATCGCATTGAAAAGCGGTACGGAGCTTGTCGGTGACTACCGCATCGAGCGTGTGCTTGGCGCCGGGGGGTTCGGAATCACCTATCTGGCGGTGGAGACGGCGCTCGATCGGCGTGTCACCATCAAAGAATATTTCCCGTCGGATTTTGCCGCGCGCACCTCGACGTCGGATGCAGCGCCGCGCTCCCAGGATTGCACGAGCGACTACCGCTGGGGCCTCGATCGTTTCATCGAGGAAGCGCAGACGCTCGCCAAGTTCACGCACCCCAACATCGTGCGCGTCTATCGGTACTTCCGGGCCAACAACACGGCCTACATGGTGCTGCACTTCGAAGAGGGCAAAAGCCTCAAGGCGTGGCTGAAGGATCTCGGGCGTGCGCCGCGCCAGAAAGAACTCGACGCCATCGTCGGGCCGTTGCTCGACGCGCTGGAGCTGATCCATGCGCAGGACTTCCTGCATCGCGACATCGCCCCCGACAACATCATCATCCGCAAGGACGGCACGCCCGTTCTGATCGACTTCGGCTCGGCACGCGGCGAGATTCTCGCGCACTCGAAGACGGTGTCCGCACTCGTGAAGCCCGGCTACTCGCCCTACGAGCAATACGCCGAGACGAGCCGCCAGCAGGGCCCGTGGACGGACATCTACGCCCTCGGCGCCACGCTCTATCACGCCGTCGCCGGCAAGCGCCCGGCCGACAGCCCCTCGCGCATGGTGAAGGACGAGCTGGTTCCCGCGCGTGACGCCGCCTTGTCGTCCTATCGGGCGGGGTTTCTCAAGGCCATCGACCACGCCCTCGCGCTGCAGACCGAATCGCGCCCGAAGTCGATCGCGGCCTGGCGTGGTGCGCTGCTCGCGCCCGATCCCGAAAAGCCGGGCTGGTTTTCGAAGGCCCCCCCGTCACCCGAAAAACCGAAGCCGGCGAAGGCCCCGGTCGTCAAGAAACCTCAGCTCGCGACTGCCCCTCCGCCACCCGACGCGCCGGGCCCCAAAGGCGGCATGCTCGATTTCCTGGAAGGCTTGAAACAGAAGCCGGAAGCGGCGGACGCAAAGCCGGCCGCAAAAGCGAAGGCCCCGCCGAAACCCAAGCCGGCGCCGAAGCGCGCCGCGTCCCCCGCATCCGGCGGGACCGAGAAGCTCGCCCCTGCGTCCGAACCCATCCGCCTGCCCAAGATCCTGCGCAAGACCAAAAAGGATCCGGCCGGCACGGCCATCGTGGTGAAGGAGCCTGCGGACAAGGCGGACGAAAAGGAAAAGCGCAAAGCCGCGGCCCGCCCGCGCAAAATCCGCAGCGGCAGCGGCATCCGCTGGCGCCCGGTCCTCTTCAAGCTGCTCGTCGGCGTCGGCGTCGCCAGCGGTGCGGTGGCGATGCAGGACCGCATGCCGCGCATGGAGAGCCAGGGCACCGGCGAAGTCTCCTCCGGAATCCAGACGGCGTCGCTGCGCGAGGAAACACCGGAGATCCCCGTCATCCGCCCCGTGGCCGAGATGAGCGGCCACGTCGGCGCCGTCACGAACGTCGCGTTCTCCGCCGATGGAGCGGCCATCGCCACTGTCGGCGCCGATCAGCGCCTCAAGGTTTGGAACACGGCCACCGGCAAGCTCGCGCTCACCATCGAGCTCGACCATGGCCCGGCGACCGCGCTCGCGCTCCACGGCACGCAGGCGCTGACCGGCCATCCCGGCGGCGAGATCGTATTGTGGGACTGGCAGCGCGCAGAACGGATCGCAACCTTCAAGCGCAACGAAGCCGAGATCTGGTCGCTCGCGTTCACCGGCCGTGCCGACCGCTTCGCGGCAGCCAGCCATGATTGGAAAGTGACGCTCTGGGATACGACGGCCCCGGCAGGCCCCCTCCAGGTCTTGGATGCCCACGACAGCTCGGCGCAGGCCGTCGCCTATGTTGCAACCTCACGCGGCCCGCGCCTCGCGTCCGGCGGCGCCGACAAGTCGGTCAAGCTCTGGAACCTCGATACGCTCGACCGCATCCGCACCTATCGCGGACACGGGGATTTCATCACCGCGCTCGCGTTCACGCCGGACGGCCAATCGCTTGCCTCCGCCGGCCTCGACGGCAACATCCGCGTGTGGTCGACGAACCAGAGCCGCACCCAGCGCCGCCTGCAAGGCCATCGCGGCCGCGTGGGCAGCCTGTCGTTCTCGCCGGACGGCGCATACCTCGCCTCTGCGGGCGCCGACGGCCAGCTTCGCATTTGGGACGTGAGGCGTGGCCGCACGTTGCGCACCATAACGGGCCACAGGGGCGCCATTCACGCGGCGAGCTTCTCGCCGGACGGCGGACACCTCGTCTCCGTCGGCGAGGACGGCATCGTCCGCCTCTGGGCCAACCCCGCCATCCGCCCGGCGACGAACTGACCACGAAAAAGCACGGCCACATCGCGTAGCCGTGCCGTCGTCGTCCAACAGGGTTGGCGGCTTCTAAAGCCGTACGCGGGTCTCGAAGTCGCGGATATGGCCGTCGAGATCCACGTAAGCCGGGCACGTCACGCCGCAGCGCGATGCGATTTCGGAAAGCTCGGCGCGCGCGAGATCCGCTTCGCCCCGTGCGAGGAACGCTTCGCCGAGATAGGCGCGGGCCACCGCATAATCCGGATTGCGGGTGAGCGCCGCATGGTAGAGCGGCATGGCTTCCTCGACGCGACCGAGCTTGCGCGTCGCGAAGCCGATGTAGGTGAGCACGCGCTCGTCCTTCTCACGTGCGAGCGTGAGATAGCCGAGGGCCTCTTCGTAGCGGCCGTTCTTGGCAAGCCAGTAACCGGCATAGAAAAGCTCGGCGTCCGCCATGGCGAGGGCAGGCTGGCCCACGCAGGCGGTCCAGGCGGCCGTATCCTTGGCGAACCCGTCGCAGCGGGCGCTCAGGGGTCCCGTGTCCTTGGCCGACGCCGGAACAGCTACCGCCACGGCCAGACACGCACCCAAAACGGCCCGCGCCGCACCGAACCGACCTGCCGAACCCCGATATGCCGTCATGGAAATCCCCTTCCGAAGGACGAGCCCCTCGTCCTCCGCCTGCTGTTGGTCTCTCACGGTGTTCTAGCCGCCGGCCGGGCCGAAGTCCATGCCGCGCACGCGCCGGAATTCCACGCGATTCCTTATGCTCGGCCAAAGCCCTGCCATCATTGGAGCCCAAGGCTCCGCCGGGAGCGCGTGCCCGCGTGCCGCTTCGACGCAGCTCCCGTTGCCCTCTGACAGATTGCATCGCGGGGAAGAACATTGCTCTGGTGGCGAAAACGTAGCGAAGGCTTCGAGTGGCGCGATTACGTACGCACCACGATCCTGGTGCGGCGCGAGGAACGGCGCCAGCGCATCAAGAACGTCCAGGGCGCGGCCAAAGCCCATGTGAAGGAGGCGGGCCGCCGCGGGGTGGATGCCGCCGTCGCGGGCGGACGCGCGGCCGCCACGGGGTCATGGTGGTCCCTGAAGGCCGCGGGAACGAACCTCAAACGCGCCGCGATCTGGACCGGCCGATCGCTCGCCCGGGCCGCCGTGGCTGCCGCCGGGATCCTTGCCGCTGGCACCGTCGCCGTCGCGGGCGGCATCGGCGCCGCGGCCTCGGGGCTCGTCTCCCTGGTCCGCAGAGCCGGCGGCCCGCTGGAACCGGTTCTCGATCCCGTCCTCTCGTTCGTCCGCCAGCCGCGGACCCATCTGGTCCTGGCCGTCGTCGCCATCCTGGCGGCTCTCGGCGCGGCCTACCGCTCCTGGGCTTTCGGCTTCGACGGAGACGCCAAGGTGGCGGCGACCGTCGCCGCGATCTCAGGCATCCTCGTTGTCCTTGCCGCTCTCACGGATCCGGACCGGCGCTGGCATCCAAGCGAAGACAGCCCCATCGGCCGGCTGCGCGGCTACCAGATCAACCTTCCAGGCGACCGCCACGTCCCGGTCGGCACCGCCGTTCTCGCGCTCTTGGCCCTAATCGGTGTTTCTGCCGCCGGATTCGCCGCAATCGGCCAATTCCGGGGAAGCCCGGACGCGGACACCCGTGTTGCCGCAACCTCCCCGTCGTCCGCTCCTGCGAGAAAAGCCGCCTCCCCTTCGAAAGCAGCCTCGGACGCAGACGACACCGGCGTCCCGACGCTGACGAGCCGCCGCGCCCAGGCGGTTACGGGCGACACACTCAAGATCGGCAGCACGCTCGTCATGCTCGACGGCATCGAAGCACCGGAAGCCAACCAGTCCTGTGAGCGGGCGAGCGGCCGCTGGCGCTGCGGCCGCGCCGCGCGGGATGCCCTGGCCCGTCTGGTTCGCGGGCAATCCGTATCCTGCCAAATCAGCGAGGACATCGACGCGAGCTTAAAGAAAGGCACATGCTCCGCTAGCGGCACGGACCTTGCCGAAAAACTGCTCGAAGCCGGAATGGTCTTCGCGGCCAGCAGCTTTTTCCTGAATTCCTACGCACGCATCGAGAGAAACGCACAGGCGGAAAAAAAAGGGCTTTGGGCCGGCGAACCGGAACGCCCAGAGGCATGGCGTGAGAAACGCTGGGCCGAGGCAAAACAAAAGGCCCCCGACGGTTGCCCCATCAAAGGCCGCATCCGGTCCGGTGCGCGCACCTATTTTCTGCCCTGGTCGTCCTCCTACGACAGCGTACGGCTGAGCAGGGCCCGGGGGGAACGTTGGTTCTGTAGCGAAAGCGAAGCCGAAGAGGCCGGCTGGCGCCGCGCATCGCCGTCGTGATGGTGATCGGCGGTGCAGAGACGAGCGCCCAACCTTGGAAACGCACATCTCGAAAAGATGGGTTTTAAAATGAGAAGCCCGCGACCGGGGGGGCAGGTCGCGGGCTGAAGAACTGTGACGCCCCTAGGGGGGATAGGTGGGACGGCGCCACGTTCGCAATTCCCATATCATCCCAAAAACCGGCTTTTTGCAAGAGATAGCACAAACGAATTGCCAAGCTTGCTTAATATTTCAAGTTACAAATATAAAGAACTGTAGGAGTGAATGAAAATAACCATTTATTAAGTATGGGATTTTTAATGGAGCGTTAGCGTGGGCATCCGGCCAGAATTTTACCTGGGTTGAGGAGACCGTGAGGATCGAGCGCAGACTTGATCGCCCGCATGGCCGCAACCGCCGGCTCTCCGAGTTCCTGCGCGAGATACCCCGCCTTCCCTTGGCCGATCCCATGCTCCCCGGTGCACGTCCCGCCGAGCGCAAGCGCACGCCGGACAAGCCGGTCGAGAAACGCACGCACGGCCGCCGCCTCGCCCGCGTCCGCACCGTCGAAGACAGGGATCACGTGGAAATTTCCGTCGCCCACGTGCCCGACGATCGGAGCCGTAAGCTTCGCCGCCGCGATGTCGGCTGCGGTCTCCGTCACACATTGAGCGAGCGCCGAGAGCGGCACGGCAACGTCGCTGACAACCGTCGTGCGCCCCGGCCATGTGGTGCCGACCGCCGGATACGCATCGTGCCGCGCCCGCCAGAGCCGCCGCCTGGCGTCCGCCTCGTCCGCCCAATCGAAACGCAGTGCGCCGTGACGAAGCGCGATCTCCTGAAACGCGGCGAGCGCTTCCTGCGTCGACGCCACACCGCCGGCAATCTCGACGAAGAGATGCGGGGTCTCGGCGAGATCGAGCTTCGCGTGCGCATTGACCGCACGGATCATCACCGCGTCCAAGAGCTCGATGCGGTGAAGCTCGAGCCCGCTCGCCCCGGCTTCGATCGTCGCCTCGCAGGCATCTGCAATCGAGGGAAAGGGCGCGGCCGTCGCGATCACACGCGCGGGAATCGCGTGAAGCTTGAGCGTCAGCTCCGTGATGATGCCGAGCGTGCCTTCGGAGCCGATCAGGAGGCGCGTCAGATCGAAGCCTGCAGCCGACTTGCGCGCCCGCCCGCCGGTCGTCACCACCGATCCGTCGGCCATCACCGCCTTGAGGGAGAGGACGTTGTCGCGCATCGTGCCGTAACGCACCGTCGTGGTGCCGGAAGCCCGCGTCGCGGCCATTCCACCGAGCGTGGCGTTTGCTGCACCCGGATCGACCGGAAAGAACAATCCGGTATCGCGCAGGTGCGCGTTCAGCATTGCGCGCGTTACGCCCGCTTCGACGGTGCAGTCGAGATCTGCCGGCGAAACGGAGACGATGTTCGCCATGCACGAAAGATCCACCGAGATGCCGCCGAACGGGGCGTTCACATGGCCTTCGAGCGAGGTGCCGGCCCCGAACGGAATGAGCGGCACGCAATGGCGCTCGGCGATGCGGACGATGGCGGCCACCTCGTCTGTCGTTTCGGGCCACACCACCCCGTCGGGCGGCTCGGAGGGAATCCAGGTCAGCGTGTGGGCGTGCTGGCGGCAGATGGCCTCCCCGGTCGCAACCCTGTCGCCGAGGAGCGCCCTGAGTTCGCTGAGCGCCGCCGCAATCGCCGCCAACTGACCCATTCCAGACACCTCCCTCGCATATCCGGGCGGCACGCCTGTCAATCGAGGCGCTAGAAACGGGCCACCGTGCGCTTATGCTCGCCAGTATCATCCCGCCGACGCCGCGCACAAGCCAGAGGAGCCGACGACATGACAGCCGCCACGCCCCGCCGCAGCGCGTTTCATGCGTTGGCCCTCGCACTCGGCCTTGCGCTGATCCATCCGGCCGGGCCGGCAACCGCCCAGGAGCTGGAGTTGATCGGCTCGGCCCGGACCACGCATCAAACCCTGAGCCTGACGTTTCGTCCGGCTCCGGCCCAGGCCCGTCTTTCGGAAATCCGCGTCCGCTCCGGAAGCCTCGCGCTTCATCTCGAAGCTGTGGAAGTCGTCTTTGCGGACGGAAGCGTTCAGCGGGCCCTCCCCCAGGAAAGCCTCGGGCCCGGCCACCAGAGCCGGCCGATTCGGATCGGGAGCCGCCAGCCGGTGCGGGAAATCCACATCTCGAAGCGCCCCGGCATGAGGCCGGGCGAAACAACGCTCCAAATCCTTGGTCGCGTGGCACAAAGTCGTTAGCCGCCGCACTGTGGGAAATCGCGCGAGACTCGCGTAATCCAGCACGCGGGGGGCAACCTTCCCCCGTCGTGTCGCCGCCCGGAACAATCGCAGAGGCCCGCCGCTCCGATGGCCATCCGCCAGCTCAGCCCCGAAACGATCAACCGCATCGCCGCCGGCGAGGTGGTCGAGCGCCCGGCGAGCGTCGTCAAGGAACTGGTCGAAAACGCTCTCGATGCCGGCGCCCGCGAGATCGAGGTCGTCACCGCGGCGGGCGGCCTCTCGCTGATCCGCGTGACCGACGACGGCATCGGCATGGATGCGGCCGATCTCAGCCTTGCCGTCGAACGCCATGCCACGTCCAAGCTCGCGAGCGACGATCTTCTCGCCATCGACACGCTGGGCTTCCGCGGCGAGGCGCTGCCCTCCATCGGCTCGGTCGCCTGTCTCGTCATCACCTCGCGCCCGCGGAACGCGCGCGACGCGTTGGAAATCGTCGTCGACCGCGGCACCAGGCACGCGCTGAAACCGGCGGCCCTCAATCCCGGCACGCGGATCGAGGTGCGGGATCTCTTCTCCGCGACGCCCGCACGCCTCAAGTTCCTGAAATCCGAGCGCGCCGAAAATCTCGCCGTATCGGAAGCGGTCAAGCGCCTCGCCATGGCGCATCCTCACGTCGGGTTTTCACTCACGACCGGAGAGCGCACCAGCCTCAGCCTGCCGGCGTGCGAGCCGAACGCCGATGGCCTTCTGAAACGCCTCGGCCGCATCATGGGCGCAGCCTTCATGGCCGACGCCGTTGCCGTCCGGGGCGAGCGCGATGGCATCGGCGTTCACGGCTTCGCGGGCCTGCCGACGCTGCACCGGCCGGACGCGGCCCAGCAGTTCCTGTTCGTCAACGGCCGGCCCGTGCGCGACAAGCTCGTGACGGGCGCCGTGCGCGCGGCTTACGGCGATCTCGTCCCGCGCGGGCGCCACCCGCTACTTGCCTTGTTCGTCACGCTCCCGCCCTCCGAAGTGGACGTGAACGTGCATCCCGCAAAAACCGAAGTCCGCTTCCGCGACGGCGGCGCGGTGCGCGGCCTCCTGATCGGCGCCCTGCGCCATGCGCTCGAAACGGCGGGCTTCCGCGCCAGCGCACAAGGCGGCGCGCGGACGCTCGAAACGCTGGCGCGCACTGGCATACAGACACCCACGTCGTATCCTGATCGTGACATGGCCTACGCCGTACGCCCGTCCTCCGGCGGCTTTGCCGAGGATCGGCAGGCCGCGTTCGGCGAATTCGCGGCTCCGGCCGCAGACACCAGCGTACACGAGGAAATCGCCGCTCCCGACCACCGAGCGCGCCCGCTCGGCGCCGCGCGTGCGCAGCTTCACGAAACTTATATCGTCGCCGAGACGGAAACCTCCGTCGTCATCGTCGACCAGCACGCCGCCCACGAGCGCCTCGTCTACGAGCGCCTGAAGAGCGCACTCGAGAACGGCGGCGTGGCACGCCAGGCGCTTCTCATCCCGGCCGTGGTCGAGGTGGGCGACGAGGAAGCGGCCGCGCTCGACGAAAAGACCGCCGAGCTCACCGAATTGGGCCTCGTGCTCGAACGCTTCGGCACGGGCGCCGTCGCCGTGCGCGAGGTCCCGGCCCTGCTCGGCACCTCCGAGGTCGACGGATTGGTGAAGGACTTGGCCGCCGATCTCCTCGCGGAGGGCTCCGCCGCACCGTTGCGCGAGCGCCTCGAAGCCGTGGCCTCGCGCATGGCCTGCCACGGCAGCGTCCGCGCCGGCCGACGCCTCACGGGCGCGGAAATGAACGCGCTGCTGCGCGAGATGGAAGCGACACCCTTCTCGGGCCAGTGCAATCACGGCCGCCCGACGTACGTCGAGCTGAAGCGGTCTGACATTGAGCGCCTGTTCGGCCGCACGTAACAGCAGAGACGCTATCCGTGCCGCCCGAACACCGCCTGCGTATCGCCCCAGCGCCGCCGGTCGAGCTCAGTGAAGCCATCGGGCAGCGTCACGTCCGCGTCGGCGCGCTCCTCCAGCACCACGACGGCGCCGGGTGTCAGCCAGCCTCCGTCCCGCAAGGCCACGAGCGCGGCTTCGCCGAGGCCCTTGCCGTACGGAGGATCGAGAAACGCGAGCGAGAACGGTGCCATGGTGCCGACGGGCCCGAGGTCGGTCGCATCACGCCGGAAGATCCGCGTCGCACCCGTCAACCCCAGCGCTTCGACGTTGGTGCGGATCAGCGCCCGCGCCTCCGCCGCGTCCTCGACGAACAGCGCATAGGCCACCCCGCGCGAAACGGCTTCGATGCCGAGCGCACCCGTGCCCGCAAAAAGATCGATCGCGCGCGCGCCTTCAATCTCGAAATCCGCGATGCCGTGCTCGAGAATATTGAAAACGGATTCACGCACGCGATCGGACGTCGGCCGCAGCCCGTCGTGCCGAGGCGCCGCAATGGCGCGCCCGCGAAATTTTCCGCCCACCACGCGCATCAGGGTTTCTCGCGCCGATCCGTACGAGGCTTGCCGTCGCGCCGCGGCGGTGAACGGCGACCGGCGCGCTCGTTCTCGCTACGATTCTTGCCACGACGATCCGTGGCTCCACGCTCGCTCGCCGCGCGCTCCGTCACGGAACGAACCTTGTTGAAGCCGGGCTTCTTGGCCTGCGGCTTCTCCTCGCGCTCGTCGATGAGACCGAATTGCTCGGCGAGATCGGCACCGAGCTGATCTGCCAGCACGCGCCGCCGCACGGATTCGGCTTCGCCGGGTTTCAGGTCGAGCAACTGGAACGGTCCGAACGACACGCGGATCAGCCGGTTCACTTCGAGCCCCAGATGCGCGAGCACTTTGCGCACCTCGCGGTTCTTGCCCTCGCGGATGCCGACGGTGAGCCACGTGTTGGCGCCCTGCATAGTATCGATGGCGACCTCGACCGGCCCGTAGCGGACGCCCTCGATCTCGACACCGTCTTTGAGAGAGCCAAGATCGTCCGCGTTCACGCGCCCCTTGGCCCGCACGCGATAGCGGCGCAGCCACCCGGTCGCGGGCAGTTCGAGATGCCGTGCAAGCTCTCCGTCGTTGGTGAGCAGGATCAGGCCTTCGGTATTGAAGTCGAGACGTCCGACGGAGATCACGCGCGGCAGGTCCGGCGGGAGACTGTCGAACACGGTCGGCCGCCCCTGCGGATCGTTGTGCGTCGTCACGACCCCCTTCGGCTTGTTGTAGCGCCAAAGCCGGGCGGGTTCGGCGACCGGCAACGGCCGTCCGTCCACGAGCACGCGATCTTTCGGTTTCACCTCGACCGCGGGCGTGGCGAGCACCTGACCGTTGACGCTGACGCGCCCATCCGCGATCCACCGCTCGGCTTCCCTGCGCGAGCAAAGCCCCGCGCGCGCCATGGCCTTCGCGATCCGCATCGGCTCCGACACGGCGGGTCCCTGCGGCACCGATCTCGGCGAAGGTGTGCGCGACGAAGGTCCACGGCGCCGCGGATCGCCCTCATGCTTCGGCCGCCCCTCTCGCTGCGGGCGTACGGAAAATTGCCGGTGTGGCCGCCCTTCGCGCTGAGGACGGCCGTCCCGCCCCTCCCGCGCCGGACGGTCTTCGCGCCCGAGCCGTCCATCACGCGGAGACCGTCCCTCGCGCGGAGGGCGACCGTCACGCAGGAAGCCGCCGTCCCGCGGGGGCCTCCCGTCGCGGCCGGCGCGCTCGTCGCGTGGCGCGTGCGGCTTTCCCGTACGCGTTGGCCGACTCGCGCTGGACGACGGCTTGCCGCCGCCAAATGCGGCCTTCCCGGGTCTCTTTCCGGGCCGGACGCCTTGCGGCTTGCCCCTGGGCGGGCGATGACCGAATGATGATCTGTCTTTGGGCATGGGGCTTACGAGGATGATGGATGACGACCTTATGGCAGCTCAAGCCCGCCTCGGCCACATGGAACGCGCGCTTGCCGAAGCCCGCGCGGCCGCCGTACGCGGCGAGGTGCCGGTCGGCGCCGTCCTCGTCGACCCCGAAGGTCGTATCGTCGCCACCGCCGGAAACCGCACGCGCGAGCGGTCCGACCCCTCCGCCCACGCCGAAATGCTGGTGATCCGCAGCGCCGCCGCCAAGCTCGGCAGCGAGCGCCTCATCGACCACGACCTTTACGTGACGCTCGAGCCCTGCCCGATGTGCGCGGCCGTGATCTCCTATGCTCGTATCCGCCGCCTCTATTACGGCGCGTCGGACCCGAAAAGCGGCGGCGTCGAGCACGGGCCCCGCATCTTCAGCCACGCGACGTGCCATCACCGCCCGGATCTTTACCCCGGCCTCGGCGAGGTCGAGGCCGCGGCCCTTCTGCGGGGTTTCTTCGCCACGCGCCGCGCAGACTGAGGAGCGGGCACGCCGCTCAGTTTTTCCCAGCCAGGTGCACGCTCGCTCCGGCTTCGAGCACCTGCGAGAGACGCTGCCTCAGCGCGTCCTGCGCCGGCTGCGCTGCGGCGAAGATCTCGCGCATCTTCAGAAATTCCAGCGCCTGATATCGGCCCGTGCCAGCGTCGATGTAGATGTCCGGCCGATTCGACTTGAGCTTCTCCCGGACGATGGAGCGCTCGAAGAGAAACGACGAGGAGAAGAGCGCCTCGATCGCCGTCGGCCGCGCGCGCTTGGGCGAAGGCACCGTCGTGCCCGACACGTCGATGGCGACAAGAACGTCCGCTTCGCCGACCAGAATGTCGAACGGAAGCGGGTTCGTGAGCCCGCCGTCGACGAGGCTGCGCCCGTCGATCAGCACCGGCTCGAAGATGACGGGCAGCGCCATGCTGGCCGCGACCGCGGGCCGAAGCGGTCCTGAGGAAAACACGACCGATTCGAGCGCATAGAAATCGCTGGCCACGATCCGCAGCGGTATGTCGAGCGCATCGAAAGTCTCCGGCACGCGCGGCGGCAGGAGCACGTCGAGCAAGGCACCGGGCGCCAGAAACGCGGCGCGGCTTGCAAACGGATTGCGCGAATTGATCGCGCGCGCACGCGCCGTAAAAAGGCTGCGGATCAGCTCGAACCGGTTTCCGAGCGCCTCCTCGGTCACCTCCCGGATCTCACGGCCCGAGAGGCCGGCGGCGTAAGCCGCGCCGAAAATCGCCCCGATCGAGCTTCCCGCCAGCACCGCAGGCTTGATCCCGAACTCGTCGAAGACTTCGAGCATGAGGATGTGCGCGAGGCCCCGCGCACCCCCTCCCCCCAGGACGAGGCCGATTCGAGGCGCCTGTCCGGCCGCCGCCGACCCCGAATGGCCACGTTTTGCCGCAATGCCCGACGGTCCGGGGTCTGCCATGATCAAGCCTCAGAGATGCCCTCTCTCCCTGCACCATAT
>ERZ869909.1259-NODE-1259-length-21151-cov-3.779586_pt1 | contig 21151 bp, 16 predicted proteins | sample MGYA00520892_ERZ869909 | MGnify/ENA primary metagenome ERZ869909 (study PRJEB32215, sample SAMEA104723947) | bioreactor metagenome | biome: bioreactor; feature: anaerobic bioreactor; material: water | place: China | collected 2015-03-12 ... | reverse complement strand
TGGGCCAGGGCCCGGCCGCGCGGACCATCCGGCTCGACCTGCCCCGCTTCACGCTGGTGGGGGCAACGACGCGCCCGGGGCTGATCACCGCCCCGATGCGCAGCCGCTTCGGGATCATCGAGCACCTCGAGTACTACAGCGCCGAGGACCTGGCCATGGGCGTGGAGCGCGACGCGCGGCTGTTCGGCCTCACCCTGGACCCTAAGGCAGCGCTCGAGATCGGCCAGCGCGCCCGCGGCACGATGCGGATCGCCAAGCGCCTGCTCAGGCGCGTACGCGACTACGCCGACTACGCCGGGGACGAATCCATCACCCTCGAGCGCACCAGGAGCGCACTTGACGAGCTCGGCATCGACAGCATCGGCCTCGACCGGCGCGACCGCGCGATCCTGGACAGCCTGATAACAAAGTTCGCCGGAGGCCCGGTCGGACTAGAAACGCTGGCGACGGCCGTCGGCGAGGACGCCGCGACGCTCGAGGAGGTTTACGAACCTTTCCTGATCCAGCTCGGGCTGCTGCAGCGCACTGCGCGCGGCCGGCTGGCCACCGCACATGCCTACGAGCACCTCGGCCACCCGCCGGGCCCCCTGTTCGCGGCATCCGGAGAGGCTGCTTGATCAGCAGGCCCCCGGGGCGCAGCCGACTGGACTTCTCCCAGCTCCGCCGCGCCTTCGCGTTCACGCGTCCCTGGCGCGGCCAGCTTGCCCTGGGCATGGTCTCGGTAGCGATCGCCAGCCTGCTCGGCCTGGTGCTCCCACTGCTGGTACGCGACCTCTTCAACGAAGCGTTCGCCACGCAGGGAGCCGAACTGACCGACACGAACCTGAACACCACGCTGCTGGTGATGATCGCGGTGTTCGTGTTCCAGGCGGGATTCAGCTTCCTGCGTGTCTACCTGCTGGGTGTGGTCGGAGAAGGCGTGGTGGCAGACGTGCGGCGCACGCTGTTCGGCCACATCCTCTCGCTGCCCGTGCGGTTCTTCGAGGAACGGAAGGTGGGCGAGATCACCTCCCGGCTCACCTCGGACGTTGCCACGCTGCAATCCGCACTCTCGCAGTCTCTCGCCCAGCTGACCGGCCAGACGGTGACGCTCGCGGGCGGCGTCGTGCTGCTCGTCTACATCAACTGCGACCTGTCGCTCCTGCTGCTCGCCGTGGTACCCGTCATCATCATCGCGGCGGCGTTCTTCGGACGCGTGCTGCGCCGAATCTCCACGCGCTTCCAGGACAGCGTCGCGGCGGCCAACGCGAACGCGGACGAGGCGATCGCCGGTATCCGTGTGGTCAAGTCCTTCGTGGCAGAGGCAACCGAACGGGGTCGCTACGCCGCCGCGATCGACGATTCGTTCAGGCTGGGCAGGCGCAGGTCGCTGGCCCGCGCGATCTTCATCCCTTCCGTCGGCCTGGCCATGTTCACTGGCATCGCCTTCGTGCTCTGGTTCGGAGGGCAGCAGGTGCTGCGGGGCGCGCTCGACCCGGGTGACCTGGTAGCCTTCCTGATCCTGACGATTACGATCGCTGGTGCAGTGGGCACCTTCACCAACCTGTACAGCCAGCTGCAGGAAGCGCTCGGGGCGTCCAGGCGCATCTTCGAGCTCCTTGACACGGCCAGGGAGCATGAAGGGCGCACCGGCAGCCGGTCGCCCGGCCCGGTACGCGGCGAGGTCGCCTTCAGGGACGTCACCTTCGCGTATGAAGGCGGGAAGACGGTGCTGCACGGCATCAGCATGGAGGCCGCCCCCGGCAGCATCAGCGCGCTCGTCGGCCCCAGCGGTGCCGGAAAGAGCACGCTGGTTTCCCTGCTGTCACGTTTCCACGATCCCGACTCGGGACAGGTGACGCTGGACGGGAACGACCTGCGCGACCTCGAGGCCGCCGAGCTGCGCGCCAGCGTCGGCGTGGTCTTTCAGGAGACCGTGCTCTTCTCCGGCAGCATCATGGCGAACATCAGCTACGGCAGGCCCGACGCGACCCTGGGCGAAGTGAGGGCCGCGGCGGAAGCCGCGAACGCCACCGAGTTCATCGACCGGCTGCCGGACGGGATGGACACCCAGGTCGGCGAGCGCGGCGTGAAACTGTCCGGCGGGCAGCGCCAGCGTATAGCGATCGCCCGGGCGTTGCTGAAGGACCCGCGCGTGCTCGTGCTCGACGAGGCCACCAGCGCACTGGACAGCGAGTCCGAAGCCCTTGTGCAGGCCGCGCTGGAGACGCTTATGAAAGGCAGGACGACCTTCGTGATCGCCCACCGGCTCAGCACCGTTGTCGCCGCCGACCAGATCCACGTGCTGCAGCACGGCCGCATCGTGCAGTCCGGAACGCACGAGGAGCTGGCGGAAAGGCCGGGCCTGTACCGCGACCTTTACGTAAGGCAGTACGGCGCAGCGATGGCCCCTGCCTGAGCCGGTCCCGGCTACAGCCGGATGCGCCCTTGCATGGTGAAATGGTGGGATGGCACTCAAGGTCACTGCCCCATACGAACCCCAGGGTGATCAGCCCGAGGCGATCCGGGGCGTCTCCCAGGGCCTGCAGGACGGCCTGAGGTTCCAGACGCTTCTGGGTGCTACCGGAACCGGGAAGACCTTCACGATGGCCCGCATCATCGAACAGGTGCAGCGGCCCGCGCTGATCCTCGCGCCCAACAAGATCCTGACCGCCCAGCTGGCGAACGAGTTCCGCGAGTACTTCCCGGACGCCGCCGTGGAACTGTTCATCTCCTACTACGACTACTACCAGCCCGAGGCTTACGTACCATCGCGCGACCTCTTCATCGAGAAGGACGCGAACATCAACCAGGAGCTCGAGCGGCTCAGGCACTCGACCACACGCAGCCTGCTGACACGCAGCGACGTGATCGTGGTGGCGTCCGTCTCGGCGATCTACGGCCTCGGTTCGCCCGTGACCTACCAGGATCTGAACATGATCCTGCAGGTGGACGCGAGCGTGCCACGGGACGCGATCCTGGAACGGCTGATCGTGCAGCAGTACGACCGGAACGACGTCGAGCTGGCCGCCGGCCGCTTCCGCGTGCGGGGCGACACCGTCGAGATCTGGACGGCCTACAGCGAGCAGCCGCTGCGCATCGAGATGTGGGGCGACACGATCGAACGCATCAGCACGATCGACCCGGTGACCGGCGAGCGGCTGGGCGACATCGAATCCGTCACCATCTTTCCCGCGAAGCATTACGTCACCCCCTTCGAGCAGCTGCAGCCCGCCATCGAACAGATCGAACGGGACCTTGAGGAGCGCCTCAGGTTCCTCGAGGCGAACGACAAGCTGCTGGAGAAGCAGCGCCTGAGCGAGCGCACGCGCTACGACCTCGAGATGCTGCGCACGCTCGGGTACTGCAGCGGCATCGAGAACTACTCGCGCTACCTTGAGGCGAGAGCCCCCGGCACGCCGCCCGCCACACTGCTGGACTACTTCCCGGACGACTTCGTTGTGTTCATGGACGAGTCCCACGTGATGGTCCCGCAGGTACGCGGCATGTACAACGGCGACCAGGCACGCAAGCACACGCTTGTGGATTACGGCTTCAGGCTGCCTGCGGCGCTCGACAACCGCCCGCTGCGCGAAGAGGAGTTCTTCGCGCGCGTGGGCCAGGTCGTCTTCGTTTCCGCAACGCCGACGGATCAGGACATCGCCCGGAGCGACCAGGTCGTCGAACAGGTGATCAGGCCTACCGGCCTGATCGACCCCGAGGTGAGCGTGAAGCCGAGCAAGGGCCAGATCGACGACCTCCTGTTCAGCGCGCGCGAACGCGCGAAGAAGGGCGAGCGCACGCTCGTCACGACGCTTACCAAGAAGATGGCGGAGGACCTGACCGAGTACCTGGCCCAGCAGGGCCTGCGCGTACGCTACATGCACTCGGACATCGACGCAGTCGAACGCCAGGTGATCATCCGTGACCTCAGGCTCGGGCATTTCGACGTTCTGGTCGGCATCAACCTGTTGCGCGAAGGGCTTGACCTGCCCGAAGTGTCGCTGGTGGCGATCCTGGACGCGGACAAGACCGGCTTCCTGCGCAGCACCAGAAGCCTGATCCAGACCATGGGCCGGGCCGCGCGGAACGTCAACGGTGAAGTGTTCCTGTACGCGGACGAGGTGTCGGAGGCGATGGAGAACGCGATCGGCGAGACCAACCGCAGGCGGACCAAACAGCTCGCTTACAACCTCGAGCATGGCATAACGCCTGAGACGGTCAGGAAGCGCGTGCACGAGGTGATAAGGAGCCAGATCACGTCCTCGTCCGAAGATGGCGCGCCGCCTCCGCTGGCACCGTGGGAGCGCGAACTCGCGATGGACGACGTCCGTCAGGAGCTTGCACTGCTGGAAAACGAGATGTGGCAGGCATCCGAGGACCTTGACTTCGAGAAGGCCGCCGCGCTGCGCGACGGAATCCGTGAGCTGGAGGCGAAGCTCAAGGGCCACGACATCAACATCCCCATGCTTCCCGGCAGTGAGCCGCGTTCGGCGCGGGCGCGGCAACGCAGCCTGCGCGGCTGAACAGCGGCGTGTTAGGCTCGAGCCGTGAACTTCCAGGTTGGTGACCTAGTGGTCTATCCGCCCCAGGGCGGCGGAACCATCGCAGAGATCGTCGAGCGCGAGGTGCTTGGCGCCCCGCAGTCGTACCTGAAGGTAGGCTTCGTCCGGGGCGACATGGAGGTGCTCGTTCCGCTGGAGCGCGCCCTCGAAGTCGGCCTGCGGCGCACGCTGCCCGTGTCGGAGTTCGAAAGGCTGGCCGAAGAGGCCGGGATGGGCGAGATCGAGCTTCCGGCCCAGTGGCCGCCGCGCTTCCGGGCGGAGCAGGACATACTGGCCCGGGGCGATGCGTTCGAGCTGGCCCGGCTCGTGAGCACCCTGACAAGGCGGGACACCGAGCGCGGCCTGGCCTCCACGGAGCGCGAGGTGCTCGAGAACGCCCGGACGCTGCTGGCCAGCGAGTACGCGGTGGTGCACGACCGGTCACTTGCCGACGGCGAAGCCTGGATCGACGAAGCGCTCCGAGAGGGCTCGCTGGCGGATTGACTCGCCCGCTGACCTCTCCTTCCCGCGTCGCGGAACTGCTGAAAACTCACGGGCTTAGGCCCGACAGGTCCTTCGGCCAGAACTTCCTGGTTGATGCCTCGGCGCTCGCAGCCATCTCGGCGGCAGCCGGGCTTGACCGGGATGCAACGGTGGTGGAGTTCGGCCCGGGCCTCGGAGTGCTTACCGTCGAGCTGGCCGCGCACGCGGGCCACGTCCTCGCCGTCGAGCTCGACGGCCGCCTGCTGCCCGCCCTCGGCGAGACGACTGCGTCGCTGGACAACGTCACGATCCTGCACCAGGACGCGCTGAAGTTCGACTATTCGGTGCTTCCCGAGGGTTCGGCCCTCGTCGCGAACCTGCCCTACAACGTTGCCACGCCCCTGATAATGAACGCTGTCGAGAGTGGGCGCATCTCGCGTCTGGTCGTGATGGTGCAGCGCGAGGTGGCGCAGCGCATGCAGGCGTCCGTGGGTGACGCGGGATACGGCGCGTGGAGCGTGATTCTGGGATATCATGCAGAAGCTGAAATCGTCCGGGACGTAGCCCCTGGCTGTTTCTTTCCTCCGCCTGAGGTGACCAGTTCGATCGTCAGGCTGGATGTCCGGGCCGGAGTTGAGCCGGACAGGCAACTGTTTGCGCTTGTTCATGATGCCTTCAGGCATCGACGCAAGACCCTCCGGAACAACCTGGGCCGGGCGGGCCACGCCGGCAAGCTGGTAGATATTGCACTGGCGCGCATGGGGCTCGACTCCCGCATCCGGGCTGAGGAGCTGTCTTTGAAGCAGTTTCAGGAGCTGCTGGGGGAATTGCGGTCTGTGGATGATTCAGCCATGGGGTGATTGGGGTATGATCGCAGCACATTCAATTGATGCTGTACTCCATCACGCGGGAGTGGGTTGATGTCGAGGTTTTTTGTAGTTGGAGACGTTACTGTCGACCAGATGTACTTTGTCAGTGAGCTGCCGGAAGCCGGAGGCGAGATCACCGCGACACGTGCATTGATGGAACCGGGCGGTGCCGGAGGCACCGCCGCCACCGTGCTGGCACGCCTCGGCAATGACGTCAGGATCGCCACGCGTGTCGGTACCGGGCCTTTCGCCACACTAGCGCTCAGGAACGTCGAGGCTGCCGGTGTCGATACGAGTCTGGTCCAGCGGGACGAACGCCTGCAGACTTCCAGCATCACATTGTTGATCACGCCTGATACGCAGCGGACGATGCTGTCCGCCACGGGCGCGAGCCGCTACCTGGACTCCGCCGAGCTGCGGCGTGAAGACATCAAGGCATGCGAAGCCCTCGTGATGAGCGCATACAGTCTGGTAAGCGGTAAACAGAGGGAGTACGCCGTGAAGGCACTCGAACTCGCACGCCAGGAGGGCCTAACCACCTTCATCGACATGGGCACGGGCGCGGTCAACGCGCTGGGTGCCCGCCTGATCGGGCTCATCCGCGGCGTCGACTACCTGTTCATGAACGAGCACGAGCTGTACTCACTGACCGGCGAGAGCACCATCTCGGAAGCCGTCGCCTGGCTCAGGGACGAAGGCATGCAGAAAGTGATCGTGAAGGTGGGAGAGATGGGTTCCATCGTCATCACGCCGGAGCTGAACGAGCTGGTCGAGGCCTTCCAGATCGATGACGTGGTCGACAGCACCGGCGCGGGCGACTACTACACGGCCGCGTTCGCGCACGGCGTGATGAAGGGCTATGACCTGCTGCACGCCGCCAGGCTTGGCAACGTCGCCGGCGCCCTGAACACGTCCGTCGTCGGCGCCCAGGGCTACCGGATCGAGCCCGGCGTGCTGGACCGGCTGGCCGAGGAGATGGAAGCGGTCGGTTCGTGAGGCGCTTTTTTCCGCTGCTGCTCGTCGCGCTGCTCGCTGCCGCACCGGCCCTCGCCGAGTCGGACTTCACGGCAAGGTTCGAGACGCTCTGGACGCTGATCGACGACCGTTACTGGGACCTGAACGAGATCGCGGCCGACTGGGACGAGGTGGGAGAGCGTTACCGGGAGCAGGTCGAACAGGCAGGGAGCGAGGATGAGTACTTCGCGCTGATGCAGCAGATGTACGCTGAGATAGGCGACGACCACTCAGTCTTCGTACCGCCCTCGAGGGTGCAGGAGATCCGGCAGCTTTACGGCGATCTTCCCTGCCTCGCACTGCTCGGCCAGGCACAGCTCCAGAACCGGATCGGCACGATCTCCTACGAGCTGGTACAGCTCGACAGCGGCCACTCGGCCGGGCTCGTCCGCGTACCGGACCTGGCCAGCGACTTCGTTAACCGCGACCTGCGCTCGGCCGTCGCTGCACTCGTCTCCGAAGGCGCAGCCGGTTTCGTGCTGGACCTGCGCGGCAACCCGGGGGGGCGCCTGATCACGATGATGCAGGCGGCCGGCGTCTTCACCACCGGTTTCCTGTGGCGCACCGTGACCACGTGGAGCCTGCCGATCCCCTACCCCGCCATCGGTGTGCCTGAGACAGGTGCACCCCTCGCGGTACTCATAGACGGCGACGTGCATTCGGCCGGCGAGGGCCTTGCGGGCGCGCTGCGCCAGAGCGGCAGGGCGGTAACGGTGGGAACTCCCACGGCAGGGAACGTCGAGGCGGTGCTGCCCTTCTGCCTGCGCGACGGTTCGCAGGCCTGGGTTGCCAGCGGCGTGCTTGCCCCGATCTTCGGAATGACGTGGCAGGGTGACGGCGTGCAGCCGGACGTCAGCGCGGCCCCGGGCACGGAGCTTGCCGCATCGCTCGACTGGCTCTCAGGCCAGCTGACCGGACAGCAGTGAAGCCCTGAAGGCCGCCTCATCCGGCGCCAGCGGAACCGCAGGAGTCGTTCTGTCCGCCAGCGCGGTGAGCGCCTCGCTCACCGGCTCGACCCCTTCTACGGCCTGCCTGATCACCTCTGGGAACTTTGCCGGATGCGCTGTTGCCAGCACGATTCCGGGCGCCTTTCCACCGGCAGCGACGTACTGATCGAGCGCGTGCAGGCCCACCGCGGTGTGGGGACAGGCGAGGTAACCGAACGAAGCATGCACGTCCTGAATCGTCTGCAGCGTCTGTGCGTCGCTCACGCGCGCCGGGTTCACCATCGCACGCACGTCACTCTCGATATGCAGCAGACGCTCGAAGTTGCTGGGAGCGCCGACGTCCATCGCGTTGGACAGCGTCTGCACTGTGTGCCCGAAGTCGAACGGCTCTGCCTCATGCGCGAGCCAGCGCGGGAAGAAGTCGTTGGCGTTGTGCGCCGCGATGAAGCCCGCGGGCCTGCCGCCCGAAAGTGCGGCGTGCACACCGGCAGTAAGGTTGCCCAGGTTCCCGCTTGGAACCACCATCACGGGGGGCTTCCTGATGCCGTGCTCCCGTTCGAGCTGGATCAGGGCCCACAGGTAGTAGAGCTGCTGCGGCAGCAGGCGCCCCACGTTGATGGAGTTCGCGCTTGTGAGGTTCAGGTCGGCAAGCGCGGGGTCCGCCAGGGCGGACTTCACCAGGCGCTGGCAGTCGTCGAAGCTGCCCTTGACCCTGTGCGCGCGGACGGAGGGCCGCGTCGCCGTCAGCTGGAGCTCCTGGAGCGGGCTGACGCCTCCCTCGGGATACAGCAGCACGACTTCGATGGACTCCCTGCCGGCGAATCCGTCCGCGACGGCACTGCCCGTGTCGCCCGAAGTGGCGACCAGGACGGTTGCACGCTGGCCGCGCCCGGTGAGGACACGGTCAAGCATCCGCCCCATGAAGCGGCCGCCGAAATCCTTGAAGGCCAGGGTCGGACCGTGAAACAGCTCGAGGATGAACCGGCCGTCGGCAAGTGGCCTGAGCGGTACGGGGAAGTCGAAGGCCTCGCCGATCAGCCCTTCGAGCCCTGCTGCGTCCTCCCCCAGCCACGTCCCGAGCACCGTACGCGCCAGCTCCGTGAAGCTGGCGGCGTCGCGCCAGCCACGCGGAAGCGCGGGGATCGCCACGGGGACGTAAAGTCCTCCGTCGGGGGCAAGGCCAGTCAGCAGCGCCTGCTCGAAACCGACCGGCTCGCCGTTCGCACTGCGCGTACTGACGTAATGCACGCTCATGAACGCAGCAGCTCTCCCAGTTCCTCGGGAACGTAGTCAGGATCGATCGCGGCTGCACGCTCCAGCGGGGCCGGCCCCGGCCTGCCGGCCATTAGCTGCAACAGGTCCGCCAGTACGGCGCTGGCAGTCGTGGCGCCACCCGCGCCCGGGCCAAGCAGCATCACTTCGCCGCTGTCACGCCCGCGGAACAGCAGACCGTTGCGGCTGCCGTCGATCACGCGCAGCGCGTGGTCTGCCGGCAGGTAGACGGGCCTGACGGCCGCGTTCCAGCGCCCGCCGCCAGACGTGATGCTGCCGAGCAGGACGACCGAACCTCCATCCTCCATCGCCTCGTGAACGATCGCCGGTGTCAGGTGGGATATTCCCTGCGTGCCCGCGAGCACGTCCTCCCACCGCAGTTCGGGGTCGAAGGCCATGCGGGCCAGGATCGCCAGCTTATGCGCGGCGTCGATGCCGCCGATGTCGAGCGTCGGATCCGCCTCGGCGTACCCCAGCCGCTGCGCCTCGGCGAGCGCGGTGTCGAATGCCTCGCCCTGCTCGAGCCTGGTGAGCATGAAGCTGCACGTGCCGTTCAGGATCGCGTGAAGCTCAAGCGGCGCTCCGGCCCGCAGTACCGTGCCGAGCGCTGCCACAGCCGGCGTGCCGGCCATCACGGACGCTTCGAAGTGGACCATGCCAAGCCTGATGAAGGGCAGGAACTCGGCCCATCTCTCTGCCAGGACGGCCTTGTTCGCGGTGACTACCGGCTTGCCCTCAGAGAGCGCCTGGAGCATGAGATCGCCAGCCTGATCCGTTCCGCCCATCAGTTCCACGATCACGTCGCTCGCTTCAAGCACGGCCCCGGGGTCGTTCGAAAGGAGCGCCTGTTCGACCGGACGGCTCCGCTCCAGGTCCCGGACCAGCACTCCGGCCACCTTCAGCCGCGGCCAGTCGTTCAGACGTTCGAGCAGCGCACTGCCCACGGTTCCGGCCCCAAGTATTCCAAGCCGCATCACGGCGCCTGCAGTTTCGCTCATGGCCGCGAGAATAACACGGTGCCATGCTGTTATGATCCTTGGCCGGAGGCACCACTTTTCATGCTCGGAATCGGTATCGTAGGGCTGCCCAACGTGGGCAAGAGCACTCTTTTCAACGCGATCACGAAGGCGGGAGCACTTGCCGCCAACTATCCCTTCGCGACCATCGACAAGAACGTCGGAGTGGTTGCCGTACCCGACGAGCGGCTGGACGCGCTGAAGGACCTTTACACCCGTGACGGTCGCATCCCGCCGGTGGTTCCCACCAGCGTCGAGTTCGTCGACATCGCCGGACTCGTCAAGGGCGCGAGCCAGGGCGAAGGGCTGGGCAACCAGTTCCTGGCGAACATCCGGGAGGTCGCCGTCATCGCTCACGTCGTGCGCTGCTTCGAGGATGACAACGTCGTCCATGTGTCCGGAGCCGTCGATCCGCTGGCCGACATCGAGACGATCAACACCGAGCTGGCCCTGTCGGACATAGGCACGCTTGAACGCAGGATCGAGCGGCTGAGGCGGAGCGCGAAGTCGAACAAGGAGGACGCCGGGCTGGTCGAGACCGCCAACCGGCTGCTGGAACACCTCGGCACCGGCTCCCCGGCGCGCGCGGCAGGCATCGACGTGCCCCAGGAGCTCGGACTCCTGACGGCGAAGCCTGTCATATACGTCTGCAACGTCAGCGAGGAAGATGTCGTCACCGGCAACGAGCACGTTCAGCGCGTGCGGGAGCGGGCGGCGGCGGAAGGCAGCGAATGCGTGGTCATCTCGGCCCGCATCGAACAGGAGCTGGGCGAGCTTCCCGAGGAGGAGGCGGCCGAGTTCCTGGCCGAGCTGGGGCTTCAGGACTCGGGACTGGAGCGGCTGATCCGGACCGGGTACAGGACGCTCGGCCTGATCACCTTCCTTACGTCAGGCGAGAAGGAGGTGCGCGCGTGGACCGTCACGGAAGGCACGCGCGCGCCTCAGGCGGCGGGCGTGATCCACACTGACTTCGAGCGCGGCTTCATCCGCGCCGAGGTGATCGCATGGGACCGCCTGATCGAAGCCGGCAACCTGGCGAACGCACGCAGCAAGGGCTGGATCAGGACTGAAGGCAAGGAGTACGTCGTCCAGGACGGCGACGTGATCCACTTCCTCTTCAACGTCTGAGCCTGCAGATGCGCAACGCGAAGGGGCCGGACACGACAATGTCCGGCCCCGGCTTCACAGGAAAGCCCATGGATAGCGACCTCAGAAGACCGTGCCTACCCTGAACCTGAACTCACCGGACGGATGGCGCTCGCTGAAGGCGTAGTCGAAGCGCAGGGCCGGCAGCAGCACCCCGCCGAAGCCCAGGTTGACCTGCACGCCCAGGCCCGCGCCGGCGAAGACCGGGGCGGCGTACTCGGCGAACCCGGTGGCGCTCGAGGCGTAACCGAGGTCAGCGAACAGGATGCCGATCACCGTCTGCGTGGCGAAGGTGTCAAGGCCGAAGTCGTAACGGTACTCCAGTGAACTGGTCAGATAGGTGCGCGAGAGCCCGAAGTCGGCGGCCTGGTAGCCGCGGATGGCGGCGGCCTCGTTGTTGGTCTTGCCAACCGTGAAACGCCGGTTCAGCGGGTAGTGACCGCCGAACTGGTGGCCGAAATTCACGCGGAACGCCAGCACGTGGTTGTCGTTCATGCCGCTGAAGACGCGGTTCATCTGCAGGTACGCCCGGGCACCGAGCTCCAGCTGCTGGTAGCGGTAGCCGGCCTGCAGCCCGGTGTCGGGGTGGCGGAAGTCGTTACCGAATCCGAAACCAAGGAGCGCGTTGAGCCTGAGGCCGCGCCTGGGGAACTCCGCAGAGTCCCTCGAGTCGTAGACCAGTGTGGCTGAGTGGAACGAGCTTGTACCGCCCTGCGGCAGGTACTGGCTGGCCTCGTCCCAGGGAAGCGAGCAGCGGTCTCCGTTTTCGATCGCGCCGGAGTCATCGAAGGTGCATTGCACTCCGGGCTCCTGGATGTAGCTGGTGTACACGACCCTGGAGTTCAGGCCCAGCACCGTATCCGTGAAGACCGGCCGGTTGATCGAAATGCTGAAGCCCGACTCCCTTGAGGTGTACTCTCCGACGTTCACGAGGTTCGACTCGGTCGCCGGCCGGCCCGGGTACGGCACCCTGAACTCGGTGCCGGCAGTCATCACCTGATTGGTGGTCGCGAGGCTGAAGACCGCCACGCTGAGCCCGGTCGGAACCTCCTGCAGGTCGAGGAAGTCCAGGTAGAGCCAGGGGATGCTGTAACGGATCGAGCCGCTGAAGAGCAGGCCTATCTGGGACGTCTGCGCCCCGACCTCGATGCCGGCGTTGTGGGCCCTGCCCCAGAGGTTGCTCTCCGTGTAGCTGAGCGACAGGCTGAAGCCGGTGTCGGTCGAGTACTGCGCACTGGGCGTGAACACACCCGTCGACGCCTTGCGGACGATCGCGTTGACGATCACCTCGTCAGGTTCGTCGGTCGCGAGCAGGTGCACGTTGACCGGTTCGACCGCACCGAGCGCCTGCATCTGCATGAGCGACACCCTGAGGTCGTTCTGATTGACGACGTTGCCGATGGGTGGCAGGTAGCGGGTGATCACGAAGTCCTGCGTGCGGCCGCGTTCTCCCTCGAAGGTCACTTCGTATCCGGCGACCGTGACCTCGTGGATCCGGTGCACGTACGTGCCCTCGATCCAGTTGAAGTCGGGCGTACTGATGATGATGTAGCCCTCGGACTCGTACAGTTCCAGGATGCGGCGGAAGTCTTCCTCGGCCAGCGTCGAAGTGAACGTGTCGCCGGGCCGCAGCTCAAGAACCTCGTAAATCTCGTCTGCCGGAATGACGGTGTTGCCCTCGATGACGGTTTCGGTGATCACACCTGCCGTCTCGGGCGGTCCGACCTCGAACGTGACGCGGACGCCACCCGCGCCGATCGCCTGGGTCACGAGGCGGATATCGCTGCTGGCGCCACTGGAGATGCGCCTGACATCATCCAGCAGCGTGTCGTAGTTGAAGAGGTCGCCGACGCCGAGGCTGAGATCGCTTGCCTCGAGCTGCACCGCGCTGGTGTCCACCGCGGTGATGCGACGCTCGACGACGGGGATGTTGAGGATGCCTGCTTCGAGGCTGACAGTCGTGAGGTCGACACCGCTGAGGCGGTAGCCCATGTCGGCGTAGTGGTTCTCGACGCTCATGACCGCAGTCCGGTACAGGCCGAGGTCGAACTCACCGGTGACCACCAGCGGGTTGAAGAATCCCTCGATCGCAGCCTGATCGCCGACTCCTGCCCCGGTGACGACGACCTCCTCAACGGCAAGATTCTCATCAACCACGTACTCGATGATCACCTCCTGCTCGCCATCCTCACCGACGGTGCTCAACAGCTCGAGCGTGACCGGAACCGTGAACGGGTAACCCTGCTGGCGATAAATCGCCTGGACGGTCCTGATCCCCTCCTGCGCGCGTGCGGTGTTGAGGACGCGCCCGGGCGAGAGTATGTTCTCGGCCTCGACCACGCCGGCCAGCAGCTCCGGGTCAACGATGGTGACGCCCTCGAACCGGAGGTCGCTGATCAGCGGGTTCTCCTGCACCGTGACGACAAGCATCGGCTGTCCGCCGCGCGTCTGCAGGTTCACGCTCACGGAGGCGAACGATCCCAGCGCGTAAACCCGGTTCCGCTCGGCTTCGAGATCGATGTCCGCGACGGGGGTTCCTGCGCGTGCGTTGAGCACTACCCGGACGATATCGGCGAAACCGGTGGTTCCCTCGACCACTACCGTGGAAACACGGCTTTCAGACGCAGGCTGTGCGACTGTCAGGCCGAAGGGCACAACGAACAGAAAGACGACGACAAGCCTCTTCAGTAGCATGCGCGTAGTCTAACTGAGGGTTCGTGAGAACAACCGCAGCCCACCGCATTATCATGGACCCATGGAGAACGACAACGCCGCCGCTGCAGACGCCCTTCTTGAAGACGCCCTGAGGGCTGTTCGCACCCGGACCGGGTTCAGGCCCGATATTGCGCTCATCCTGGGCTCCGGCCTGGGGCCGCTTGCCGATTCGATACGGGATTCGACCGTGATCCGCTACGAGGACCTGCCGGGCTTCACTCCCAGCACTGCCCCGGGCCACGCCGGCGAACTGCACCTTGGCACCCTGGCGGGCAGGCCGGTGGCGGCCCTGAAGGGACGCATGCATTACTACGACGGTGTCAGCGCCGCGGGCACGGCCTTCCCCGTCCGCCTCCTGCATGCCCTGGGAGCCCGCAGCCTGGTCGTATCGAACGCGTGCGGCGGCCTGACTGCAGGCTGGAACGCCGGCGACCTCATGCTTCAGCTCGACTACATCAACGCACAGAACGACAACCCGCTCATCGGTCCGTGGTACCAGGGCGAGCGCTTCCCGGTGATGTTCGACGCCTACGATCCCGGATACATCGACGTGGCCCGCGCCGCGGCAAGAAGACTGGACATCACGCTGCGTGAGGGCGTCTACCTGGCGATCAGCGGGCCGACCTATTCCACCAGGGCCGAGCTCCGCGCGTTCCGCACGCTCGGAGCGGACGCGGTTGGCATGTCCACCGTGTTCGAAGTGATGATGGCCCGCCAACTCGGCTTGCGTGTGCTCGGGCTGTCCTGCGTGACCGATCTGGCGATTCCCGACAGGAGCGAACACGCTTCGGGAGCCGACGTCGTCAGGGTCGCCGAGCTGGCCGGCGCTGCGTTCCGCAGGCTTGTCCTCGCGTGCCTGCCCGAACTGTAGACCGGCCGAACCGCCCGCGTGGTAAGCTTCTGCGTACATGGCTCTGAGTCCGCTCGACATTCAGCACATGGAGTTCCCCACCGCCCTGAACGGTTATCCAAAGCGTCAGGTGCGGGAGTTCCTCGAGCGCGTCTCGGCTGAACTCGAGGGCGTCCTCAAGGAGAACCAGTCGCTGCGTGACGAGATGAAGCGGCGCGACACCCAGATCAGCGAGCTCCAGGGCTCGGAGGCCGAGCTGAAGCGGGTGGTCATTGCCGCCGAACGCATCGCGAACGAGATCAGGGGCAACGCCAAGCGCGAGGCGGAACTGACTGTTCAGGACGCCGCGCAACAGCGTGACAAGCTGTTGTCCGATGCGAGTGTGCGCAGCGAGCGGCTGCTGAACGAGGCCGAACAGAAGCGCGACGGCATCCTTTCCGAGGCCGAGAACCGCATCCGGGAGGCGCGCGCCGAACTGCTCCGGCTCGAGCGTGAGCAGAGGCTGTTTCGTGAGCAGTTTCGCGCTCTGCTGCAGGCTTTCGCCCGCAACCTCGACTCGGGGCCGCTGGCACCGTCGCAGCGGCGTCAGCCCGCCCAGGCAGGCAGTACGGCCGGGGATCCGGGCGGGGAGCCAGGCTGATCCGGTGCGATGCAGCTCCGGACCCTTGCACAGCTGAATTTCAGGAACCTTTCCACTGAGCGACTTGCCTTCGAACCCGGGCTGACGGTCGTTGTCGGCGGCAACGGTGCCGGCAAGTCGAACCTGCTGGCGGCGTGTCATCTGGTGCTGAGCGCCGAACTGCCGTTCGGGCGCATCGCCGATGCGATCCGGCACGGAGAGGAAGCCGCCTATGTCGCCGGACGCTTCGAACACGAGGATGGCGAGAGCCAGGTCGAGATCGGGCTGCGGCCCGGCAGGCGCAGCGTGCAGCTGGACGGCAACCCGGTGCGCAGCGAACAGCTCGCGACGAGCGCCGCCGTGGTGATGATGACTCCGGCGGACACCGAGATAGTGCACGGCAGTCCGTCGCGCCGGCGCGCCTGGCTCGACTCCCTGCTGGGCCGTCTCTCGCTGCGTTACGCGAAACTGACCACCGAGTACTCCCGCGTCCTGACACAGCGCAACTCAATGCTCCGGCAGGGCTGGTTCGACGCGAGCCTCGACACCTGGAGCGAGCGGCTCGTGGTCGTTGGCGTCGAGATCGAGCAGCTGAGGGCCCGGGCGATCGCCCGAATAAGGCAGATCGCTTCGGAAGCGTACTCCGAGGTGGCTGCTGCGGACGAAAGCAGGCTCCTCGGGCTCGCCCTGCAGAGCGCTGACCGCGTGCCGCTCGGTGAGGCCCTGGAGCAGAGCCGGGCAGAGGAACGCGCGCGTGGAGTAACAGTCGTGGGGCCACACCGCGACGACCTCGTGCTGACGCTGAATGGTCGCTCGGTGCAGGCCTTCGGCTCGCGCGGTGAGGCGCGCACCGTTGCGCTTGCCCTGAAGGTCGCCGAGTTCCAGCTGCTGCTGGCAAGGCACGGGGAGGAACCGGTGCTGCTGCTCGATGACTTCACGGCTGAGCTCGATCCGCACAGGAGGTCGTACCTTCTCGACCTCGCCAGCAAGACACGGCAGACGATCGCAACGGGCACCGAGCCACCTGCGGACACGCACGGGGCACGGTTGCTGCACATCAGCGGGGGTATCGTCGGTCATGGCTAGGGAGAAACCTGTCTCCGTCGTTCTTGACGAGGTGTTCCGCCGCGGCGGAATGAAGCGCAGCCTGAAGCGGGCGCAGGTCGTGGTGCTCTGGACCCGCGTCGCCGGTCGCGAACTGAGCCGCTTCACCAGGGCCCGCGCGTTCCGTGACGGCGTGCTTTTCGTCGACACCTCGGACTCGGAGACCGCCATGCACCTGAGCATGCAGCGGCTGCGCTTCATCGAGGGGTTCACGGAGCTGGGCCATCCACAGGTGCGCGAGATCCGTTTCCAGCCTGGGCGCGGGACGCTCGAGCCGGCCGAGGACGAGCCCTTGCCCGGCGTCAAAGCCGATCCGGGCGAGCTTGCCCGGCTTCATGCCGCCCTCGCCAGACTGCCGTCTGATCTCGCCCAGCCGGCCCTTCAGGCTGCCGGTGGAATCGCGCTCGCACGCGCCCGCCAGCGTCAGCTCGGCTGGCTGCCTTGCCGGGTGTGCGGCTCTCTGTGCGAAGGGGGCGACCTCTGCCTCAGTTGCGCCAGGTACAGGGCCAGCCCCGCGGTGCAGCGGGCGGTCCGCATCCTCATGGTCGAGCCTGCCGATCCGGTCGGCTTCCTGACTGACGGCCAGCGGGCTGTCGCGGCCTGGATCGCGGCACGCGCGCTCGAGACGGAGATGACCGCGCACCTGCCGGCGGTGCTGGCTGATGATTCCGAACGCGACCGGCTCGAGCTGCTCGCCGTCCGCTTCCTGGTGCTCGACACCGGCCGGCCCGAGGCCGAACTGACCGACATGGACTGGCTCAGGCTCCCAACGGCCGTCGGCCGGATCCTGGGCCGCACCTGAGCCCGGCTGCGCATACGCTGGGCGCGATTGTACAATCGTGCCATGTTGCCTCCCTCCGGCCCATTGGCCCTGATCATCCTCGACGGCTTCGGTCTCGCCGAACCGGGACCCGGTAACGCCGTTCACCTGGCGCGCACGCCGAACTTCGACCGCTACTGGAGCGAACAGCCCCGGACGAAGCTCATCGCTTCGGGAACAGACGTGGGTCTGCCCGAGGGCCAGATCGGCAACTCCGAGGTAGGGCACCTCAACATCGGGCTCGGCCGCGTCGTCGTGCAGAGCCTGACGCATGTGGACAACCTCATCTCGTCCGGTGAGTTCTTCGACAACCAGGTGCTGAAGGACGCCCTGAACACCGGCCCGGACGGCACCGTCCATCTGATCGGACTAGTCTCGCACGGCGGCGTGCACTCCAGCCTCGAGCACCTGCTGGCGCTGCTGGAACTGGCGGCCAGGGAGGGTGCGCGCAACGTCGCCGTGCACGTGATCACCGACGGTCGTGACACCCCACCGGACTCAGGACTGGTCTGCGTCCTCGAGCTGCAGGCAGCCCTCGAGCGCCTGAGCATCCCGGCCCGGATCGCGAGCGTCACGGGCCGCTACTGGGCCATGGACCGGGACCGCCGCTGGGACCGGACGAAGCGCGCGTACGATGCCATCGTCTGCGGTCGCGCTCCGCTCAACGCCAGCTCGGCCGCGAACGCGGTCCAGGACTCCTACAAGCGGGGCACGACCGACGAGTTCATCGAGCCGACCACGATCGGTGAGCCTCAGGTGATGCAGCCAGGCGACCAGGTCGTCTTCTTCAACTTCCGGGCCGACCGTGCCCGCCAGCTTTCGCACGCACTCACGAGCGGCAGCGAGTGGAAGCAGTTCGAGCGCTGCAGCGCGGTCAGGCCACAGCTGACCACCTTCATGGACTACGGCAGCGCGCTGAGCGCCCGGCACGCCTTTGCGCTGCCGCCCCTGGACATGCCACTGGCACAGGTCATCAGCCTGGCCGGCCTTTCCCAGTTCCACGCGGCAGAGACCGAGAAGTACGCGCATGTCACCTACTTCTTCAATGCTCAGCGTGAGGAGCCGTTCGATGGCGAGGAGCGCCGCCTGGTGCCCTCGCCGAAGGTCCCGACCTACGACCTGCAACCCGAGATGAGCGCCTTCGAGCTGACCGACGCGGTGGTCACACGCCTGAAGACGCACGGTGACGCGTTCCTGCTCGTGAACTTCGCGAACCCCGACATGGTGGGTCACACGGGTGTTCTCGACGCGGCGATCAGGGCCTGCGAGGCGAGCGACGAGGGCCTGGGACGTATCGTTGAGGCAGTCACCGCCAAGGGCGGCGTTGCAGTCGTCCTGGCGGACCACGGCAACGCGGAGCGGATGCTGGCTGCAGACGGAGAATCGCCCCATACCGCGCACACCACGAACCCCGTGCCGTTCATCGTGATCGGGGCCGGCGCGCGCGTGCTTCGTGAAGGCGGCCGGCTGGCGGACGTCGCCCCGACCGTACTGCAGTTGCTGGGGCTCGAGCAGCCTGCCCAGATGACGGGCAGGAGTCTGCTGGCTGGCCGCTAGGCGACCGCTCAGTCCACCTCGGTGAGGACCAGGTCGGCGGGTTCCTCCCGCCGCCGCGCGAGCCGCGCCACTCCGCCTGACACGACGACCTCGGCCGGCCGCAGGCTCGAAGCGTAGTTGGAAGCCATCCCAAATCCGTATGCACCGGCGTGGCCGACGGCGAGCAGGTCCCCCCTGGCCGGCGACGCCAGCAGCACGTCACGGCCGAGCCGGTCGGCGTTCTCGCAGAGCGGGCCGTCCAAGTCCACGAGGACAGGCTCGCGCGCTCCGGCCGCCACGACGCGCAGCGGATGACTGGCACCGTAAAGCGCGGGACGGAGCAGGTCGGCCATGCCGGCGTCCGCGATGACGTGCGTGACCTCGCCCTCCTTGACGTGCAGCACCCTGGTAAGCAGCACTCCCGCCTCGGCGACAAGGTAGCGTCCCGGCTCGATGATCAGCCTGAGTCCGCGGGACCCTGTGAAGTCACTGATCAGACTGGCGTACTCGGCAAGCGGGAAGTCAGGCACGCGGTAACCACCACCGATGTCGAGGGTTGGCCCGGGTTGGGCGTCGTAGAGCGGACCGAGTGCTGCAAGTACGGCCCGGAACACGCCCAGGTCCCCGATCTGTGAGCCGGCGTGCACATGGTAACCCTCGAAGAGGCCTGCGCCCGCCAGCTCGCGGGCCAGCGCAAGGGCGACCTCCGGCGCCATGCCGAACTTGGAATCGCCGCTGCCGGTGGCCAGGTGTTCGTGGGTACGCGGATCAAGCGCGGGGTTGACCCGCACGAGGAAGCGTGGCGCGCTGAACCTTCCGGCAGCCAGGTCCCGCTGCCAGTCGCGCCACTGGGAGACGCTGTCCAGGCTCACGGTGCCGGCACCGTGAGCAACCGCTGCTTCCCGCATGGAATCACCCTGGGCGGGTCCTCCGATCAGTATCCGTGCTGCGGGGACACCTGCCTTCAGCGCCCGCGTGAGCTCGCCGAGCGTGATCGCCTCGACCCCTGCCCCGTCGGCCGCAAGTGCGGACAGGACCGCGGCTGAGGCGTTGGCCTTGACGGCGTACCTAATCCGGGCATCGGGCATAACCTCTTGCAGGCGGCGCAACCTTCCGGTCACCGCGTCCAGGTCGTAAACGTAGGTTGGTGTGCCGAACTCTGCGGCGATGGCTGTCAGCTGCTGGTCGTTGTCGAACAATTTTGCCGGTCTCCTCTGTGGCGCATGCTGGTGGCCTGAATGGCCAGATGAAGCAGTCTAACCAAAGAGGGCCGGGCCGGAACTTGCGTCCCGGCCCGGCCCTGAGAATGCTGTGGGTACGAACCTAGAAGTCCATGCCGCCCATGTCGGGGGCGCCGCCGGGCATGCCGCCCATCGGCTGGTCCTTCTCGGGCTGGTCGGCGATGACGACCTCCGTGGTCAGCAGCAGGCCGCCGATCGAAGCCGCGTTCTGCAGCGCGGTGCGCGTGACCTTGGCCGGGTCGACGATGCCGGCTGCGAACATGTCATCGACGTACTCGTCGCTCAGGGCGTTGTAGCCGAAGCGGCCGTCGGGGTTGCCCTGGATCCGGTTGACGACGACGCTGCCTTCTGCGCCGGCGTTCGCGGCGATCTGGCGTGCGGGCTCCTCAAGAGCGCGCTGCAGGATCTGGGCGCCGGTGCGCTCGTCACCATCGAGCGTCTCCGCGATGTCGCGGACGCTCCTGATCGCGTGGATGAGCGTGACGCCACCGCCGGCGACGATGCCTTCCTCGACCGCGGAGCGGGCGGTGGAAAGTGCGTCCTCGAAGCGGTGCTTCTTCTCCTTGAGCTCGGTCTCGGTCGCGGCACCGACGCGGATGACGGCTACGCCACCGGACAGCTTGGCGAGGCGCTCCTGGAGCTTCTCACGTGCGTAGTCGCTGTCGGTGTTCTCGACTTCGGTCTTGATGGACTTGACGCGTGCCTCGATGACGGCGGCGTCTCCCTGACCCTCGATGATCGTGGTCTCGTCCTTGCTGATGCGGATGCGCTTGGCGGTGCCGAGCTGCTCCAGGCGGGTGTTCTCGAGCTTGTGGCCGAGCTCCTCGCTGATGACTTCTCCGCCGGTGATGGCGGCGATGTCCTTGAGCATCTCCTTGCGGCGGTCGCCGAAGCCGGGTGCCTTGACGGCGGCGATGTTGAGCGTGCCGCGCAGCCTGTTGACGACCAGGGTGGCGAGCGCTTCGCCTTCGATGTCCTCGGCGATGATCAGGAGCG
>ERZ869909.1258-NODE-1258-length-21155-cov-4.763118_pt1 | contig 21155 bp, 24 predicted proteins | sample MGYA00520892_ERZ869909 | MGnify/ENA primary metagenome ERZ869909 (study PRJEB32215, sample SAMEA104723947) | bioreactor metagenome | biome: bioreactor; feature: anaerobic bioreactor; material: water | place: China | collected 2015-03-12 ... | reverse complement strand
TCGGGCAGCGCGCGAAGGCCGAGGGCTGGGTTGTGCATGAGCAGCCGGAAGCCGAGCCGGGCGAGGATGTCAGCTATCTGGTGTGCTGCCCGGAATGCGCCGCGCGGTTTGGTCTGGCCGCCCCTGCACCCGGGCAACGGCGCGCGCCGGTGGCCATCATGGATATTTGCGCGGCCGTTCGTGCCGCCGAAGATGAACTGGCCGCCTGAGCGCGGCCTGATCGTTCCTGCCATGGCGGAGCGCCCGCCTGCCTTCCTATACTCCCCGACCTGTTGATCCATCATCGAGAATCGAAAGGGGAATCCCATGACCGCTGAGGACATGAGCCTGGCCGAGGCCTTGCGTAATCGCCGCTCCGTGCGCGGCTTTCTGGACAAGCCGGTGCCGCAGGCAGTGCTTGACGAGGTGTTTTCGCTGGCCCAGCTGGCCCCCAGCAACTGCAACATCCAGCCCTGGCGTGTGCTGGTGGCTTCGGGTGCTACCCGCGATACGCTGCGTGAGCGCATGGTGGCCAACGCCACCCAGGGCAAAGCCATCCAGCCTGACTTCGAGCACCTGCCGTCGTTCGAGGGGGTTTACCGCCAGCGCCAGGTGGATTGCGCGGTGGAACTCTACAACAACATGGGTATTGCCCGGGATGACAAGGCCGGGCGCCTGCGCGCCACGCTGCGCAATTTCGAGTTGTTTGATGCGCCCCATGTGGCTTTCATTGGCATGGATCGTCGTTTTGGTGTCACGGTGGCGCTGGATGTGGGCATGTACATCCAGAGCCTCATGCTGGTGATGACCGCCTTTGGCATCGGTTCCTGCGCGCAGGGCAGCATGCGCTACTACCCGGGTGATGTGCGCGAGGTCTTTGGTGAGCCGGACGACACGGCCATTCTGTGCGGTATCAGCTTTGGCTATGAAGACACCGCCGTGGATGCCAACCGTACCCGTGTGGGCCGCGCGCCGCTGGGTGAGTCGGTGACCTTCCTCGGCTGAGACCTTTCCGGTCCGGTTCCATGCGGAAGTGATATGCGGAATGTGTGCGGGCACTTACATACCGGGTATTCCCGGTGTCGTGCCCGCACAAGCAATTCATTCCGGCTTATGCTATGCTTCCGCGCTTTCCTGCAACGCTCCACAGGTGTTATGTCCGGTTCCATGATCATCGTCAAAGGCACCATCCCGGTCCGCGAAGACTGCCGTGAAGATGCGGTGGCGCTCGTCCATGCGCTGGCGGAGGCGTCACGCTCGGAAGAGGGGTGTGTGGCCTATGAGGTGTATGTGCAGGCGGATCAGCCCGAGATCATCATGATCTGGCAGCAGTGGCGTTCCCTGGACGCTCTGGAGATCCATTTTGCCTCTGCGCATGTGGATGCCTTTCTGGACGCGATTCCCGACATGATCGACGGTCAGGTCACGTCATCACGCTTTGAAGTGCACGCTGAAGACAGCGACCTGATCGACGATGAGGCTCTGGAGCTGGAGATGCCGCGTGTGTTGCTGGGTGAAGAGATCGTGCTGCACTGATCACGCTGAACGGTAGGTGCCGACCAGATCCAGTTTTGTGATGTCCCCGAGTGCGGTGAGTGCCGCGTCAATACCCCCCTCTTCGTTTTCCACCTTGATGGTCTGCATGCCCAGTGCCCGGGCTGGCTTCAGATTGATGCCCAGATCATCCAGAAAGACCACTTCCGCCGGGGCGACACCCGCCATATCGCACGCCTTGAGGTAGAACGCGGGCTCCGGCTTGCGCACCCCCGCGCGGCTGGATTCCAGCACGAAGCGGAAGCGGGCCATTGCCGCCTCAACGCTGGCGGCATGGGTGTCGTCATGGCTCATGCCCGCGCCGTGGCCCACCGGCAGGTTATTGGTCAGGCAGGCCAGGAAAAAATGCACCTTCAGGGCGTCCAGTACACGCAGCATGCCGGGTCTTACCGGGGTGGCCAGCAGTGGCACCAGGTCACGCCCGCGCACCGCGTGTCCACGCGCGCGCGTCTCTGCCAGAAAGGCCTGGTCAAACGCCTCCAGAGAGATATCACCGCGCTCGAAGCGCGCCCAGGCGTTGGTATCCGGGTTGATGGCGTTGGTCTGCCTCAGGAAGTCGCTGGGCAGGGCATGGGCCTGCTCATAGCGGCGCAGGGCGACAAAGGGACTTTCGGCAATCACGCCACCAAAATCAAAGAAGAGGGCTCTGGGTGTCATGGTCATGGTGGCGTTCGCTGTCCTGTTCTACTCTTGGGGTTCTGATGTGCCGGAGGGGCTGAATGAAAACCCGCATCGCCTCCGTGGAAGAAGTGCGCGAAAACTTCCACGGGCAAGGCTATATCTGTAACGATGAAATCGCTACCGCTGTCTTCCTGGCGGCGCAGCTGCGCAAGCCGATCCTCGTGGAGGGGCCGCCCGGTGTCGGCAAGACCGAACTGGCCAAGGCATCGGCAGCGTTTCTGGAAGCGCCGCTGATCCGTCTGCAATGTTATGAGGGGCTGGATGAAGCCAAGGCATTGTACGAGTGGAAGTATGGCAAGCAGCTGCTCTATACACAGCTGCTCAAGGACAAGCTCGGAGATCTGCTGGGCAATGCCGACACGCTGGAAGCCTGCATGGAGCGGCTGGCGGATTTTGGTGATGCGTTTTACTCGGAGATGTTTCTTGAGCCGCGGCCGCTGCTTCAGGCATTGCGAGCCGATGAAGCGCCGGTGCTGCTGATTGACGAGATCGACAAGGCCGATCAGGAGTTCGAGGCTTTTTTGCTCGAGCTGTTGTCGGATTACCAGATCTCCATTCCCGAGATGGGTACCGTTACCGCACGCAACGAGCCGCTGGTGTTTCTGACCAGCAACAACACGCGTGAGTTATCGGATGCGCTCAAGCGTCGTTGCCTGCACCTGTATATTCCCTACCCGGACTTGCGGCTGGAGCAGCAGATCATTGCTGCACGGGTGCCGGAGGTCAGCGAATCCCTGCGCCGTCAGCTGACCACGTTTGTGTCGCGGTTGCGCGATATGGATCTGAAAAAACAACCGGCGGTGTCAGAGACCATTGACTGGGCCCGGGCGCTGGTGCTGATGCACGCGGATACGCTGACGCCAGCGCAAGTGGAATCCACGCTGCGTTTGCTGTTGAAGTATGAAGAAGATCTGGTCACGGCGCGGGCCGATCTGCATCGGTTGCTGAAAGACTGATGGCAGAGCAGGTCCTGACAGAATTCATCAAGGCGTTGCGCGGTGCCGGGGTGGCGGTGTCCACGTCCGAGAGCCTGGACGCCCTGCGGGTGGCGGACCTCACCGGTTATGAGGATCGCTCCCGGCTGCGCCAGGCGCTGGGTCTGGCGCTGGCAAAAAGCGAGGCCGACAAATGGCGCTACTATCAATGCTTTGATGACTTTTTCCGTTTTGTCTCGCCTTCGTCCCCGTCCTCACCCCGTCCGGATACACCGGGTGCAGTGCCACCACCCCCGCAACCGGGGAATGCGGGCGCGTCCGGCGGCGGAGGAGGGGGCGGAGAAGGCGAGGGTGAGCAGGACAGTGATGTGTCCGATCTTTCGCGTCTGCTGGAGCAGGGCGACCCGGCGCAGATCAGCCAACGCATGGCGGCGGCAGTGCGTCAGGTGGATCTGACGCGGTTGCGGGTGATTACCCAGAAAGGCCTGTTCGCCCGCCGGGTGATGCTGGCCATGGGTAGCGAGGCACTGGATCAGGACATCTTTCGGCTGGAAGGCCAGCAGGACCCGCGTGGCCTGGCATTGCGTCAGGCGCGAGATGGCTTGCGCCAGACGGTCATCGAGGAGGTCAACCGGCAGTTCCTGTTGCAGGCTCGTGAAACCGGCGCGCAGCTGCGTGAGCAGACCATGCGTGAGGTCAATTTGCGTGATCTGGCGGAGTTTCGCGATGTGCAGGCGCTGGTGCAGCGCATGGCCCAGAGACTGGTGACCCTGCATGGTCGTCGCCACCGGCAATCGCGCAAGGGCTTGCTGGATGCGCGACGCACTCTGGTGTCCAGTATCCGTCATGATGCCGTGCCGGCCAGATTGCACTGGAAGCAGCGTCGTCTGCGCAAGCCAAAATTGTTCGTGATTTGCGATGTTTCCAGTTCGGTGGCGTCGGCATCACGCTTTCTGTTGATGTTTCTTCAGTCGGTGAACAGCCTGCTGCCGCGTGTGCGCAGTTTTGCCTTTGCTGCGCGTTGTGGCGAAGTGACGTCGATGTTTTCTGATCGCGGCGAAGCGGATGCCGCGATTGCGGCCATTCTGGATCAGTATGCGGGCAGCGGTACCGATTACGGCGACATGCTGCGGTTTTTCTGGCGTGCCTGCGAGGCGGATCTGGATCGACAGAGCACGGTCATCGTGCTGGGTGACGCCCGGAATAACGATCTGCCTGCCGAGCAGGGCATGCTGCGGCAGATTGCTGAACGCAGCCGACAGGTGCTGTGGCTCAATCCTGAAGGCCGCTCGCGCTGGGGCAGTGGCGACTCTGTCATGCCGGCATACCTGCCTTACTGCCGCCGTGCAATGCCGTGCCGCAATCTGAACCAGATGGAACGTTTTGTGGATTCATTGCTGCACGATCTGCGCTAACTTATTTTCAGCGCAGGACCTGGCGCAACGCTTGCGAAAGTTTGTCCAGCGTCACGGGTTTGGCGATGTGGCTGATCATGCCAGCTTCATGGCAGGCGCGAATCTTGTCTGGCACCGCATGGGCTGTCAGCGCCACGATCGGGGTATCGGGCAGACGCCCGTCCTGTTGCAACTGCAGTATCTGTCGGGCGGTGGTGAAGCCGTCCATGTCCGGCATCTCACAGTCCATCAGAATCAGATCAAAGGGCGTCGGTCTGGCCAGCAAGACCGCGATAGCCTCCATGCCACTCTCTGCAATATCCACATCGTGGCCCAGCTTGCGCAGCAGCCCCTCTGCCACCATCAGATTGATATGGTTGTCGTCCACCACCAGCAACCGCGCGGAGCGCATGGGCTGGTCCATGGTCGGGGCCGGGGCTGCATCGAATGCATCGGTGCCCACCGGCAGGGGCAGCCGGAACCAGAAGCAGGATCCCTGGCCGGGGGTACTGCGCACGCCAATTTCGCCACCCATCATCTCGACCAGTTGACGGCTGATCGCGAGACCCAGGCCGGTGCCGCCGTAACGGCGACTGGTAGAGGCGTCGAGCTGGTGAAAATGCTCGAACAACAGCGGCAACTTGCTTTCTTCAATGCCGATGCCGGTGTCCTCGATCTCGAAACAGACGTAGTCCGAAGGCCCCGGCTCCCGCCGCGCCCGCACAGTGATCTGACCGTTTTCGGTGAACTTCACCGCGTTGCTGATCAGGTTGACCAGCACCTGCCGCAGGCGCATGGCGTCGCCACGGCACTCGGCGTCGTGGCCCAGTTCCAGTTGGTGATGCAGTGTATTACCCGCCATGTGCGCGCGATGCTGGAATAGCTCCACACATTCGTCGATCAAGGCGGCAAGTTCGAAGTCGGCCTGTTCCACCGGCATTTTTCCGGCTTCGATGCGCGCGTAATCCAGAATATCGTTGATCAGGTCGAGCAAGCTGTTACCGGACTGTTCGATCACGTGCAGGTGACGCAGCTGGTGGCTGTCCAGCCCGGAGTCACGCAGCAGGTCCAGGGTGCCGATGATGCCGTTCAGCGGGGTGCGAATTTCGTGGCTCATCACCGCCAGAAATTCACTGCGCGCACTCAGTGCCTCGTTGAGTTCGCGCGTGCGTTCCCTTACTCGCTGTTCCAGCGCTTCGTTGGCCTCGCGCTGGATACGTTCGTTCTCGTCTTTCAGGCTGGTCATGCGACTGGCCAATGCAAAGGAGAGCAGCAGCGCCTCCAGAGCGGTACCCAGTTGCATGGCATGCTCCAGATACCAGTGCCCGGGCAGCACATCAAAAGCCTTGAGCACATAAAGCCCGGCGGCAACGGCCAGGGTCAGAAAGGCCGCCAGAAAATAGCGCGCCGCCCGGAAGCCGTGCCAGGCCTCGTAGGCGGCCAGTGCCGAGATGATCAGGACCCAGGGCAGGACCAGCGCCGTTGACGCCTGAATCCAGAAGGTGAAATCCAGAAGCAGCGTCAATGGGGCGAGCAACAGCAGCAGGATCCCGCAGGGCATCAACACGCGACAGACCCCGGGACGGCGGGTCGACAACTGCAGGAAGCTGCACGCGAACAGAATCGAAAAGCCCACCGAGAGCAGATTGAAAACCGGCAGGCTGTAATGGTTCCACCAGGGGGCATCTGGCCATAACCATTGATACGCCAGACCTTCGCGGGTAAAGAGGTTCAGCCCCAGTGCGCCCAGATACAGCACGTACAGAAGGAAGCTGTTGTCACGCAGGGACAGGAAGATCAGCAGGTTGAACAGGCACATGATGGCGATGGCGCCGTAATAGAGCCCGTGGCCGAACAGGCGGCGACTGTCCTGCTGCTGAAACGCCTCGCGGGTGGCCAGGGAAACCGGCATCTCGATGGCATTGTCGCCCTCGGCACGCAGTAGCAGCCAGGAAGGCCCCGCAGGCAAGGCCAGGGGAACGACCAGATGCGGATGCGGCAGGGGGCGGCTGTGGAAGGGGACCCGGTCGCCCAGCCGGGTGTGGGACAGCAGTTGTTCGTCGGCATCCAGCAGGAAGACATCCAGATAGTCCAGATGCGGCCGACCGGCCTGCAGGAGCCAGGTGCTTTCCCCGGAGGCGTTGTCCAGTGCCAGCAGGAACCACTGCGGGCCGTCGCGGAAACCCAGCGCGGGGTAGGTCTGCGGCAGGGGGGTGCCTGCGCCTTCCCTGAAAGCATTCAGGGCTGTCGCCGGCGTCAGTCGGGCCTCGGCATCATCAATCCAGAGCAGCCCGGAGGGCGTGTCATGGCGTGCGCTCCCGGCGTCGAGCAAATAGGCAGTCGCCGGGCTGCCGACCAGCAGGCTGATCACCAGCAGCAAGACGCGCCAGGGCATGTGGCTGATCTGGTCCATTCCCTGTCCCCGATGTTTCCCTGCGATAGTAGCGTGTCCGGCCGGGGTCACCAACCGCTGCGCACGTGTCTACCTCTCATTACCATGTTTTACAGCGGTTTTCTTAAAGAAAGTTAAAGCCCGCGACGGGTCACAACCCGGAACATCCGTGCTGATGACCGGTGAACCCGGACCGTGGAATGGCCTCGAATCCTGTGTCACTACATTGAGCAGGAGTACACATCATGAAAGGGCATTCTCTGAAAGTACTGGTCGCAGCCGTGGCACTGGGTGGCAGCAGCGCAGCGTTCGCTGCCGGGCCTTACATCGGCCTCAACTACACCCAGTTTCAGCTGGAGAGCGATGACACAGACAACAAGCTCAAGCCGGAAGGGATCACACTGCGTGGTGGCATCGAGTTCAACGAGTTTATCGGCCTGGAAGCGCGTGGCGCCATGGGCGTTCGCTCCGATGAGCGCAACAGCATCAAGTATGACCTGGACCATCTGTACGGGGGTTATCTGAAAGTGTCGCTGCCGCTGGCGGAGCATGTGCGTCCCTACATCATCGGCGGTTACACCGAGGCCCGTGGCAAGGTAACGCTGGACACCAGCATCGGCAGCGCCTCGCGTGAGACCGACACGGTCAGCGATGAGTCCTACGGCGCCGGGATTGACTTCCAGCTGACCGACACCTTTGGCATGAACGTGGAATACATGCGCTATCTCGACAAGAGCGATTACGAGCTCAACGGGATCAGTGTCGGTTTCCGCTCTGCCTTCTGAGTGTGAGCAGCCATGCTGCCGAGCGCCCCGGCCGGGAGGTCGGGGCGCTCGTGTACCGGTTCACTGCTCGGAGCGCGCCATGATGTCTTCCAGATGCGGGCGGAAGCTGGCGACGACGCCGAGATTGACCAGGGTCCAGTAGTGCCCCCCCAGCACGCGATCCACCAGCAGGGTGCGGGCAGAAGGCTGGAACGATTCAAGATATTTCCAGGATGTTTCCCGGGTCTTGCGCGCCAGTTTCAGGTGCAGGCGTGAGGCTGCGAAGTCGAACGGTTCACTGTCGAAGGGCGGCCGCAGCAGGTCTGCCCAACCGACATAGAAATCCTCGCTGACTTCGGGGCCGCCTGCCTTGCGGATACCCAGGTCGCGCAGCACCTGTTCCAGTGCGCGGTAGTCTTCCTCGTAGGCAGCCCGGGTGAGGCGCCGCAGGGCATCCAGATCTTCTTCGGGAATGCGTTTGATGGCGCCGAAATCATACATGACGATGGTGCCGTCGCGGCGATAGGCAAAGTTGCCCGGGTGCGGATCGCAATGCACGGTCCGCAACATGAATATCTGGCGGGCCAGCGCGTCGAACAGGCGCTCCCCCAGACGATTGCGCAGGGCCTGATCGTAGGCGGGGTCGTCGCGCACAGCTTTCAGATCATCGCCCGGTTCATAGGTCAGGGTCAGTACCTTGTCGCTGCTGAGCGCCTCGACCACATCGGGAATGACCAGCCACGGATCGTCCGCGTGGAAGGCGCGGAACTGGCGCAGGTGCTCCGCCTCCTGGCGATAATCCAGCTCCTCTTCCAGTTGGGTGCGTATCTCGAGAAAAATGGCATCCAGTGTTGCTTCTTCCACCTTCAGCAGACCGCCCAGACGCAGGATCCGGCGCAGATGACGCATATCGGAGTCGATGGACTCCTTGACGGCGGGGTACTGGACTTTGACGACCACCTCCTGACCCTCCAGGGTGGTCGCGCGGTGGACCTGGCCAATCGAGGCGGCGGCAAACGGCTTTTCCTCGAAGTGCGCAAACAGTACTTCCGGTTCGTCACCCAACTCGCGGCGAATCTGACGGCGGATGACCGAGAACGGCATCGGTGCCGAGGCTTTCTGGAGTACTGACAGCGCGTCGGCGATTTCCGGCGGCAGCAGGTCCTGCATCTGCGACGCAATCTGGCCGACCTTCATCACGGCGCCTTTCATCTCGCCGAGGGTCGAGGCGACCTCCTTGCCGATGTGCCGCAGCAGTTTCTCGCGATCCCGGTCGCGGGCTTCCTCGGACTGGAACAGTCGCTTGACCGAGTGGGAGGCCACACGCGAAGCGATCGAGGTGGTCATGCCGGTCAGGCGCAGCAGGCGCCCGGCCTGTGTCGTGGTGCGGAATGAGGATTTGTCGCGGGCCACAGTCAATGCCGTCGGGTGGCTTAGGGAACCACCAATCTGTGCGTTGGCCTCGCAGGTGTCAATGCCCGTGCGGGTCAAAAGGGCCGGACATGAAAAAGGGGCTGTAAACAGCCCCTTCTCCGGTGCGGTGCAGGCGGCGATCAGGCGCGCTCTTCACCGGCAGCAACCAGTTCATTGAAGAACTTTTCGCTTTCTTCACGGGCGGTCAGGACCGCGCCCAGGCCCGCCAGCACGAATTCGTTGGTGCTGTCGGCTTTCTCGCCGCGCTCTTTCTTGCCGGCGTCAACGAAACGCTCGTACAGCGCCTTGCGCTTTTCCGGTGCGGCATCGACCAGCTCGCGAGCGGCCTGCAGCAGGCCGCGACCGGCCAGCAGGGCCTTCGGCTTGCCTTCAGCGCTCTCGCCCAGGGCGTCGGCGCCCGTGGCCGCGTACTTTTCATACAGCTCGCCGGAGGTGCTTTCGGCCTTGGTGTAGGCGCCCAGGCCAGCCAGGTAGATCTTGCGGTTCAGGTCCTTGGCGCGTGCGACCAGGGATTCTTGCTGTTCACGGAGTTCTTTCAGCTCGCCCATCACATGATTCCTTCTCAGTGGCTGCGGTTAAAGGTTGTCGCCAGCGGGCCGGCAGAAATGGAGTGCCCGGGCGATGGGTGCAGGATAGCGATGGCGAGCCGGGTCTGTGTGTGTGTTGTCTGACAATCGCACAGGCGTCAGCGGGAACTTGCCGGTCTTCTGCGAGTCAAGGCTGTGACGTAGGTCAATAGCCGTAAGTTAATGGGTACACGCATACTTCACAGGGGAGTGATAGACTGCGAAAAAATGCTGATCGTCCTGATTACGCTGGAGCTTGCATGATCGAGAAATTCGTCGCCAAAGTGCCCGCCCGTATCTGGGAGGAGGGGCGCCCGCCGCGTCTGCGCGTTTGGGAGGGGGATTACAACGTTGCCGCCTGGGTGCGTATCACTGGTGCCACCGGGCCCATCGAGCTGCGCATTACCTACAGTGATGAGGCGGGTGATCACCATGCGCTGGTTGACGCTGCCGATATCACGAGCGACGGCAGCGCGCTGTTGTCCGGCATGGTCAAGCTGCGGTTCACCGGGCAGGTCGAGCAGGTGCAGGCGGTGTTGCGCCTGGGCAATGCGGGCATGCATTTTGTTGTGGAAGAACTTTACGTCCAGCGTCGCGGCAGCGCCCTCAGCCGCACCGACAAGCTGATTTCCAACTTCTGACGCCGCGATCTCATCGGCTGCCGTGGGGCAGGGTCCCCGTGGCGGCGGCAGGCATCTCCTCCGGGGCTGCCTGCGGCAGCGGAGCGCCCCCCTGAACCGGCCCCTCTTCCAGCAGCGACTCCGGCCAGCCGTGAAAGTCCAGGCCGGTCAGGCGCTGCAGGTTTTCGAGCGCGGCGTCCGGTGCTTTTTCGTGCAGCGTGATCACCTTACCCATGTGACAGTTCCCCCCAAGGCCTTTGCCTGTAGTCATGCCTGGAGAGGAATGCCAGAAGCGTGCCAGTCGCCATGGCATTTTTTTATCTTATAAATCAGCGAGTTGGATGTTTTCTGCGAAAGGGGGTCAGGGGCGATCAAGGTGGGGCCGCCTCGCACGGGCAGGATGTGACATTTTCTGTCCGTGCGGCGGCTAATCCGGTTGTTAGTCCAGGAAAAAGTCCGGCAGCAACTGCTCGGGCTTGAGTGACGGGTCCACCTGATACTGGCTGAGGTCGGTCACGCCCGCCTTCTGGACCACTTCATCGTCGATAAAGAAGTTGCCGCTGCATTCGCGCGCGTCCTGGCACAGGATGTAGTAAGCGGCATCGGCCATGATGTCTGGTGTGCGGGCGGCCTGAATGCTCTGGGCGCCGCCCAGGTGGTTCTGCACCGCTGCGGTGTCGATGGCGGTGCGCGGCCACAGGGCGTTGAACGCCACCTTGCCCCGGTATTCCTCGGCCATGCCGTACACGCACAGGCTCATACCGTATTTGGCCATGGTGTAGGCGCAGTGCCGGGCAAACCAGTGGGCGCCGAAGTGCAGCGGCGGCGCCAGGTTGAGTACATGCGGATTGGCGGCCTTCTTCAGGTGCGGCAGGCAGCGCTGGCTGGCGAGGAAGGTGCCCCGGGTATTGATCTGGTGCATCAGATCGAAGCGCTTCATGTCGGTGGTTTCGGTGGACGTCAGGCTGATGGCGCTGGCGTTGTTGACCAGAATATCAATGCCGCCGAAAGTCTCCACGGCCTTGTCGACGGCCGCCTGGACCTGGTCTTCCTCACGAATGTCGCCGACACAGATCAGTGTCTTGCCACCGGCTGCCTCCATTTCCTCTGCGGCGGTGTACAGGGTGCCCGGCAGTTTCGGGTGGGGGGTGGTGGTTTTGGCAAACAGAACGATGTTGGCGCCGTCCCGGGCGGCGCGAACACCGATCGCCTTGCCGATACCCCGGCTGGCGCCGGTAATGAACAGGGTCTTGCCGGACAATGTACTCATGGGAACCTCCTGTCTTGAGCATGGACTATAAACCTGGCAAGCAACCTAGCAAGCGCTTGGTTTGTCGTCCATGACGAAAAAGATCGTCAGCCCGAGCAGTCAGGAGACTCCTCTTGCGAACAGATGTCTACCGAGGTTATCGTGTCTCTCGGTCATTTTGGGCCAAGGGTCGAACAATCATGACAATCCTCAAGATGAATCCGGAGGAGTACTCCGCATCCGCCGAGTATGTACCGGTGCTGGTGTCTTTGCTTGAGCGGCGCGGAATCGCGCAGGATGTGCTGCTCCAGGGGACGGATATTGCCCCTCATTGCTGGCGGGAGCCGGGTGCCCGGGTGCCGGTGCAGCACTTTGAAAAGCTGATCCGGCGCGCCATCGAACTGACCGGGGATGCCTGGCTGGGCTGGGAGTTCGGCGCCGCCCTGACCATGTCCACCCACGGTTTTCTCGGTTACGCCGCGCTGTCCAGTGAAACCCTGGGCGATGCTATTGAACTGGCCACCAAGTTCTTCCGTACCCGGGCCACCTTCATGGACCTTCAACTGGTGATCGAAGGTGATGTGGCGGCCCTGCAACTGGAAGAACTGATCGCGTTGAACGATCTGGCGCCCTTTTTCGTGGAGAGCCTGTTCAGCAGTTTCCATTTCATGGCCCTGAAGGTGGTGCCGGATCTGGAGATGGACGGTGAGCTGCGCTTCGGTTACCCGGAGCCCGCCTACTTCCGCACCCTGAAGCCGATGATTCCGGTGCCCTGCCTGTTTGACTGCGCCTACCACCAGATGCGTTTTCCGGCGTCGCGGCTGGAAAAGCGTCTGCGTTTTGCCGATCCGCGTCTTGCCGACATGGCCGCCGCCCAGTGTGAGCAGGAGTTGGCCAGTATCAAGGCTCCACCGCGTCTGCTCGGGCAAGTGAGACGCATCGTGCTGAGCCATGCGGGGCGCTTCCCCGGCGTGGACGAAGTGGCCACGGAGCTGCATATGTCCTCGCGCACGCTCAAGCGAAAACTGCAGCAACTGGGTACCAGCTACCAGAGGGTACTGGATGACCTGCGCAAGGGGCTGGCGGTGGAGCACCTTACCCAGACCGACACCACTGTGGACGATATCGCGCTGCTGCTGGGCTACTCGGATGCGTCCAACTTCGCGCGGGCGTTTCGTCGCTGGACCGGGCGCAGCCCGACGGATTACCGGGAGTAATAAAGCCTCATGCTGCATCCACGCCTCGAAGCCGACACCCGCGCTCTGGGAGAGACACCGCAATTCTGGTTGCGCTGGATGAACGACCAGCGTTTCCCGTGGGTGATTATCGTGCCGCGTCAGCCCGGAGTGCGTGAGTGGCATGAGCTGGAGGCCCCTCTGCAACAGGACCTGCTCAGCATGGTCAACCGATGCAGCCTGCACCTGCAGCGCCTGACTGCTGCCGACAAGATGAATATCGGTGCGCTGGGCAACCTGGTGCCGCAACTGCATGTGCATGTGATTGCCCGGCATGAGGGCGACCCCTGCTGGCCCGGGCCGGTATGGGGGCAGGGCGTGCCGGAGCCCTGGCAAGGGTCAGCGCAGCCAGCCTGGCTGCCTGCGCTGCGTGATGCGCTGGCCTGGCGGTGCGCGTGATGTTCCAGCAGGCGCCGGTCGAGGTCACTTGCCCCTATTGCTGGGAGCGTATCGAGATTCTGGTGGATCCGTCCGAGCCGGTGCAGGAATACGTGGAGGACTGCTCGGTGTGCTGTCACCCGATTCATTTCAGTGTGCGGGTGGACGAGGACGGTGAGGTCAGTGTCGAGGCGCGCAGCGACGACGATTGACCTGTATCGTGGCGGGGCGATTCAGGGGGTGGTGCGATCGATATGACCCAGTGGCCTGTCCGGGGCGATCTGGTCGCGCACCCGCCGCTTCAGTTCGGTGATCTCGGGGAAGCCGCCATCCCGTTTGCGCTCCCAGATCAGTACCCCATCCGCCTTGATTTCGAAAATACCGCCAGTGCCGGGCTGCAGGGCCACCTCATCCAGTTCGTCGGCAAAGGTGTTCAGCAGCTCCTGAGCCATCCAGGCAGCCCGGAGCAGCCAGTTGCACTGGCTGCAATAGCGGATCACGACGCGACCGGACACAGGTCAGGGGCGTCCGTCAGGGATTGTCTTCGCCCGCCAGGAAGGCGAGCAGTTTCGGGTCGGTCAGCAACCGGGTCAGGGTGCGTTCCAGCACGTCGTTGAGCATCGCCTCGTTGCGCCGCGCGCTGGGGGTGATCGGCATGTCATGGGTCACGCTGCTCTGGTAGCGGCCGATATGCTCGACGTTGGGGCGGTTGGCCACGGCCTCGATGCGTGCGCTGACCTCGATGCGGTTGACCACAGAGGTGTCGGCGGGCACGTAATTGAGTTCCACCAGGCGGACTTCCAGCTGCGTCGCATCGCTGCCCGGGTTATAAGCGTTGAAGCCCTGCACGTGCAGGCCTTTGGTGACGGCCTCATAAATAGCTTTGGGCACATCGTTGCCGGGCCGGATCAGGCTGGTTTCAGCGTAGACACCGCCGCGTGAGCCGACGGCGTCCTGCTCGCGGGCGTCGCGGGCGGTGACGTTGACCGAGTGATTGCGGCCAATATTGGCGCTGGCGATCTCCGGCTCGGGCTGCAGGTTGACCACCTGGGGGCTCAAGCCACAGGCGCTGAGCAGGGCGGCGCAAAACAGCAGGGCAGAACGGGACAACATCACAGGGACGGGCATGGCCGGTTTTCCTCCGTCAGACAGTATATGTGGTCAGACAATGGGTGAGTGACATCCGGCCATGGGACAACGATATCAGAAGCGGCGTTCCGCTGCCTCGCGGGCCAGACGTTCCAGCGCTTCCTTGTACCGGGAGTCGGGCACCGCCGCAAGCGACGCCAGCGCAGTTTGAGTATGTTGCCGCGCCAGATCACGGGTGTATTCCAGCCCGCCGGCCTGCTGCACGGTCTCGATGATCTCGTCGAGCTGGCCCAGACCGCCCGTACGAATGGCGTTGCGGATCAGGGCGGCCTGCTCTGGCGTGCCCTCGCGCATGGTATAGATGAGCGGCAGGGTCGGTTTGCCCTCGGCCAGATCGTCGCCGACGTTCTTGCCCAGCTCGGCGGCATCGCCGGTGTAGTCGAGCACGTCGTCGATCAACTGGAAGGCAATGCCCATATGTCGACCGTAGGCGCCGAAGATCTCCTGGGCGCGCCGGGCGTCGCGGGCGTTATCGGTGGCCAGCACGGCGCCGGTCTGGGCGGCAGACTCGAACATTTTTGCCGTTTTGTGGTGGATCACCCGCATGTAGCGCTCTTCGGTGGTGTCCGGGTCACGGCAGTTGATCAGCTGCAGCACCTCGCCTTCGGAGATGACGTTGGTGCTGGCGGACAGGATTTCCAGCAGGGTCTGGTTGCCGATCTGCACCAGCAACTCGAAGGCGCGGGAGATCAGGAAGTCGCCCACCAGCACGCTGGCGGCGTTGCCCCAGACGGCATTTACGGTGGGGCGGCCCCGGCGCATGCTGGATTCGTCCACCACGTCGTCGTGCAGCAGGGTGGCGGTGTGCAGGAACTCGATGACGGCGGCAATGTCGATATGCCGCTCGCCGGTATAGCCACTGGCGCGGGCGCTGAGGATGGCCACCAGCGGGCGCAGCCGCTTGCCGCCATTGCCGACGATGTACTCACCCACTTCCCGGATCATCGGTACGTTGGAATCGAGATGGTGGGTGATGAAGCGGTTGACCGCGTCGAAATCGTCCGCCACAACGGCAGATATGGCCTTGAAGTCCATCTGGACCCTCATCGGTTCTGGGGCTGATCGCGCGGAGTATGGGGGCGTCGGCGCGAGGATGGCGGCAATGCTAACAGCAGGGGGCGCCGAGTCAAGGAAGCCGGGCCCTGTGCGGGCTGGCGGGCCTTGCCGTGCTGGCCGCCATGGCGTAGAATCCGCGTCCCTTGGCCGAACGTCCCGGCATGTTTTGACAATCCGTCGCAGTGGCCCATCAAGCGGTGCTTGCACCCGCCACCCGTGACCCGCTCGGAGTAACAGCAGCATGTACGCAGTCATCAAGACCGGTGGCAAGCAGTATCGCGTGGAAGAAGGCGATGTCCTGCGCATCGAGAAACTGGAAATCGGGACCGGTGAGTCCGTGGAATTCGACCAGGTGCTCCTGGTAGCCGACGGCGACAAGGTCACCGTGGGCCAGCCCCTGGTAGACGGCGCCAAAGTGACCGCCGAAGTGGTCGAGCAGGGCCGTCACAAGAAGATCCGTATCGTCAAGTTCCGTCGCCGCAAGCACTACCGCAAGCAGCAGGGCCACCGTCAGTGGTTTACGGAAGTGAAGATCACCGGTATCAGCGGCTGATCCGGGCATAGCGAGAGGTATTCAGACATGGCACACAAAAAAGCAGGCGGTAGTACACGTAACGGCCGCGACTCAGAAAGCAAACGCCTTGGCGTCAAGCGCTACGGCGGTCAACTGGTGCAGGCCGGCGAAATCATTGTTCGCCAGCGTGGCACCCGTTTCCATTCCGGTGCCAACACCGGTCTGGGCCGTGACCACACGATCTTCGCCACCGCCACCGGCCGTGTGAAGTTCGAGACCAAGGGTTCGGAAAGCCGCAAGTTCGTTACCATCGAACCGGTAGCCTGATCCTGCTGACCGGCTCCGTGCCGCGACAGCAACGAAGCCCTGCCGGGTCACGCCGGCGGGGCTTTTTGATTTATTATTTGTGCTGTTACCGAGTGCTGACGCCATGAAGTTTGTTGATGAAGCCGTAATTGATGTGCATGCCGGAAAGGGGGGCGATGGCTGCCTCAGCTTCCGGCGTGAGAAATACATCGAGTACGGTGGCCCGGATGGCGGTGACGGCGGCGCAGGCGGCAATGTCTGGGTCGAGGCGGACAGCAACCTGAATACGCTGGTGGACTACCGCTACGAGCGGCTTTTTCGGGCGAAGAACGGCGCCCCGGGGCAGGGTCGTCAGTGCACCGGCAAGTCTGCCGACGATATCGTGCTGAAGGTGCCTGTGGGCACCACCGTGGTCGATACCGACATCGACGAAGTGCTGGCTGACCTGACCCACGATGGCGAGCGCATTCTGGTGGCCCGTGGCGGGCGTGGTGGCCTCGGCAATACCCATTTCAAGAGCAGTACCAATCGCGCCCCCCGGCGCACCATTCCCGGCTCCCCGGGTGAATCCCGGCAGTTGCGCCTGGAACTGAAGGTGCTGGCGGATGTGGGCCTGCTTGGCCTGCCCAATGCAGGCAAGAGCACCCTGATCCGCGCCGTCTCGGCGGCCCGGCCCAAAGTGGCTGATTACCCCTTCACGACGCTGGTGCCGAACCTGGGCGTGGTCAAGGCAGACCGCTATCGGAGCTTCGTGATGGCCGATATTCCTGGCCTGATCGAGGGCGCGGCGGAAGGCGCTGGCCTCGGTATCCGTTTTCTCAAGCACCTGGCGCGCACCCGCCTGTTGCTGCATGTGCTGGATGTGGCGCCGCCGGATGGCGGCGACCCGGTGTTGCATGCGCAGGCCATTGCCGAAGAGCTGGACAAGTTTTCCCCGGCGCTGGCGGCCCAGGAGCGCTGGCTGGTGCTGAACAAGGTCGATCTGGTGCCGGCCGACATGCAGGATGAATACTGCGAGGATCTGATCGGTCGGCTGGGCTGGGAAGGCGAAGTACACCGTATTTCGGCCGCCACCGGCGAAGGCACGGAGGCGCTGGTGTTTGCGCTGATGAACGCCATCGAGGAGCGACGCCTGCGTGAGCAGGAAGACCCCGACTATGCCGAGGCGCAGCAGGCGCTGCGCCTGCAACTGGAAGAAGAAGCCCGCGAACGTGTGCAGTTGCTCAAGGCGCAGGCGCGCCTGGCGCGTCTGGCGGCGGGTGATGACAGCGATGATGACGACGACGATGATGACCACGACGTGGAAATCATCTATTCCCCCTGAACGGGTCGGGTACGCATGAGTCAGCAGCAGGATCAAGCACAGGCAATGGCGTCGCAGGACAGCCGCCGTCGGGCGCGCTGGGTGATCAAGATTGGCAGCGCGCTGCTGACCAATAACGGTGCCGGACTCGACACCCATCTGATGCAGCGCTGGGTCGACCAGATGGTGGCCCTGCGCGCCCTCGGTATCGAGGTGGTGGTGGTGTCCTCCGGTGCGGTGGCGGAAGGCATGCGCCGCCTTGGCTGGCAGCAGCGCCCTGACTCCATACACGCGCTGCAAGCCGCCGCCGCCGTGGGCCAGATGGGGCTGGTACAGGCCTGGGAATCCCGCTTCCAGGTTCATGGCCTGCACACCGCCCAGGTGCTGCTGACCCACGATGACCTGTCTGACCGCACCCGTTACCTGAACGGTCGCGCAACCCTGCTGACGCTGCTGCGGTTGCAGGTGATTCCCGTGGTCAACGAGAACGACACCGTGGTCACCGACGAGATCCGCTTCGGTGACAACGACACCCTGGCCGCCCTGGTGGCCAATCTGGTGGAAGCCGACCGGCTGGTGATCCTCACGGATCAGAATGGTCTGTACGAACGCGACCCGCGCAAGGACCCGGAGGCCCCGCTGATCCGCGAGGCCCAGGCTTCCGATCCGCGCCTGATGGAGGTGGCGGGCGGCTCCGGCGGCCCGCTGGGTCGTGGCGGCATGATTACCAAGGTCCGTGCGGCAGCGCTGGCGGCTCGCAGCGGCGCCCGCACCACCATCGCCAGCGGCCGCAGCCCCGAAGTGCTGGCCGCCCTGGCGGCGGGCGAGGCGCCCGGTACCACGTTGTTGCCGGACACCAGCCCCTATAACGCGCGCAAACAGTGGCTGGCCGGGCACTTGCAGATGCGCGGCCGCCTGACGCTGGATGCCGGTGCCGTCAAACGCCTGCGTGAAGCGGGTTCCAGCCTGTTGCCCGTGGGCGTGGTGGCGGTGCACGGCCAGTTCTCACGTGGCGAGATGGTGGCCTGCGAAGACGAGCAGGGCCAGCGCGTGGCCTGCGGTCTGGTGAACTACGATGCTGACGAGGCCTCAAAACTGGTGCGTCGCAAAAGTAGCGAAATCCAGACCATTCTGGGCTATACGAACGAAGAAGAACTGATCCATCGCGACAACATGGTGGTGTTTTGAGAGAGGGTGGATATGCGATTAGGGATGATTTTTTGGGTGTTCTGTATTTTTTTGGGGGTCCCTTATGGGGCAGAGGCCTTCTCTTGGAGCGATGATGCGGACGAGATAGTGGGTCGTCATGGAACGCCGCAGGAGTATTCGGAAAAGAAGGACGATACGCGGTCACTTTGGGCGAGCGCTATGTCCATGGGGCGAATCTCCCCCGCCTTTGGATGCGAGAAAGGTATTGTCTCCTATGCGTATTGGGATGGTCCGGGAGACTATGTTTCTACACAAAAAACATTCTTTTTCGAGGATGTTTGCAGGTTAACAAAGTTTGAATATAGCTTCATTGAAGATTCGTCTGAATCTAACGATGGCTCAGGGCCGATGCGGGTGCACTCTGCATTGCGCGATGCTTTGACCTATCGGTATGGTGACGCTGAGGATGAGATATATCGAGATAATAACCAAATTAGCGGAATAAGGTTGGCGGCGTTAAGCAGGGAAAGAAAGCTAGGGAATGGCTATGGTTCTTTGTCGACGTTCTGGATGGATGAGGCTAGGGACTTGGTTATCCATTTGCAGATATTGCCAACTCAGGGGCGGAAGGGGTGGGAGCCTTCTATCAATTTGGAGTACTTGAAGTACTCGTTTGTGCTGAGTCAGCAGTCTCGCCAGGGTTCAGAAGTGCAGGACCCTAATATGGAAGCGCTTCTTGATGATCTATAGATTTATGCTATCAAAGGGGCGTCTGTAATTCTTAAAAGACTTCATTAAGAGGGTGGTGGGCAGGCACAAAAAAACCGGCCATTGGCCGGTTTTTCTGGTGCTGCGAGAGGTTAACCTCAGGCAGCGGCACCCAGCGCCTTTACTTTGGCGTTCAGGCGGCTCTTGTGGCGAGCGGCCTTGTTGGGGTGAAACTTGCCCTTGCGGGTGGCCTTGTCCAGGACCGAAACAGCTTTCGTATACGCTGCCTGAGCAGACTGTTGGTCACCGGACGCAATGGCCGCGTTTACCTTCTTGAGGTAGGTCCGCACCATGGAGCGCATTGCTGCATTGTGCTGACGACGCTTCTCCGCCTGACGAGCACGCTTTCGCGCTTGCGGTGAGTTAGCCAAGGTCCTGCTCCTGTCGAAATTAGGTTGTCATCGCGGGCAGATGGCGGACACACGGACCCCACCTGCCTGAAAGACGCGCAACTATGCCGATGGCCGACTGGATTGTCAAGGGAGGCCGGGCAGGGGAAGCGGGTTTTTTCGGCCCTGGGCCGGGCGCAGCGGGGTAGCGTGATATGCCGGTTCCGGCTACGCTTGCCCGGTTTTCACGGAGAGTCCATGAGCGAGCCCGCAGAGATGCCGCCGCGCCCCCCGAGCGGCCCACAGGATGTGCCTCCTGGCCCGGCAGAGACGCCTCCGCCGGGGCGCCCCGGTCGCCTGATGACCTCGACCCTGGTGGTCAGCACCATGACGCTGCTGTCGCGCGTGCTCGGCCTGGCCCGGGATGTCATTCTGGCCCGCGTGTTCGGCGTTTCCGCCGGTACCGACGCCTTCTTCGTTGCCTTCCGTATCCCCAACTTCCTGCGCCGTCTGTTTGCCGAAGGGGCCTTCAATCAGGCGTTTGTCCCGGTGCTCAGCGAATACAAGAGCAAGGGCGCCCCCGAGGCTGTGCGCCTGCTGGTCAACCGCGTGGCTGGCACCCTGGGCTCCGTGCTGGTGCTGGTGACCGTGATCGGCGTGGTGGGGGCCCCGGTGCTGATTACCGTGTTTGCCCCCGGCTTTGGCGACGACCCCTACAAGCGCGCCCTGGCCGTGGAAATGCTGCGGCTGACCTTCCCGTACCTGTTCTTTATCGCCCTGACCGCCTTTGCGGGCAGCATCCTCAATACCTGGGGGCGGTTCGCCGTGCCCGCCTTCACCCCGGTGCTGCTCAACATCAGCCTGATCGGCGCGGCCCTGTTTGCCACCCCGCTGTTTGTCGAAGAGCGCATGGCCGTGGCCCTCGCCTGGGGCGTGCTGGCTGCCGGCATGGCCCAGTTGCTGTTCCAGCTGCCGTTTCTGGCCCGCATCGGCCTGATGCCGCGCCCCCAGGTGCGCTTTGGCGACCCCGGCGTGAAAAAGATCATGGCCCTTATGGCCCCCGCCCTGTTCGGTGTCTCCGTCAGCCAGATCAACCTGCTGCTCGACACCGTGCTGGCTTCCCTGCTGGAGACCGGCAGCGTCACCTGGCTCTATTACTCCGACCGCCTCGTGGAGCTGCCCCTCGGCATCTTCGCCATCGCCATCGGCACCGTCATCCTGCCAAGCCTGTCGAAGACCCATGTCACCGCGTCCCCGGCGGAATTTTCCCGTACCCTCGACTGGGGCGTGCGCCTCGTGATCCTGGTCGGCCTGCCCGCCGCGCTGGCGCTCTCCGTCATCAGCGAGCCCTTGCTGGCGGCCCTGTTCCTGTACGGCGATTTCACCCTGTTCGACGTCGA
>ERZ869909.1257-NODE-1257-length-21174-cov-10.963786_pt1 | contig 21174 bp, 20 predicted proteins | sample MGYA00520892_ERZ869909 | MGnify/ENA primary metagenome ERZ869909 (study PRJEB32215, sample SAMEA104723947) | bioreactor metagenome | biome: bioreactor; feature: anaerobic bioreactor; material: water | place: China | collected 2015-03-12 ... | reverse complement strand
TCGGTTTCAATTTCGGCTAAAATGTCGCCTTCTGAAACTTTGTCTCCCACTTTTTTGAGCCATTTTGCAACCACACCCTCTTCCATGGTGTCGCTGAGTCGCGGCATATTAATTATTTCTGCCATAGTTATTCAGGTTTATGTGCTAAAAATGGATAGTCTTCTTGAGCATATACAGTGTCATACATCACATTCTTTTCGGGGAATGGAGATTCTTCGGCAAATTTTTCACACTCGGCTACACGGTCTTTTACACGCTTGTCGATGGCTTTTATTTCTTTATCGGTAGCATATTTTTTCTCTTTAATAATATCGAGTACCTGTGTGATGGGGTCAATTTTCATATACTCTTCTACTTCTTCTTTGGTTCTGTAGAGTTGTGCATCACTCATGGAATGACCACGGTATCTGTATGTTCTAATATCTAAGAAAGTGGGGCCACCACCGCTTCGGGCTCTTTTAATGGCTTCATCCATTGCTTCGGCTACTTTCACGGGGTTCATACCATCTACAGGCCCGGAAGGCATATCATATCCCAAGCCTAGCTTCCATATTTCAAGGTGGTTGGCCGTTCTGGCAACCGATGTTCCCATAGCATAGCCGTTGTTTTCCACACAAAATACTACCGGAAGTTTCCAAAGCATGGCCATATTGAAGGTTTCGTGAAGCGAACCTTGACGTGCAGCACCATCACCTAAGAAGGTAAGTGTTACAGCATCTCTGTTAAAATATTTATCAGCAAATGCAAGCCCGGCTCCCAGTGGAATTTGCCCACCCACAATGCCGTGACCGCCATAAAAACGGTGTTCTTTTGAAAAAATGTGCATAGAGCCTCCCAAACCTTGTGAAGTACCGGTGGCTTTTCCATAAAGCTCGGCCATAACACGTTTTGGGTCTGCACCCATACCGATGGGCTGCACGTGATTTCTATAAGCGGTTATCATTTTATCTTTAGTAAGATCCATTGCATGGAGCGATCCTGCCAAAACGGCTTCCTGACCATTGTATAAATGGAGAAATCCTCTCACTTTTTGTTGAATATAAACCTGGGCTAATTTGTCTTCAAATTTTCGCCAGAATAGCATTTCTTCATACCAGTTCAGGTAAGTTTGCTTGGTGATTTTTTTCATTTTTTTCTTAGATATATCCTATTCGCTGTTGTTAAAAAACACAGAGAGCAAAAATACTACATTCAGTGATAATAAAAAAAGTAGAAACTTAAAAATAAAGTGGGTAATGGGTGTTTTTAGTGTTGAGCCCTAAGAAGCACCAAAATCCAAGTGCCAAATTCCAAAATTCAAGCACCAAATTTGAAAATTCTATTTTAAACTACTGCTATCAAATAAAAGTGGCAGTAAAGCTTTGATAGAGTCTGTTTTATAAACTTGCCCTGTTTCTCCCATAAAATAAATCTCAATGGGCTGGTTTTGTTTGATTTCATATTCGGCGATGGCTTGTCTGCAGGAGCCGCAGGGAGGAATGGGCTTGTTTAATATCTGTTTTTCAGAGCGGGCTGTAACAGCCATTTGCAGTATTTTGTTGTTGGGAAATTGTGCTCCGGCAAAATAGACAGCCACTCGTTCCGCACAAAGTCCGGATGGGTAGGCAGCATTTTCCTGGTTGTTGCCGGTGATTATTTTTCCGTTATCTAATAAAATAGCAGCACCCACCCTAAAGTTTGAATAAGGCGCATAAGCATTTTCTCTGGCTTTTTCAGCTTCTAAAAAAAGTGCATTTGTTGCTTCTGTCAACTCTTCTTTTGAATCGAAAATAGAAATTTGAATATGTAAATCCTGTTTTTTCATAGTTTGAATTCAGAATTTTATTAGGAAAAAAAATCCCGAGTTGCGATTGCAATCGGGATTTTTATAATGTTTTTATCGATTAGTATTCCACATAATAATCTTTGTCTCCAAAGTTGAATGTCAATCCAAAACGCAATGTTCCCTCCAGCGGGCTTCTTACCGGCGAGGTTGAGAACAAGTAGGATACATCTATATTGATAGAGGTATATTTGAATCCTGCTCCAAGGGCAACAAACTTTCTGGAACCTTTTTCTTCACTTTCGTTAAAATATCCTGTTCTTAATGAAAATGAATCCTGATACACATATTCAACACCCAATGCCCAGGTAAATTCTTTCAATTCTTCACTAAACCCGTCAGGAGCATCACCAAATGACTGGAAAACTCCAGTTAAAAAGGAAACATCATCATCTTTACCTCTAATTACATTTCCGTCTGCATCTCTCACCGGGGGTGTTGGCACCAGTAGTTTGTTCACTTCGGCGGTAACGCCAATTCGGTTGTACATATCGAGAATAAAGTCAAATCCTCCACCTAAAGCGAGATTGGTTGGCAGGAAATTTTCCTGACCCACCTCATCATATTTCATTTTAGGGCCTAAGTTTGAAATATTAAAGCCGACTCTCCATCTTCCGTCAAACTCGTTGTAGCGTATTTCTTCACTTTGATAATATCCGGCAATATCCACTGCAAAAGAGCTTCCGGCTGTGGCGTCTTCATCAGCAACCTGAAGTTTCAGGTCTGAACGCAGGTAACGACCGGCTACAGCCATAGAAAAGCGCTCACTCAATCGGAGTGCATAAGAAATATCAAAAGTAAGCTCATTAGGGCTTTGAATTAAAGGAATTTGATCAGGTGTATCTCTTAATTCTATATCACCAAGACTGAAATATCTAAAACTGGCGGCAACGGCACTTCTTTCGTTTAATCTATTAAAATAAGTTAGGTTTCCAAGAAATATATCATTAACGAGTGAGCTTAAATAAGGAGTATATGTAACCCCGACACCTTGTTTGTATGTTGAAAACGCATATTTTGCAGGGTTCCATTGCTGTGAAAAACCATCTACTGAGGTGGCAACACCCATATCACCCATTCCGGCGGCTCTTGCATCAGCGGCAATTAAAACAAATGGTACTGCGGTTGTGATTACTCTTCTGGGTTCTTCTTGTGCATTTACTTTAAATACTACTAAACACAGTAGTATTGGAATGAGTATTCTCTTCATAGAATCAAAATTTGGACAAATATATATTTAATTTTTATAGGATTACTAATTTTTCAAACTTTTCAACTTTCTTGTTTGTAAGGGTTGAGCGCACTGTTAGCTTGTAAACATAGACCCCTTTTCCAATGCGGTCGCCAAAATCATCACGGCCGTCCCATGTGATTTCTCTGGATAGAAATCCTTCTGTATTTACAAGTTGATTTCTGGTCCAAACTACTTTTCCTGTAACGGTAAAAACCTGTACCTGTACTTCAAGGGGCTCAAACGGGCGATTGTGGTTAAACCAAAATTCAGTATAGCTTACAAAGGGATTGGGATAATTCAGCACTCTTTCAATTTTAAGTTCATTACTGCCGGCCACAACAAATTGAATCTCAGCTGTTGACGAATTGTTGTACACATCCCAAGCCTTAAGGGTCAATGTGTGTAAGCCTTCTTCAAGATCCCTCAATCTGTAGCTGAGTGAACCTTTAGTAAAATCATCGACTTCTGCCTGATAGTAATTGTTTAAGATGAAGGGATTGGTTTCATCTCCGTTTAAAATGGCAACGATATCGTGGCCAATTCCACTGGCGGTATTGATTCCGCTTTCGTCTTCAAGTTTGGCAATGAGTGTAGGTGAATTGTTTGTAATACCACCACTCACAAAACTCTCATCATTCATAAAAAGCCTGATTTGCGGCCCTACATTGTCAACCGGGGCATTTTGATTAATACCCCCCACCAGTATGGTTTCATTAGCCCCGGCCTGATCTTCTAAGCTATTGTTTCTTCTAGCATACAGGCTTACCCTTCCTTCACCTACCGGTATGGCAATATCACGTGGCACAACAAATTCAAACTCAAATTGCCCATTGGTAATGGATGCTTGTCCATTAAAAATGCCTTCCCCCAAAGTTTCAAACTCCATAATGATGAGTTGTCCCTGAGCATTGGTTGTACCGTCATTCCCGAGGGTTTGACGCTGTAGTCTTTTATCAAAAACTTTAGCCTCCAGTATGCCGTTGTAGTTTGTAGCCAAATTACCAAACCGATCAACCACTTCGCCGCCCAGTTTAATTCTGCTTAAAGCCTTGAGTGTGTCGTTAGCAGCACCCAAAGGCATCCCGTTTACAGTGGTTAGCCTTACCTCCTTTTTAGGAAATGCAAGGTGCATTGCAGGGTCACCGATGTAGAAAATAACTCTTCTGTTTGAGTTGGAAATATCATTTTTGGCCCTTCTCAATGCTTCTGCCGGTGGAACAAAATCGTCCATAAAATAGGCATAAAGATATTCGCCCAGCTTTTGGTTAAAATCTGTTCCTAAGCCTACGCCTATCTGCCGTGTGGTTGAAATAAGTGCAATTGCACCCCCTTCTTTGTTCCAGTAGGTATATTCACCACCGGTTGGTCGCAGCGGATTGTCAAATCTGGAAAATTCACAAGTTACAGTTACCACCAACGGGTATCGGTTTCGGTTTCTTAGATTTTGAGCCGTTTCTTTTGTATAGATTCGTTCACTGGCCAGACCGTCTTCACCACCGTGACCAAAATAATTTAGCACAAGTGTTCCCACATCAACGGCATTTTCGATGGCTTCATTTACTTTGGGGTAACGGTTTCCGCCGGAGGAGGTTTCCTGCTGAAAAGCATCGCTATGGATTTTAATTACATTTACAAATGGTTTATGAAATGATATAGCATTCCCTAGGGAGTCTAATCTAAACTGCAAATTGGCATCAGATGGAGAATCTGCATCATCAGAAACTAAAACAAAGTTGTTACGCCAGTTTCCAAGAGCGGCTTCAGATTGGTATCTAATCACTTTGTTTACCATATCGTTTGCCAGGGTCACATTGTCAACTACCATTCTGCCCACCGCAATATCCAGTTTGTCTGAGGTTATCATCGTACCTTCGTTGGGATCCATCATTCCAAAAAAGTCGTCAGACATGTAAGTATTTGAAGCAGATATTGAGAAGTTGTCAACCACATGAAATGTGGGTACCATATTGTTGTTGCCTTGTAGCCGGTTTTTGTAATCTACAGATGTATCTCCAAATAAATTGAGATATTTAATTCTGTTTTCGGGCGATGAGGCATTGTCATAAATGTACTTTACAAAGTTTCTAATAGCTACAATGTCTTGTTTTCCATGACTGAATTCGTTATATATTTTATCAGTTGTTACCACTTTAACCCTAAGCCCATTTCTGTTTTTATGATGATTGGCCAGCCTCAAAGCCGGCTGTAAAAGCATGGGTGGAGCTATAATTAAATAGTCAACATCCTGAAAATTTCCTTGTTCATCTCTAAAAATGGTTCCCTTTAGGTTTTGATTTGGAATTGTTGAAGGGGTTACCCTGATGGGTGTGTATAAATCATTGTTATGAACGGCAACATATTTTCTTACCTGACCCATTGGGGCTTTGAAGTTGAGTGTTTGCAAATTATTTTCGTTTGCAATAACTGCAATTGAGCCTGTGTTGGTTACATCCCATATTTGGGAGTATTGAGATGCATTTGAAAATTGAAATTCGCCTATTCCTGTAATTGTAGCTGCTTCATCATATCTAAAGTTTATTTGAGAGTTGCTCCCTGTTAATTGTCTAAGGGCGTTTACACTTATATAATCCAAAAAAGCATTGCTTTGAGGGTTGCCGGAATTATTATATCTCAATGTAACATTCACTGTCTCTGAAGATGCATTTACTTCACCTAGAAAATTTCTACCTGAGGCTAATGTGGTAGTATTTATTGTTGAAAATTGGAGCGCTCCCTGATTTTGACCATTTATGTCAATAGACATAGACGTGGTGACTTCTGCTGTAGCTATACAAAAAACACTAACTTCAACCGGAGTACCTGAAACAATATTTGGGAAATTAAAATCAAAGCTCTGCTCATTATTTATATCAAAACGATTGCTGAACCATCTTCTTCCCACAAGTGTAGGATTGACCTCATCACGTTCAAAAAACTGATAATCATTAAATCGTGTAATGGTTGTTGTAGCGTTTCCACCCGGCTCTACATAAGGCGCTACCCTTTTACCGTTTGCACCGTCGGCTGTAATAAAGTAGTAGGCGTTATTGTCATATACATTGATATGCGTATTACTTTCTTCACTAAACTGATTTACCTCAGCATAAAAAAGTATATAATCCCCCTGGTTAAAAGTGCCGTTTTCTTCGCCAGCTACAAAAATTGAATTCTCAACCAAATCATATTCAGTATTTAGGCTGTTTCTTAACGGAAGCATATTACCACCGTTTCCGTAAATCTTAATTTTTCTTGGATCTATGGAGTTTACATCCATGCCCAGGCTGCTTAAAAAACTTTGATCTATCCTGTGAACACCGGTTTTTTCAACTCTAAACTTAAACCATTGTCCCGAAGCCAATAATGAGTTTGCAATACCAAAACTTCCACTATACTCAGTAGGTGAAGTAGTTTTTGAATAATCAAGTTGAAACGAAACCACTTTTTTATAAACTCCGGCTTGTTTTACAATAGGTGAAAGAGAAACAGTTGTATAGATTCTGTCTCTTCCCAAATTTGAGCGTATACTCGGATTAAGTGAATTAGGAATTTTTTGAACATCAAGTTCATTCAGGTTTGAAACCGAAATGTTTTGAAACACCACATTTGTAAGCCTCAGTGAACCGGGCACTGCAAAACCGTCATCTACCCAAACTTCACTATACAGGTTTGAAGTAGTATTGTAATTTGGAGTGTCTGAAATACCAATATTTTGATTTCGCTGAAAAGATTCTTCCTGTCCCCAGTTTAAAACTATTTGTTTAGACTGTGAAAATATCTGAAATACTGAAAGCAACGAAAGAAAAAGAATACCATTTTTCATCAACAACTTAACGACTTAAAAAATCACTTATTATTTAAAGTTCAAACTTAAACAATCAAAAAATATTTCAACATATAATAATTTTAAAAAATGGCGTTAAAAGTCCTTGTATAAGCACAAAAAAATGTTGCTATTATAAATTTTAAAATAATATTGATATTTTATCGTTAATTACTATATTGCGAACCCAATTTTTTTCTTAATTGACACCATGAATATGAGAAGAACAACAGTAATAAACTTAGTGATAGTGGCTGCTTTCAGCACTATATTATTCAGTTGTAGCAAATCCAGAGATTATAAAAACAGCTCGCGAGCAACCGGCTGGAATCTAAATGACAGAGACGGAGGCTTCCAGTACAACCCAAAAGCCAGAGAGCAGGACACAGGTCCGGGTCTGGTTTTCATTGAGGGTGGTACTTTTACTATGGGTCGAGTACAAGATGACCCCATGCGCGATTGGAACAACACTCCAACTCAGCAACACGTTCAATCATTCTATATGGACGAGACAGAGGTTACAAACCTGATGTATCTTGAATATTTGGATTGGACCAAAAGAGTTTTCCCTCCCGACAACGATAATTACAGAATGATTTATCATGGAGCCTTACCGGACACACTGGTATGGAGAAACCGTCTTGGTTTTAATGAAACCATGACAAACAACTATTTAAGACACCCTGCTTATGCAGACTATCCTGTGGTGGGTGTAAGTTGGATACAGGCAGTTGAGTTTTCTAAATGGAGAACCGACAGAGTTAATGAGCTTATCCTCGAAAGAGAAGGCTACACTAAAAGAGGTGCCAGAATCGCTGATGTCGATGCCTCATCTACATTCAATACTCAAACTTACTTAACCTCTCCAACAGATGCTTATGGAGGTAACTTGGAGATTACCCAAGGAGGTAGAGCCTCAGAAAGACTAACCCAAAGAGACAGTATTAACTTGTTTGTACAACTGCAAGATGGATTACTTCTTCCTGATTATCGTCTTCCTACTGAAGTTGAATGGGAATATGCAGCACTTGGGCTTGGAAGCTTAAGAAGCTACAACGTTTACAGAGGTAAGAAAAAATATCCTTGGGATGGCCAATACACGCGCTCAGGAAAAAGAAGAACCCGTGGTGACCAAATGGCAAACTTCAAACAAGGCCGAGGTGACTATGGTGGAATTGCCGGATGGAGTGACGACGGAGCAGATATTACAGCCCCTGTAAAGTCTTATCAGCCCAATGATTTTGGACTGTATGACATGGCCGGTAATGTTGCCGAGTGGGTAGCTGATGTTTACAGACCTATAATTGACAATGAATTTAATGATTTTAACTATTTCAGAGGAAATATATACACCAAAAACGCCATAGGCGAAGACGGAAGAGTAGTTTTAATTACTCCTGAAACTATTGTTTATGACACGCTTAGCAACGGCAGAATCGTTGCAAGAAACCTTCCGGGTGAGATTCTTCAGATACCTGTTGACGAAGAGGATACCTATTTGAGAACTCAGTTCTCTGATAGCGACAACAGAAACTTCAGAGACGGAGACAGACGCTCAAACAGAAACTTTCAAATGTTTGATGATGTAGAAGAGGAGAAGGACGTAACAAGATTGATGTATAACTCTCCCAGACATCAAGTGGCTGCAGGTGACGAAGGTCTGGAAAGACAATATGACCAAGACAATACAAGATCTACTTTAATCAATGACGAAGTAAGAGTTTACAAAGGTGGCTCTTGGAGAGACAGAAACTACTGGCTTGACCCTGCACAAAGACGCTATTTCCCACAAGATATGGCAACAGACTATATCGGTTTCAGAAATGCAATGTCGCGTGTAGGCTCAAAATCACAAAGAGGCAAACGCGCCAGAAACTAATATTGAAAAATATTCAAAAAATAAAGCCCTGATATTCGGGGCTTTTTTTATAACTTTAGTTCTATGAATATTGAACAACTCCACAAACTTTACTTAACCGCAACAGGTGTAAGTACAGACACCCGAAAAATAATAAATGGCAATCTGTTTTTTGCGCTCAAAGGCGAAAACTTTGACGGAAATCTGTTTGCCGAAAAAGCCATAGAACTGGGTGCTTCACATGCCATTATTGACGATGAAAATTATCTGAAACCGGCCAAAAATATCATTCTGGTAGAGAATGTATTAGAAACATTACAAAATCTGGCAAAATTTCACAGAACCTACCTCAACATTCCCATAATTGCCCTTACGGGAAGCAACGGAAAAACCACCTCCAAAGAGTTGATTCATGCCGTTCTTAAAGAAAATTTCAATACAATTGCCACTCAAGGAAACCTTAACAATCACATAGGTGTACCGCTCACACTGCTCTCTATGAACAAAAACATCGAAATTGGAATTGTTGAAATGGGCGCCAACCATCACGGCGAAATTGCCGCCTTATGCGAAATAGCCCAACCCGACTTTGGGTATATCACTAATTTTGGCAAAGCACATCTGGAAGGTTTTGGCAGTCTGGAAGGTGTTATTGTTGCTAAGTCTGAGCTATATGAACATCTGAGAAAAAACAATAAAAAAGTATTTGTAAACTCAGGCGACCCTGTTCAAATTGAAAATACCCGCGGAATAGAATCCTTTGCTTTTGGGATAAAAAATTCCGGAAGCGATGTGGAAATAGACCTCATTGAAGCAAACCCGTTTTTAAAACTATCGTTTTCAAACACCGAAATCAATTCAAACATCATAGGCAGGTATAATTTTTCAAATCTTGCCGCTGCCATTGCCATAGGCACCTATTTTAAAGTTACTCCACAAAAAATCAAAAAAGGTATTGAAAGCTACACCCCCGGAAACAACCGCTCTCAAATTATCAAGATTCAAAGCAATACCATAATTATGGACGCATACAATGCCAATCCCACCAGTATGCGTGCCGCGCTTGACAACTTCAATTTGACTGAAGCAGCACACAAAGTTGCCATACTGGGCGATATGTTTGAACTGGGCGACGATGCTAAAGCCGAACATCAAAACATCGCTGAATTTGCCGAATTACTGAATATGGACTACGTTATTCTGGTTGGAAAAAACTTTTTCAAAACCAAGACTGATAAAGCCAAGAAATTTGAAGCTTTTGAAGACCTCAAGGTATTCCTGGAAATTGTCCATTTTGAAAATTTTCATATCCTGATAAAAGGTTCCCGCGGAATGGCATTGGAAAGAGTGTTGGATTTAATACCTGTTAAAGAATAGGCTTTACCGGATTAACTACGTTGATCCAGATTAAACCCGCTCCGGTAAATAGAAAACTATGCGCTGCCGCGCATCTTTTTTCCATTTCCTCCAAACTCGAATTCAGCCGGATTAACTACGTTGATCCAGATTAAACCCGCTCCGGTAAATAGAAAACTATGCGCTACCGCGCATCTTTTTTCCATTTCCTCCAAACTCGAATTCAGCCGGATTAACTACGTTGATCCAGATTAAACCCGCTCCGGTAAATAGAAAACTATGCGCTACCGCGCATCTTTTTTCCATTTCCTCCAAACTCGAAAGCAAGCTTTCGGTTTTTCGGAAATAGAAAAAACCTATGCTCACGCATAGGTTTTCTGCTTAATGTGGGTCATACTGGATTCGAACCAGTGACTTCTACCCTGTCAAGGTAACACTCTGAACCAACTGAGTTAATGACCCTATTTTAGAAATGTAAATTTAGTAACTTTTGGACTTATAAATCCTCTTAAAATTGATTTTTTAAAGTTCTTTTAAAGCCCTCCTGAAAACTTCGTTTTCGAGGGAATTCGGGATTATCTCTCGATGATCCCTTATTGTCCACTCCTGCAAATAAAAACCCAAGTTGCTGCACAACTTCGTTTTTTGTTGTATCCGTCCTCTTGAAAACTTCGTTTTCGAGGGAGTTCGGGATTATCTGTCGATGATCCCTTATTGTCCACTCCTGCAAATAAAAACCCAAGTTGCTGCACAACTTCGTTTTTTGTTGTTTCCGCCCTCCTGAAAACTTTGTTTTCGAGGGCTTCAACAACAAAAAACCCGATAGTTTTCACTATCGGGTTTTTGCTTGATGTGGGCGCGAAGGGATTCGAACCCCTGACCCCTTGGGTGTAAACCAAGTGCTCTGAACCAACTGAGCTACGCGCCCGCTCTTTCTTTAAGCGGTTGCAAATATAGACCACTTTTTTAATTCGCACAACAAAATTTTCAAAAAAATCAAATAATTTCTGCCACCACAAAAGTGCTTCCGCCAACAAACACCAAGTCGTCTTTTTTAGCAAAATTCAAAGCGGTTTCAAAGGCTTGTTTAACAGATTCATATACATTGCCCCTTAAACCAATTTTAATTGCTTTTGCTTGAAGTTCGCCGGCATTTAACCCTCTGGGAATATTGGGCTTACAAAAATAATAAACCGCCTCTCTGGGGAATAACTGCAATACCGACTCCACATCTTTATCTGCCACAAAACCGATGACTAAATGCAACTTATTGTATTTTTCTCCGGCAAGCTGGTTTAAAACATAGCTCAAACCTTCTTTGTTATGTGCCGTGTCGCAAATTACTTTCGGGTTTTCACGCAACACCTGCCAACGTCCCATCAATCCGGTGTTTGATACCACGTTTAGCAGTCCTGACTGTATGTTTTCTTCTGTTATTTGGTATAAATTTTTGTCTCTTAATTGTTTAATTGCGGTCAATGCCGTTTGCAGATTTTTCGATTGATAGCTTCCTTTTAAATCAGTTTCAAACGTTTCAAACTTAACATCTTCAGCAAAAAAGATTTCCGAATGCTTATCATGGGCTATTTCCTTGAAAACCGGAATTGTTTCAATATGTTTTTCACCTATAACCACCGGAACTCCGGGTTTTATAATTCCTGCTTTTTCTTTCGCTATAGCGGAATAAGTCTCACCTAAAAATGCAGTATGATCGAGCCCAATATTTGTGATAACCGAAAGTTGAGGCGTGATGATGTTGGTACTGTCCAACCGCCCTCCCATTCCCACTTCAATGACGGCTACATCAACTTTTTCCTGACTGAAATAGTCAAATGCCAGCCCAACGGTCATTTCAAAAAACGAAAGCGAATGGCTTTCTAAAAAATGTTTGTGCATGGCTACAAAATCAACCACATACTTTTCAGAAATCATACTTCCGTTGATTTTAATGCGTTCCCTAAAATCTTTGAGATGTGGCGAGGTGTAAAGTCCCACTTTGTATCCCGCTTCCTGCAAAACCGAAGCCAGCATATGACTCACCGAGCCTTTACCATTAGTGCCGGCAACGTGTATACTTTTAAAATTTTTTTGCGGATTCCTCAAATGATTGGCCAACAACAGTGTGTTGCTTAAATCTTTTTTGTAAGCAATGCCACCCACACGTTGAAACATGGGCAACTGGGCAAAAAGCCAATCGGTGGTTTGTTGATAGTCGCGCGACAAAAAAACTTATTCAGAAAGTGAAAAACGATATATAATTCTGCCCATTTGTCTGGCAGGAGCATTGGGGTCGCTATTGAATTTGGTTCTTAACGCAGCTTGCCGTGCAGGATCTAAAAGACAACGTGAATTGTTTGTAGTGCCCCTCACACCGGGAATGGCTTTAGTGACATTACCATTTCTGTCCACATCAATATCCACAACCACTATTCCTTCCTGATTACAATCTTGAACGATGATTACCTTATCAATGGCTCTTCTTCCTCCCAACAGATAATTTCCGTCGCCGTCGAGTCCTTTTCCTATGCCGTAATAACTGCTGGCATTGGAGTCGCCGTCAGGGGGTTCTTGGCCAAACACATTGCTAAAACCTGTAAATACAAAGATTATTAGAATAAAAAAGATTCCCTTTTTTAGTAATTTAGTTTTCATATAGAAGTGGATTAACCTTTTAATTTATATCATACAATATACCCTTTTCCTTTAATTTTCGGACAAACGGTTCTTGGTTAATAACCTGTCGCTCAATAAAATTTGCATTATTATGCCTGTTTATAATTTTATTAATATCATTTTCTGTAAAAAAGGTATTGCTAAAGGTCAAATGCTCTTTTGGAAAAACAGTTTTGTAATCTAAAGACCAATGAAATGGCAAGGTTAATCCTAAAATAATGATAATAACAAATGTAATCCATCCTGTGTTTTTATTCATCATCTATTTTTTTGATTATAGCTTAATCCAACAAACATTAACAGTAAATCTTTTATGAATATTCAAAGACCAACTTTGCTGTTCTGTTCTTTTAATAATTGTTCCTTCAAAAGAGTCTATTTCTTTACTAATATAGCTGTGATAAAATTCGGTTGTCCAGCCATTTTTATATGATGATAAATAAATATCACTTTGATTTTGAATTAAATATTCAATAATTGAATGTGCATCAAAAATACACCCTTTAGAGACTTGCTCTTTAATAATTGATTGAATAACGTCTTTCATAGCAATTAAGATTTAAAATTTTAACAAAGATTAACAAATGTATAAAAAAATTCATTGTTATTCTTCAATTTCTTTTTTCCTGATTTCCAGCAGGCACGGTGATGTTTCGTTGAGAATTAAAACAGCATTTAAAAATTGTTCTAAATTTGCTGACAGTACTTTAGAGCAAAAATAAACCCTTTAAAGAGAAAGATACACGCATGATGCACAGAAATTTAACTAAAAAACCCCTGACAATAATTTTAAATCATAAAAAAATATCTCTGAAATATGTGTTTGTGAAAATTCTCCGAAGTTGCGGATTTAAGGTATAATCGAGCGGCAACAGGAGCAATAATGTTTTATTCTTATTTTGATCCTGAAAGTGAAAAACGATAAATAATCTGTCCCCGTTGACCCACAGGTGCTTTGGGATCGCTGTTGAATTTTGTTTCCAATGCTGCCTGTCTTGCTGGGTCTGTCAGGCATTTTGAATTGTTTGTTGTTCCCCTTACACCGGGTACTGCACTGGTGACGTTTCCGTTTCTGTCAACGGTTATATCAACTACAACTATACCTTCCCTGTCGCAATCCTGAACGATGATTACTTTATTTACGGCCCTTCTTCCGCGCAGCAGATAGTTTTCGTCACCGTCAAGACCTTTACCTATACCGTAATAGGGGCTACCATCGGGGCTGCCTTCATCACCGGCTTTGTTGTCGTCTCCTTCACCGCTTTGAGCAACTCCATCTTGTTTTGGTGCATTTATAAAGCTGGAAACTGCATCACTCGTTTCCTTGTCTGGAGTGAGTTCTGCTTTGGGTCGCTCCTTTGGCTGTTCTTTGGGAGGCGTGGTGTTTTCTTTCGGTTTTTCCACTTTTTTGGTTACCGGAGCTTCCACATTGTCCTGTGTGACTACATCCTCCTCAACTACCGGCTCTGATGTCTCAGGTTGTGCCTGAGTTTGTGAAGGCGAGGTTTGTATTTGTTCCAATGGTTGAATTTCACCACTTCCAAAATCGGTGGTTCCAAAATTTACCGCTATACCCTGCTCTATCGGTGGGTCAAAATATTTTAAACCAAACAAAAAAAGCAACAGTACAATAACTATGTGAATAGCTACCGTGATTCTGAAACTTTTTTTCTCTTCTTCGGTTTTAAAATAGCTCATTGCGTAATTTATTAATTTCGAACAGACCGCCCGCTTTTGGCGGGCTAAATATTTGTTAAATCACTTTTTCTACTTCTAACTTTTACCTTCTTGCTTCTACCCTTAGTTAGGTTTAACTGCCAGAACAATTTTATAGCGGTTTCTATTGGCAATGTCCATAATTTTAACGGCATGCTGAATGGGTACGCCTTCTTCAGCTCTTAAGATAATGGTGGGGTCGGTTTGCCCTCTCAGCGCATTTACTAAATAACTTTCAACGGCTCTTTCACTTACCCGGTCTTTGTCCACATAATAGTCCAAATCTTTGGTAATACTCACCGAAATATTTTGCTGATGGGTGGTTTTTCCTTTCGCCGTAGGCAAAATTAAATCCAGTGCATCGGGTGTGATGGCCGGCGATGTAAGCAGGAAAAACACCAACAGCAAAAACACGATGTCTGTCATCGAGCTCATGCTGAATGTGGCGCTTATTTTATTTCTTCCGCGTAAATTCATACTAAGACGGTTCGTTTAATAGGTCTAAAAAGTCAACCGCATTGGCTTCCATTCCGTGTACCACTTTATCGGTTCTTACAACCACGTGGTTATAGGCCATATAGGCAATAATACCCACTATCAATCCGGCAACGGTGGTGGTCATAGCTGTGTAAATACCTTCAGCCAGTTGTCCCATTTCGGCTTGACCGCTACTGGTAGCCAACTGATGAAAGGCAATTACCATACCAATTACGGTTCCTAAAAACCCTATCATAGGCGCTGCTCCGGCAATGGTTGCCAGTACACTTACATTTTTTTCAAGTTTGTAAACCTCCAAACGGCCTGCATTTTCAATAGCAGTATTGATGTCCTCCAGAGGGTTTCCAATTCTGGAAATACCTTTAGCTGTAAGTCTGGCCACAGGTGTATTGTTTTGTGCACAAAGAATTTTGGCTCCTTGCAAATTGCCTGATGCCACCATTTCCCGAATTTGATTCATAAAATTCTTGTCAATTTTTGATGCTGCTTTTATGGCAAAAATGCGCTCAAAATAGATATAACAAGCCACAAAAAGCAACACAAAAAGAATGGCAATTATAATCATCGCCCCGGGGCCGCCATTCACTATTAATTCAAAAACTGAGATGGTTTTTTCAACAGATTCGATCTCCATAATCTCGTCTGTCATATCTTGAAAAAGGGTTGTTAGCATAAGGTGTTTGTGTTTTTTTTATTAACGAAATTTGAATACTTAAATTGTTGTAACGCTAAATTAACTGTTTTAATGCAATTTCAAAGGCTGTTTTACTTATTCCTGTTTTACTGCTGTTATGATCAAAGGTGTTTTGAATGGCATTTTTAATGGTAATAGATGTGTCATTAAAAATAGCCTCATCCGTCATTTGAACACGCCTTTCCATAAAATAAGCAAATACTCTGGCCATACCGCAATTGGCGATAAAGTCCGGTATCATACTCACTTTGGTGTCGGTTGCCTCCATAATCGGACCAAAAAATATTTCTTTGTCGGCAAAAGGCACGTTGGCTCCGCTGGATATTACTTCCAGTCCTGAAGCTATCATATTGTCAATTTGCTGCTGAGTTACCAAACGTGAGGCAGCACATGGTGCAAATATCTCTGCCTGGATGTTCCATATTTTTTGATTGATTTCTTCAAAAGGAATCATTTGGTCAGACACTAAAGTATTACCATCTTTGTTTAAAAACAACTGTCTAATTTCTTCAAAAGAAAAGCCGTCTTCATTAATCACCCCGCCCACACGGTCAATGATTCCGACAACCTTAGCACCCATTTTTGCTAAATAGAACGCAGCCGCTGAACCCACATTTCCAAAGCCTTGCACTATGGCTCTTTTTCCTTTTACATCGCCGCCATACACATCATAATAATGACGCACAGCCTCTGCAACACCATAACCGGTAATCATATCGGCTACGGTATATTTTCTGGAAACATCGGGAGAGAAATTATCGTTTTCCAACACCTTTATAACGCCTTGCCTCAACTGTCCAATACGGTTGATTTTATCGGCTTCAGTGGGTTGAAAGTGCCCGGAAAAAACCCCTTCCTGCGGATGCCATACACCACAGTTTTCTGTAATGGGAATTACTTCATGGATTTCATCCACATTCAAATCACCTCCGGTACCATAGTAAGCTTTTAACAGTGGCGAAACAGCTTTGTACCAGCGCTCCAACACGCCTTTTTTTCGGGGGTCTTTGGGGTCAAAATTAATACCTGATTTAGCACCGCCGATGGCCGGGCCTGAAACCGTAAATTTCACTTCCATGGTTTTGGCCAGCGAAAGCACTTCGTTTTGATCAAGACCCACACGCATACGGGTACCGCCGCCGGCAGCACCACCTCTCAGCGAGTTGATGACTGTCCAGCCTTCGGCTTCGGTTTCGGGGTCGTTCCAATGGAATACTATTTCAGGTGCTTTATTTTCAAATTTCTGAAGTAAATCTTTCATTTATTATTTATTGTAGTGGTAAAAATTGTTTTAAACAGCCGCAAAAATACAAGTATTTTTAGGATAAAATGAAATGGTTTTTACCCAAATAAATCTGAATGACTGCCAATTCTAATTAAGCGAATCTCTTCAGGTGATTCAATTTGAATCCAAATGATTAACAAGTCAGGTTTGATATGGCATTCCCAGCAGTTTTTATAATTCCCTTTTAACTTGTGAGGTTTCATAGACTGCGGAATTCCCAAAACACCTTTTTGTTGAAGCAATTTTAAAACCAGACCAATCAACTCAAAATTTTGACGTTGTTTTTTGAGGTCTTTCTTGAATTTGGTGGTGTAAAGTAGCTTATACATTTTAGATGTTTTTCAAAAAAGCATCTATATCTTCTATTTTTTTCAAATCCTCATTATTTAAAGCTTCTTGAATGGCTTTAATGGTATCTTCATTAGGTTGTTTTTCAACAAACTGACTCAACAAATATTCTACATAATTATTGAGACTGCGTTGCTCTTTTTTAGCTTCTTTTTTTAATTGATCCACCAATTCTTTTTCAAGTCTGAATGCTGTTTGGATTTTCATATTTTTATTTTTAAACAAAAATAGTAATTATAACAATATGTTATACATTTGTTATATAAAATATTTCGCCCGAAGAATGATCCATTTTTGCGCCGGTTACGCTTGCAAGACAATTGTTTTCACCTCTCATTTTTAAAACTCCCAGCAGCCCAAAAATCATGGCTTCTTTATATTCGATTATATGCTTGTCCGGCAGCACCAGTTTCAAATTTTTGAGAGACTGCACTCGTTCCAGTAAATAACGGTTGTAAGCCCCGCCACCGGTTACAAGTACTGAAGCTGTCGGTTTAAACACAGCCGAAAGCTGCACGGCAATATGCTCTGTAAACGTGGTGATTTGATTTTCAATACTGGCACTTGTATTTTCAAGTAATGGAAAGATATGCTGCTGCACCCATTCCAGTCCAAGCGATTTGGGATGTGAAAGTTTGTAGTAAGACAACTGATTCAGCTTTTTAAGAAGTTCGGGGATTACTTTTCCCTTTCTTGCAATTTTTCCGTCTTCGTCAAAAGGCAGTCCTAATTTTTCAGTTAAATGATTGAGCACAATATTAACCGGACACACATCAAAAGCCAAACGCCGGCCGTTTTCTTCAAAAGAAATATTGGCAAATCCGCCCAAATTTAAACAATAATCATACTCTGAAAACAGCAAGCGGTCGCCCACAGGCACCAATGGTGCGCCCTGTCCGCCCAGCATCACATCCTGCACCCTGAAATCACACACCACGGTTTTATTGAGTTTTTGAGCCAGTTCGGGCAGATTTCCGATTTGCAAAGTGATTCCCTTTTCCGGCTGATGAAAAACCGTATGACCGTGGGAGCTTACTATATCAATTCCCGCGAAGGCGGGAATCTCATTAATGGAACTGATAAACCCCAGAATCACCTCCCCCAAATACGCCGTGTATTCAACATTCAGTTTTTGCAAGTCGTCGTCAGAGAGCTTAATTGCTTGTTGAAGACACTGCTTCCAATAAACAGAATAAGGAACAGTAACAGCTTCAATAATATTGAATGTCCAGTTGTCGCTTTTCGCGAAAGCGATATACGCCAAATCAACCCCATCGAGGGAAGTACCGCTCATCACTCCTATAACGTGGTAGTTTTCTGTTGTCATTTTGGTAAAATTAAACCGAATAATTGAAAAAATAACACTAAAAAAGTATCTTTGTGCACCTTTTACAAACACACTTTTAAACACCACACTATGGATTTCAATCTTTCTGAAGAACATATCATGATACGCGATGCGGCGCGTGATTTTGCAAAAACTGAATTACTTCCCGGCGTGATTGAGCGCGATAACAAACAGGAATTTCCCGCTGAACAAATCAAAAAAATGGGCGAGCTGGGCTTTATGGGAATGATGGTTCCGCCGGAATATGGTGGGAGCGGAATGGACACTGTGGCTTATGTTTTGGCTATGGAAGAAATTTCAAAAATCGATGCATCAGCTTCTGTGGTGATGTCTGTAAACAACTCTTTGGTGTGTTATGGCCTGCTGGCATTTGGCACCGAAGAACAAAAGCAAAAATACTTAGTTCCGCTGGCTTCCGGGCAAAAACTGGGGGCGTTCTGCCTTTCTGAACCGGAAGCCGGAAGTGATGCCACTTCACAAAAAACCACTGCCATTGACAAAGGCGACCACTATATCCTTAACGGAACTAAAAACTGGATTACCAATGGCGGCAATGCCGATTATTATCTGGTTATTGCCCAAACTGACCGCGAAAAAGGCCACCGCGGCATCAACGCATTTATAGTTGAAAAAGGTTGGGCAGGTTTTGAAATTGGACCCAAAGAAGACAAGCTGGGCATACGCGGAAGCGACACCCACACCTTGAACTTTAACGATGTAAAAGTGCCCAAGGAAAACCGCATTGGTGAAGACGGATTTGGGTTTAAGTTTGCTATGAAAACCCTCTCCGGAGGAAGAATTGGTATTGCAGCACAAGCTTTGGGAATTGCAAGCGGCGCTTATGAACTGGCGCGTGATTACTCAAAAATAAGAAAAGCCTTTGGCACCGAAATCTGCAACCATCAGGCCATTGCTTTTAAACTGGCTGATATGCTAGTGGAAATTGAATGTGCAAGGCACCTGGTGATGAAAGCTGCCTGGGAAAAAGACCAAGGTTTAAACTATGATATGAGCGGTGCCATGGCCAAACTAAAAGCTTCTGAAGTTGCGATGAAAGTAGCCGTTGAAGCTGTACAGGTGCACGGCGGTAACGGCTATGTAAAAGAATACCACGTAGAGCGATTGATGCGCGATGCCAAAATCACCCAGATTTATGAAGGCACGAGCGAGATACAGAAGATTGTGATTTCGAGGGGGTTGTTGAAGGAATAAAATTCAATAATCAAGCACCAAATTATAAAACCGGCTTTTGAAAAAGGGTCGGTTTTTTTATTTAATTTTATTGATAACAATATTTTTTGATCAAAAATCAGATAAAATGAAAAAAATAATCATTCTCTTATTTACAATAGTAATAATTCTTTATATTATTTTTTTTAACGATCAAATGATAAGGTTTTATCAAAACTTTGGTCTTTGGCTTTATCCTACTAATGATTCAAGAAATGCAGAATTATTAAAAATAGTTTTGACAGTAATTGGTGGATTGGGTGTATTGTATGGCTTGTATATTTCGTATTGGCGAGCAAAATCTTTTGAGGATAGTATAAAAATACAAAGCAAGTTGATAAAAACACAAAGTGACCAACTAGAACTTTCCAGAAAATCTCAAATTGATGAAAGATTTAAAAATGCAATTGAGCATCTTGGTAGTGAGAAAACACCAATTGTATTAGGTGGAGTCTCTGAATTGAATCAAATAGCAAGAGAAAGCCCCAAAGAATATGCTGAAGTTGTTTTTAACATTTTAACCAGTTACATAAGATCAAGTACAAATGTCTATGAAAAAACAGCAGATGACTTTAACACTACTGTTATACAAACCATAATAAATTATTTATTTAAAAATCGTCAAGAAGAAAATAACCCATTTGAAAATCTTAATGAAAATGGAAACTTAAGTCATTGTAATTTAATTTCAATTAATATTGATAATATAGATTTTAGCAGTTTTGACTTATCTTTTACATTATTTCCTATGAGAATAAACAATGTGAATTTTGAGAATGCCAAATTAGGAAGTGCACAATTTAGTTTATCGAAAATACAAAATTCATCATTTATAAAATCAGACTTATATAACTCTATATTTCAACACTGTGAAATAACTGATTGTGATTTTGAATTAGCAAAAACTAATAGTATAAATATTGTTTACACTAGAATTATCAACTCTAGTTTCAAAAGTTGTCAGTTGTCTAATTCAAACTTCATAAGCTCATATTTTGAAAATTGCAATTTCATTAATTCATCCATTTTTAATAGCAATTTTTATAGTTCAAATTTTAAGCAATTAAGCTTTTTAGAACTAAATTTATTTAGCAAAAATAAATTTATTGGATGTGGATTTTACAACGTGTTTTTTAATAACTATTCTTTAGATTTAAAATTAGTTGGAATATTTAATTTAGATGAGGCTTTGATATTTAATGAAGAATTAATTAAAATTGAATATCCGTAATCACCAATAATTTTGTATATTTGATTGAACCTAAAATAGTTGAGCAATGAATTTATTCACA
>ERZ869909.1256-NODE-1256-length-21204-cov-4.177735_pt1 | contig 21204 bp, 15 predicted proteins | sample MGYA00520892_ERZ869909 | MGnify/ENA primary metagenome ERZ869909 (study PRJEB32215, sample SAMEA104723947) | bioreactor metagenome | biome: bioreactor; feature: anaerobic bioreactor; material: water | place: China | collected 2015-03-12 ... | reverse complement strand
TACCGTGTCGCCGGCGAGGCCGGCCTCGACCCGTCGGGCGTCGACGACGCCCTCGCGGACGAAGGCTGGCGCGGATGGGAGGAGCAGAACCGCGCCGGTCTGTCCGGCCTGGGCCTCTGGGGCGTCCCGTCGTTCCGCTACGGCTCCTGCACGCTCTGGGGCCAGGACCGGCTGGGCATCCTCGAGTCGATCATCCGCCAGCACACGGCCCCGCAGGCGCTGGCCCACGGCTGAGCAGCGCGACCAGCCAGACCGGGCGCGGACAGTATGCGACCAGCCAGGCCGGGCGTGCGCAGGCCGAGCGCTAGAGGATCAGCGCGCCGGCGCCCGGGCCGTCACCAGCTGCGCCTCCCCGCTCGCCGCCGCCCTGCTCTACCTGGAACGGAGCCGGCGTCGACGCAGACCGCGGGCTCCCCGGCGCCAGCGAGACGCCAGCGAACGCCGTGCGTGGCAGGCGCGGGCCGTAGACGTAGTTCGCGTCCCGCAACGGCCCGCGGTCCAGGTCCCGCTGGCGCGAATCGAAGACGTTGTAGACACCCACCGTCAGCGCCACGTCGTGGCGCCCGCCGGACCGGACCAGCGGCGCCCGCACGAACAGCCCCAGATCCGCGAACCACGGCGTCCGGCGGCTCGCGTCCGGTTCACCGTCCGGGCCAAACCGCTGCGCCGTCATCGGGCCCAGCACGTCGAGCAGCGCCTCCAGCCGCAGCGGCCCAAGCAGCACGACGGCGTCGACCAGGCCACGGTGGCCGGGGACCCGCGGCAGCTCGCGGTCCCCGAAGTCCGGGTCCGGCGTCGATCGGCGCGCGCGCTGCGCGGTCCACCCGGCGCGAAGCGACCAGCGCGGCGCCGCCAGCTCCAGCGTGAGGTCCCCACCCACGACCTGCGCGTCGCCGTCGTTCGTCCGCACCACCTCCACGAGCCCGGTCCCGGTGGGCTCGCGCGTCTCCAGCGTGAACACGTCGCGGATCGTCGTGTACCAGGCGCCAGCGACGAGGCGCAGATCCCACGCGTCCGGCCCCACCACGGTCCGCCACATCAGCTCCTCGGAGACGGTCCACGCCCGCTCCGGCCGCAGATCCGGGCCGGCGACGATGCCGCGCACCGCGCCGCCCACCAGCTCGAGGTGAATGTCCTCGTCGAACACCCGGGGCGCGCGCACACCCGCCCCTCCGGTCGTGCGCGCCGACACCTCCGGCGCGGCCCACAGCGTCACGGACAGGCGCGGGCTCACGTAGGGCCGGTCGAGGGCCGAGTGCCCATCCACACGCAGACCGGCGGAGGTCTCGACCCACGACACGCCCGTCCAGCGGTGCTCGGCGAAGCCGGACCAGGCGATGTAGCGCTCGTCCGTGACGCGATCGCGGCCCAGGTACTCGTCGCGCACGCGGTCGCTCTGGAGCTGGCCGCCCAGCTCGAGGGTGTGGTCGTGGGCGACGTCGATGTCGACCGTGCCCTGGAGCGCCCATAGCGGGTTGCGGGTCTGGCCGTAGCCGGCGAGGGCGTCCGCGCGGGCCTCTTCCCAGGCCTGGGCGCCAGCGGCGTCGCCGGGGTCGTCAGGCGGGCGGGCGCCGGCGAGGCCACCGTAGTAGCTGTCGCGCAGGGTCAGCACGTGGGCGGCCAGGAGCTCGCCGCGGGCGCGTTCGCCGATCCGGCCGCTGGCGCCGCCGCTCACGAGCCAGCGGCCGGTCGAGACCTGCTCCGCGATGTCGACCTCGTGGGGCGGTCGGGACAGCTGATCGCCGCCGCGTCGCTCCGCCCAGGTGGTCTGGCCGGCGAGCCAGAGGTGCCCACCGCGGCTGGTGTCGTGCTCGAGACGAAAGCCTGCGGCGAAGGTGCCCAGCTGCGGCAGATCGCTGAATCCGTCGCCGGTGAGGTCGACGGCGGCGCGCTGGCGGGCCTGGGTCCAGAGGCCCATGCGGGTGCGGCCGGCGGGGTCGAAGCTGTGGACGCCCGAGACGGCGACGCGGGTGTCCGGCCGCTCGAGGGCGGTGAGGCGGAGGGTGAGGTTGGCGTAGACGCCGTCTGCGTCGGGCAGGCCCGTGTCGACGAGCACGGTGCCGCCGATCGCCGTGGCGCCCCAGCGGGGGCGGCCGGCGCCGCGCACGACGCGCAGCTCGCGGAGGAGCTCCGGTGGGAGCTCCTCGAGGCCGTAGACGGCGCTGAGCGAGGACCAGAGGTCGAGCGTGTCGAAGAGGATCGGCGTCCAGGCGCCGTCGAGCCCGTTGACGCGGATGGCGCTGAGGCCGCAGTTCTGGCAGCCGGTCTCGACGACGACGCCGGGGGAGGCGGCGAGGGCCTCGGCGACGTTGGCGTGGCCCCGCTCGAGGATCTGCTCGCGCGTGACGGCCCGCCCGCTGAACGGGGCGTCGCCCGCCTCGTCGAGGCGCGGCTCCGCGCGCAGCACGAGCGGCGCGAGCAGGAACTCCGACGCGTCGAGGGGCTGGGACGTGTCGATGGATGCGGGAGGGTCGGGGGGACCGGGTGTATCGGCCGGTGTGGACGACTCGACCGGCTCTGAGGGCTCGGCCATCGCCGACTCCGCGTCAGCGCCGGCCATGGTCGCAGGCGCGGGCGCAGGATCTGCGGCCGCAGTCGCAGCGCCGTACAGCAGCGCCAGGCCGGTGGCGATCGTGAGGAGGTGTCGCATCGCGCGGCTCGCAGGGGCGGGTGCTTCGGGGGCGTCCGTTCATGACCACAGGCCACGGATTCCACGAAGCGTCGTTCAGGATTCGAGCCGACTAACATTTTGATGCGAGACAGCGCAAGGAGCGTCATGGCGATCACACGCCGGCGCGGCGGGCGATCGCCGGGGGGCGGCGCGGGGGCGATCACACGCCGGCGCGAAGGATCAGCTGCTCAGCCGCACTGGAACTGGAGCGGGAGGTGGTACTCCTCGCCCACGAGCAGCTGGTCCGGGCGGGGGAGGCGGCGCACGGAGCGCACGAAGTCCACGGCGGCGCTGTCGAGGCTGCTGTGGCCTGACGAGCGGAGCACGCGGGCCTGGGTCACTCCGCCGTCCGGGCCCTGGACGACGCCCACGAGCACGACTCCGGAGACGCGCTCACGGGCCAGGTCGCGCGGGCAGCTCTGGTGGCTGCGCAGGGCGCGGTTCATGCGCTGGACGTGCTGCCGGCGCAGGGCGGCGAGGTCCTCGCCGTCGGGCTGCCCTGCGAGCTGCCCGTCGCCGCGGCTGGCGACGGAGCTGGCGCCGGCGCCCTGGGTGGATCCGTCACGCAGCGGCCCGGCGCCCGCAGCCGACGCGCTGGCGACGAGGTCCGTCGGGGCCTCCGGCTCCGCGGCCGGGCTCGGTGCGTCGACCACGGCGACGGCGTCATCGCGACGGCTGGTCGCTACCTGCTCGACGGGCACGGCCGGCGCGCGCTCCTGCGGCTCGACGGCCGGTTCGACCTCCGGCTCCCGCGTGCGCTCGCGGCGCACGACGACGTCGCGCACCGGCGCCTCGTCCACGGGCTCGGCGGTCGCTGCCTGCGCGGCGGCGTCCTCGGCAGGATCCTCGGCGAGCTCCGCGCCGGAGTCCTCCGACCCCAGCGGGACGATCTCCTCGATGAAGAGGCGCTCGTCGACCCGCACGGCGCGCTCGCCGAGCGCGGACAGCAGGCGCGTGGACTGCGCGCCGTCGCTGGGCGGCGTCATCATGACGGCGACCGTGCCGGCGGCGTGCGCCGTGACGCTGAGCAGCAGGGCCCAGCCCAGGACGCCCACGACACGGCGACGCAGCGAGCGACGGACCGGCGCTGCTGCGCCCGCCATCGGCTCCTCGGTCTCCATGTTCGACACGCTGACGCTCATGAGCTGGTTCGTCCCGGTCGTCGTCCGACGGGCGGTGGGTCCCGCCTCGTCGGTCGCTGGTAATGAAAACGACATTCGATAGCAAGCTGAATCCGGATCCAGCGCCGTCAACCGGGCGCGACACGCTGCCGCACTACGCGCGCGCGAGCCATCTGCAGCGCGCAGACCGGGTGCGCCGTGCCGCCACCGTCGTGCGGAGACACGGCATCCTTCCACGCGGCACCCCGCCACGCCGTGGGCTGACCGGACCGTGGCCGCTCGCGCAACGCGGCACGTCGGCGGCGGCGCAGCTGGCCCATCAGGCGGCCACGAGGGCCCATCAACGCCGATCGGTCCCGCACCCGGCCCCCCCGACCATCGCGTCGAAAATCGTGGCGCAGCGCGTCAGGCCCTGTTGACAGGCGCCGGAATCGTCGTCTACGCAGATGCCAATGAAAATCATTTTCAACTAAATGGCCGCACCATGGCCAGCCCCGCAGACTTCGCTCCCCAACCCGCACACCCCATCGCCTGACACCGCGGCCCACCGGCCCGCAGGTCCGATCGGGTTCACGTCCCACGAGGCGTCCTGATGACGAAGCACACCACCCTCGCTCCCCTCGCCAGCCTGCTGCTCCTCCCCGCGCTCGCGCTCGGCACGAGCGCCTGCGACGACACCGTGGATCCGGTCACCCCCGGCGATCTGGTCATCCCGGACGACTACGACTTCGACAGCGTCTTCGAGGAAGGCGTCGGCTCCGTGAGCTTTGACGGCCAGACGATGCGCCACGTGCTGATCGGCGCCATGACCCGCGAGGTCGCCCGCATCAACCAGGGCATCAACGCGGGCACGCTCACGCCCGCAGACGCTGACGAGCTGTTCGCGCGCCTCGACTTCTACTTCCGCTTCGACAGCGAGTCAGCGGGCGACGCGAACCACGACGTCGTCACGGATCCGGCGCCGCTGCAGGTGACCTGGGACGACATCTCGCGCAACAAGGACCTCGTGGGCAAGCTCGCGGGCAACGACCCGTCGACGGACCACCGCGTCTGGAACGACGGCGCGTTCGAGGGTTGGAGCGACACGTCGGTCGCCGCCGCGGGCGGCGACATCAGCACCCCGACCGGGCTCGTCGAGGCCTTCATGTGGACCATCGCGTCGAACGCCTACGACGCCTTCAACGGCATCAACCGCACCGCCCCTGACGGCACCGTCCTGCCGGCGTACGTGACGGAGTCCGGCCAGGACCTCCAGCAGCTGCTCCAGAAGTTCCTGCTGGGCGGCATCGCCTTCTCCCAGGGCGTCGACGACTACCTCGACGACGACGTCGACGGGAAGGGCATCCTCTCGCCCAACACCCGCGACGGCAACAACCCGTGGACGGTGCTCGAGCACCAGTGGGACGAGGGCTTCGGGTACTTTGGCGCCTCGATCCACTACGGCCGGTTCGGCACGGACCTGCTCGCCGGCGCGGCGGTGCTGGACGTCAACGACGACGGCGCGATCGACCTGCTGACCGAGGTCTCCTACGGCCACTCCACGAACGCCGCCAAGCGGGACCGCGACACCCGCGGCGGCGACGCCCCGACCGACCTGGTGGGCCAGGCGTGGGACGCCTTCCGCACCGGCCGGGCGATCATCACCCGCGCCGCCGCACGCGAGGACAGCGCCCTGACCCCGGATGAGTTCGCCGCGCTGGTCGAGCAGCGCGACCTCGCCGCCCAGGCCTGGGAGCAGGCCATCGCCGCGACCGTCGTCCACTACATCAACGACACGATCGACGACCTCAACCTGCGCGACACGGACGACTTCAGCTTCCTCGATCTCGCGAAGCACTGGGGCGAGATGAAGGGCTTCGCGCTGTCGTTCCAGTTCAACCGCCTGTCGCCGATCCTCGATCGGTTCGCCGAGCTCCACGCCCTGCTGCGCGACGCCCCCACGGTGCCCGGCGTGGCGACGGAGGACGAGATCCTGGCGTACATCGAGGACCTGCTCGAGGCTCGCGACATGCTCCGCGACGCCTACGGCTTCGACGCGGACAACGTCGCCGTCTGGTGACCCCCGCGCAGGCGCCGCCGCGAGCCTGGCTCCGCCTGACCGCCCCTGTCCCCGGCATACCTCACGGGCCGCCTGCTTGCCGGGCGGCCGCGCCTGTGTACAGAGCTGCACGGACCACACGACCCCGAACCCCGAACGACCGATGCACAGCCCACGCACACACCACCGCGCGCTCGCGTTCACCGCAGCCGCAGCGATCACGCTCGGCGCCGGCGGCGGCCTGATGCTCACCGCCTGCGGCGACGACAACGGCTCCGGCGGCGGCCTCTCCCCGGAGGAGCTCGCGTACCGCGCGGACGTCTCGGCCTCCATCGCCACGAACGTCATCCTCCCGCTCTACCGCACCTGCGCCCTGGACCTCGACGGCCTCGCGGACGCGGTCGAGGCGTGGGCAGCTGACGCGACCGAGTCCACGGCCGCGACGGCCCGCGACGCCTTCGGGCCGGCGTGGCTGTCCTGGCAGCGCTGCGAGGGCCTGCAGCTCGGGCCGGCCACGATGCCCGCGGTCTCGCCCGGCGGTGAGGACCTCCGCGACGAGATCTACGCCTGGCCGCTCAGCAACACCTGCCGCGCGGACATCGCCACCGCGCGCCTCGAGTACGAGGGCGCGGTCAGCAACCTGCTCGTCTCGACGCGTGGGCTGGGGATCCTCGAGTACCTGCTGTTCAACGAGTCGACGGCGAACACCTGCCCGCCCAACAACGCGATCAACGACGGTGGCGAGTGGGCGGCCCTGACCGACGACGAGATTCGCCAGCGGCGCGCCGACTACGCGGCGGCCATCGCCCGCCACGCTGCGACCCAGGCGGCCGTCCTCCGCGACCGCTGGGAACCTGACGGCGGCAACTTCCTCGTCAACTTCACGGACTTCTCCGCCTCCGGCCGCGTCGTGCGCAACGCCCAGGAGGCCCTGAACATCATCTCCAACGCGATGTTCTACTTCGAGAAGGAGGTGAAGGACATGAAGATGGCCCAGCCGGCCGGCCTCGCGCTCTGCGCGGCGGAGGTCTGCCCCGAGGCGCTCGAGTCGCGCTGGGCCGGGCTGTCCGCCGAGGCGATGGCGGCGAACCTCGAGACCCTCGCCGCGCTGTACTACGGTGACCTCGAGGCGGACGGCAGCGGCACGGCGCTGGGCTTCGACGACCTGCTCCGCGCGATCGGCGCGGGCTCCGTCGCGGACGCCTTCGAGGCCGGCATCGACGAGTCGCGCGCGGCCCTCGCCGCCCTGCCCCGCCCTCTGGACGCGGACGCGCTCGCCGCTGATCCGGACGCGCTCCGCGACGCCTACGAGGGCATCCGCCCGCTGACGACGCTGCTCAAGACGCAGTTCCTGAGCGTGCTCGACCTCGAGCTCCCGAACCGCGCCGAGGGCGACAACGACTGACGGCAGGACCGCGATGCTCGACCGCCTCACCGAGCGGGCCAGCCGGCCCGTGCCCGCCGCCAGTCTGGCCGCCTTCCGGGTCCTGCTGGGCCTGATCATGGCCTGGAGCGCGGCGCGCTTCGTGATCAACGGCTGGATCGAGCGCTTCCTTGGCGAGCCCACGTACTTCTTCCACTACTGGGGCTTCGACTGGCTGCCGGTCCCGGGTGTGCCGGTGTTGTACGGCATGTTCGGCGCGATGGTCGTCCTGGGTCTGCTGGTCGCCGCCGGGGTGGGCACCCGCGCCGCGGCGCTCGGGTTCTTCGTGATCTTCACGTGGGTCGAGCTGATCGACGTCACGAACTACCTCAACCACTACTACCTGGTGAGCCTGCTCAGCCTGCTGGTGGTGGTGCTGCCGGCGGCCTCGTTCCGCGCGGACCACACGATCCCGGTCGGGGCGATCTGGCTCGTCCGGGCCCAGATCGCGATCGTCTACGTGCACGCCGGCCTCGCGAAGTTCACGACCGACTGGCTCATCCACGCCCAGCCGCTCAACATCTGGCTGCAGGCCCGCACGCACGTGCCGGTCGTCGGCGAGCTGTTCCCGCACTGGGAGGTCGCCCTGGCGATGAGCTGGGCCGGCTTCCTGTACGACACGACGGTCCCCATCTGGCTGAGCATCCGCCGCACCCGCCCGTGGGCCTACGCCGTCCTCGTGGGCTTCCACACGATGACGGCGATGCTGTTCACGATCGGGATGTTCCCGTACATCATGACCGCCGCCGCGCTGATCTTCTTCGACCCGGACTGGCCGCTCCGGCTGCGCGCCGCGGTGACCCGGACGTCGGTTTCAGGCGGAGGCGCCACGCCCGCCAGCCCTGCAGGTAACCGGCTGGCGACCTGGGTGGTGGTCGCGGCCCTCGCCTGGTGCTCGGTCCAGGCGCTCGTCCCGCTGCGCACCTGGCTCTACGGCGGCAACGTGCTCTGGCACGAGCAGGGCATGCGCTGGTCGTGGCGCGTGATGTGCCGCGAGAAGAACGGCGCGGTCACGTACCTCGTGAGCTGGGGCAACCGCCGCGAGATGGTCACGCCGTCCCGGTACCTGACGGCGCACCAGGAGCGGGAGATGAGCGGCCAGCCGGACATGATCCTGCAGCTTGCGCACCACATCGGCGACGAGTATCGCGCGCGGACCGGACAGGACGTCGCCGTGCACGTCGACGCGTGGGTCTCGCTCAACGGCCGGCCGTCCGCGCGCCTGATCGACCCGGACGTCGACCTGATGCAGGTCCGTGACGGCCTGCGGCGGGCCACCTGGATCACGCCGATGCCCACGGGCCCGCCCATCCGGCTGCACGCGCCGCGCGCGGTGCCCCGATGACTCGCTCCTCACAGCCCCTGACGAACGCCATGATCGTATCGACCGCTCCCCGCGCATCGGCCGCCCGCCTGCTCGTCTGCGCGACGTGCTCCGCGGCGATGCTGTTGGGCGGGGCTTCGGCTGCTGCGCAGGACACGACCGGGCGAACCGCGGCTCCCGACGCCGCGACGCCCGAGGCGCTGGTGCCCGAGACCCGGCCAGCGGCGCCGCGCACGCAGGACACCGGGTCGCTCGACCCCGGCTCTCCGGACGACGAGCTGCCTGCAGGGGCGGCGCCGGCGGGCGCGGCGCCCTCGTCCGCTCCAACGGCGGACGACGGCGTTGGCGACGGTGGACCTGACGGCCACGAACAGGAGCACGAGACGGACGGCGCGACGTGGGAGGAGATCGACTACGACTCCATCCTGGCCGAGTTCGACGACGAGCTGCAGCTACGGCTGGTGCGGTTCGGGTGGACGCCGGAGCGCATCGCCCGCATGAGCGGCTCTGCGGCGCTGCTCGACGAGCAGGAGCTGGGGCGGTTCCAGCACAACGACGTGCACAGCATCGTGACGCGGGTCCCCGGCGTGTACGTGCGCGGCGAGGACGGGTTCGGGCTGCGGCCCAACATCGGGATGCGCGGCGCGAACTCCGACCGGTCCAAGAAGATCACGCTGATGGAGGACGGGATCCTCTTCGGGCCGGCGCCCTACTCTGCGCCAGCGGCCTACTACTTCCCGCTCATGGCGCGGATCGTGGGGCTGGAGGTCTTCAAGGGCCCGGCGGCGGTGATGTTCGGGCCCAACACGATCGGCGGCGCGTTGAACTTCGTGACGCGGACGATCCCCGACGAGCTGGACGCCGGCGTCGACCTGTCCTGGGGCATGTACAACACCGCGCGGCTGCACGGCTGGGTGGGCGGCTCGAACGACTGGGGTGGGCTGCTGCTCGAGGCGGCGCACATCCAGAGCGACGGGTTCAAGGACATCGACTTCTCCGATCGGCACACCGGGTTCTCGTTGTCCGAGTTCACGCTGGCCGGCCAGGTGCACACGGACGAGTACGCGCGCATCGTGCATCGGCTCGAGGTGCGGGCCGGGTACTCCCGCGAGGCGTCGAACGAGACGTACCTGGGCCTGACCGCGGCGGACTACGCGGACGATCCGCGCCGGCGCTACATCGCGTCGGACCTCGACCGGATGGAGTGGTGGCGCACCAGCGCGCGCGCGACGTACCGGATGGAGATCGACGACGACGCGGAGTTCTCGCTGACGGCCTACCGCCACGACCTGGATCGATCGTGGCGCAAGCTGGACGGGTTCCGCAGCGGACCGGACCTGTTCGCGATCCTGCGGGACCCGAGCGGGCAGCGGCGGCTGTTCCACGACATCCTGCGTGGCGCCGAGGACAGCGTCGCCCCTGAGGAGGCGCTGATCCTGGGCACGAACGCCCGCCGCTTCGTCTCCCAGGGCGTGCAGGCGCTGGGCCAGGCGATCCAGGAGGGCGGGACGTGGACGAACGAGATCCAGGCGGGTGTGCGGCTGCACTACGACTCGATCCGCCGGAACCACACCGCAGACGCGTGGCTCATGCAGCAGCAGCAGCTGGTGCCCGAAGGCACGGACACGGTCACGACGACGCTCAACACGGGCGAGACGCTGGCGCTGGCGATGCATGTGCACGACCAGTTCACCATCGGCTCGTTGACGATCGCGCCCGGGCTGCGCGTCGAGCACATCCGGATGCAGTTCGAGGATGACCTCGCCGGCACGCGGGATGACCTGAACCAGACGGTGGCGCTGCCCGGGATCGGGGTGCACTACGAGCTGCTCGACGGGCTGGGTGTGCTCGCCGGGGCGCACCGCGGGTTCAGCCCGGTGACGCCAGGCCAGGGCGGTGAGGTCCGGCCGGAGACGTCGGTGAACTACGAGGCTGGCGTGCGCTACGCGCAGCCGGACGAGGGCACGCTGGCGGAGGTCGTCGGCTTCTACAACGCGTACTCCAACCTGCTGGCGAACTGCGGCTTCTCGAGCTGCGGACCGGAGCAGCAGGACGACCTGTTCAACGGCGGACGCGTCGACGTGTTCGGGCTCGAGGTGCTGGGCGCCCACGTCTTCCGCACCGGCGGCGCGCTGCAGGTGCCGGCGCGCCTCGCGTACACGTACACCCACGGCCGGTTCCGCGACAGCTTCAGCAGTGAGAACCCGCAGTTCGGCGATGTCGAGGCCGGCTTCGAGCTGCCGTACCTGCCGCGGCACCAGCTGGCTGTGCAGGTGGGGCTCGAGGCGCCCACCTGGGGCGTCGATGTGGCCGGCACGGTGATCGACTCGATGCTCGAGCAGGCAGGCACCCGCGACGACGACGCGGTCCTGCGCACGGACGCGTACCTGAACCTCGACGCGCGCGTGTACTACAACCTGCCCGCGAACGTGCAGCTGTACGTCCGCGGCGAGAACCTGCTCAACGCCCAGCCCGTCGTCTCCCGCCGCCCGTACGGTGAGCGCCCGCTGCGCCCGCTGCTTGTGATGGTCGGCGCGCAGTGGCGCCTGCGCTGATCACCCGGCGGTCCCTGACACCCGGCGGTCCCTGACACCCGGCGGTCCCTGACACCCGGCGGTCGCGGGTACGGACGCGCCGTCAGCCGCCCTGCCTGCTCTGGGCTGCGACAGCTTCGAAGGCGCGCGCCACGAGCGTGTCGTGGTCGTCGATCGCCTCCAGCTCCGCGACCACGGCGGCGGGGAGCGACGCACGCGCGACCGCGAGCACACCCGCGCGTGCACGTTCACGCTCAAGGCGTGCTCCAGCGGCGATCCCTTGCTCGAGCCCCTGCTCAAGCCCTTGCTCGAGCCCTTGCTCAAGCCCTTGCTCGAGCCCTCGTCTGAGGCCACGATCCGCGGCGTCGTCGAGGATGTTCCGGGTGCGGGTCCGGGTCGTCATGATGGCCTCCACCTCCAGCTGCTGGTGGCGCGTCAACCTTGCCAGCACGAGGTCAGCGTAGGCTCGGCCTGCCTCCGGATCAAGGCCGTGCAGGCGCAGCAGGTAGTCGGCGACCTCGTCCGCCGGAGGGCGCGGGCTGCGGGTCGCGAGGTCGAGGGCCGGCACGGCCAGGGCCGCGGCCGGGGATGCCGGCTCGAGGCGCAGCAGGTCCGCCGGCCCGAGGACGACCGGCGCGAAGGAGGCATCCGTCAGCGACACAGTTTGCCGGCGTGCCCAGCGCGCCATGGCGTCGCTGGCGGTGATCACGAGCACCACAACGTTGTCTGCGGCGAGCTGCCGGACCGCCGCGGCGGCGTAGCTCGCCCATGCCGTCCGCTTGTCCGGATCACGCCGCAGCTGGACCTCGAGGACCACGACCAGCCTGCGGCCCCGCGCCGTGACCAGGAACACACGGTCAGCGCGCAGCTCGACCGGCTCGACGATGAACGTCGTACGCACCTCCTCCACAACCGCGTGGTGGGACGGCAGCAGCGGCGCCGTGCGCTCCGTGGATGCGAGCACCTCGTGGAGCAGGGAGGGCACCGCGGCGAACAGGGCGACAAGGGACTCGTGGAGCGGCCCGGGCATGATGACTCCTCGGGAAGCGGGGAAGCCGGACGCACAGAGCCGCCGACCTGCTCGGGAGGTCGTACAACGCGACGCGCTGTTGCAGAGCGAGCCGCACGCGCCACCCCGGCGATCCGTTGCCGCTGCGCCCGTGATCGCCCTGCTTGCCACCACCCGGGCGATCTCTTGCCGTTGCGCCCGCGATCGCCCCGCCGTCGCGCCCTGCAACGCCACCACATCCACCGCGGTCGCTGCGACACGTCGCCGCGCCTCGCTGCGATGGCGACTTGCGCTTGATGCGCCGCTCGAATGTCCTATAGGCCTGCGAGCACTCCCGTCCCCCTTCAACGCGGGCCTCCGGCCCGCGTGGCTACCGCCCAGGACGCACAGGTCATGGCTCAGGATCCCCGCCCATCCGGCGCGTTGACGATCGGCCCGCCGTCGAGCGGGCGCGGACTGCAGGCGCTGGCAGGTGTCACCGCGCTGGCGCTGCTGGCGACGCTCTACCTCGTCTTCGTGCACGCGCCGCAGGAGCGCACGATGGGGATCGTGCAGAAGATCTTCTACATGCACGTGCCCAGCGCGATCGCGGCGTACGTGGGCTTCTTCATCGCCGCGGGCGCGTCGGTCGTCTACCTGGTCCGGGGCAACCGGGCTGCGGACGTCATCGCCCGGGCGGGCGCCGAGACCGGCGTACTGTTCTGTCTGGTGGTGCTGATGAGCGGTCCGCTGTGGGCGCGCAAGGCGTGGGGCGCGTTCTGGACCGGTGAGCCGCGGCTGATGCTCACGCTGGTGCTGCTGCTCACGTTCCTCGCGTACCTCGTCGTGCGCCAGCTGGGCGGCGACACGGAGCTCACGCGCCGGATCTGCGCCGCGCTCGCGATCCTGGGCGTCGTCGACATCCCGCTCGTGCGCTACAGCGTCGCCCGGTGGCGCGGCCACCACCCGCAGGTCATCACCGGCGACGGCGGCGGCCTCGCGCCGGAGATGCAGGTCGCCCTCCTCGCAGGCTTCATCAGCATCGCCCTGTTGTTCACCCTGCTGTTCGCCGTGCGGGTCCGCCTGGGCAACCAGGAGGTCCTCCGCGAACAGCTCGAGCGCGAGCTCTCGATCCGGCACCACCGCATCGAGGCGCTCCGCGAGCGGAGTCCGTCAGCATGAACCAGCACCCCACACGCACGATCGCGAGCGTCAGCGCCGCTGGCGTCGTCACCCTCGTCTCGACGACCGCCCTCGCGGACGCCGAGCCGGTCCTCGACCGCGAGGCCTACGAGCTCGCCGCCAGCCAGGAGGGCTTCGTCGCAGCACGCCGCGAGGACATGGAGCAGGTCAACGGTGGCGCGCTGATGCTCATCGCCTACGCCCTGTTCTGGGTGATGGTCGTCACCTGGGTGGCGCTGCTGGCCCGCCGCGCGGCGCTGATCAGCAACCAGCTGGTCGACGTCCGCCGCCAGCTGACCGACCTCGACGACCGGCTCGACGAGCTCGAGCGGAGCGCCCCATGATCGAGTGGCCCACGCTCAACCACGTCTTCTACATCCCGCTCATCTTCGCGCTCGGCGTCCTGGGCGGAGCCTGGTACGGGCGCCGCAGCCTGCTGCTGCGCCTCGCGCACGAGGAGCGCGAGCGCCGCGCCCTCGAGGCGCGCCGGGCAGCGCGGCGCGCGGAGCGTGAGCCGGCCCAGGCGCCCCCGGAGGGCTGAGGCAGCACCGGCGAGAGCCTGCCTGGCCGGCGCCGCACGTGCAGGCCCCGGTCGCCCCGCTACCAGCCGCCACCCCTGCAACGAACGGCCCTGCAACGAACGGCCCTGCAACGAACGGCCCTGCAACGAACGGCTCTACGTCGAACGGCTCTACGTCGAACGGCCCGAGCGGTCCGGATCCAGCGCTTCGCCAAACAGCCAGCGGCCCAGCGCCAGGAACGCCACGTTGAACGTCGCGATCAGCAACAGCCAGTCGCGCGTCGCCGCGAGCCCCTCACCCGCGACCAGCGCCGCCGTCGCCCGGACCCCCGCCACGAGCAGCGGGATCGTCAGCGGGAACAGCACGATCGGCAGCAGCACCTCCCGCAGGTGCACCGTCGCCAGCGACGCGCTCAGCACCGTGCCCATCACCGCGAACCCGAACGTCCCCAGGTAGACCACCACCAGGAGCGGCACGACCGTCGGCGCGATCGGGATCGAGAACGTCGCCAGCACCACCGGGACCATCACCGTCTCGATGAGCGCGAGCAAGGCGAAGTTGAGCAGCAGACGCGTCACGAACAGCGCGTCCATGATCCCCGGCACGAGCAGCAGCGCGTCGATCGCCTGCGCCTCCCGCTCCCGCTGGAACGTACGCCCGAACACCACCGTGCCCAGGAACGCGATCGCGACCCACAGCACGCCCGGCGCCGCGCGGTGCGCGATCACCCGCTCGTCGAACCCGCTGAACACGAACAGCGTCACCAGCACCAGCGCGAACAGCCCCGCCGTCACGAGCACCTCGCGCGTGCGCAGCTCGATGCGCACGTCGCGCCGCAGCAGCACGCCCAGCTGACGCCAGAAGCTCATGGCGCTGCACCCGCGTCAGGCGAACCCGCGTCAGCAGCAGCCGCGCGCGAGCTCGCCGCCACCACACCTCGCGGCGCCAGCGCCCGCTCGTAGATCACCCCCAGATCGCCGGCCGCCGGCTCGGACGCGACCACGCGCCCGTCGCGCAGCACCACCGCGTGGTTCACGACGTGCGCCGGGTGGTCGAACTGGTGTGTGACCATCAGCACGATGCGCCCCGCCGCCCGCAGCGCCGCGACGACATCCCAGATCCACGCGCGGGAGCGCCTGTCCAGCCCGGTCATCACCTCGTCGAACAGCACCAGCGTGGGCTCGTGCACCAGCGCGCGCGCGACGGCCAGCCGCTGCTGCATGCCGCGGGACCAGGTGCGCACCGGGCGACCAGCGGCGCCCTCGAGCCCGATGCAGGCCATCCAGCCCTCGGCGACAGCGGCGTCGCGTCCGTGCAGCTCCGCGAAGAGCGCCAGGTTCTCGCGGCCGGTGAGGTCCGGGTAGAGCATCGGCTGGTGGCCGACGAGCCCGATGTGCCGACGCACGACCGCCCGGTTCCGGTGCACGTCCGCCTGCTCCGTACCGGCGAGCACCTGCCCCTCGGACGCCCCGTCGAGCGTGCTGATCACCCGCAGCAGCGTGCTCTTGCCGGCGCCGTTGGGCCCCAGCAACGCGACCGAATCCCCCGACACCGCCTGCAGCGACACCCGGAACACGGACGCCTGCTGCCCGTGGAACACGCTCACGCCGCGCACGTCCAGCCGCGAGAACGCCGCCGGACGCCACGCCGCGATCAGCTCCTCAGCCCTCGCGGCGGTCATCGTCAGCCTCGCCTCCGGAGGCACCCGCGTCCTCGCCGCCGGTGACGTCGCCCACCGGAGCGTCAGCGACGCCCGAAGCCTCAGCGACGCCCGAACCGTCAGCGATGCCCGAACCGTCAGCGAAGCCCGAAGCATCGCCGTCTGCCGGGTCATACTGCGCGGCGTTCCCGTCCGCGGCGTCCTTCGCAGCACCTTGTACGGCGGCGCCCGGCTCACCGGCGACCTCACGCAGCCGCCGCTCGACCAGCGCCAGCGCGGCCACCAGCCCCTCTCGCTCGACCGCGTAGTCCGCCTCCAGGATCCGCGCCTCTGCCAGGCGCTGCTCCAGCGCACGCGCGTCGTCGAGCAGCCGAGCCCGCTGCGCCAGCAGCACGTCCCGCGCGTCGTGACCGCCCGCGCGCCGGCTCCGCCGCAGCTCGCGCCACCACAGCACCACGCCGAACAGCAACGCGACGAGCACGCTCCCGATCGCCACCACACGATCCACACGCGGCGCCGCCGGCCAGCCGACCGTCAGCACCTCCATCACGTCTCCCGCGCGCCCACGGCCGCCACGGGCCACACGCACCGCGACGCCCTCGAGCATCTGCACGCCGGCCGCCTGGTCCGTGAGCTCCTCGAAGCAGACCTCGCCGTCCACGCGCTCCTCACCGCACAGCGGCACATCGATGCGCACGTCGAGCTCGGGGTGCCGCCGGTGGTTCGAGCGCTGCGGCACGACCACCGACGCGTTCTCGATGTCGAAGGCCAGCGGCAGCTGCCAGCGCAGCCGCGACGCGTTGCCGTGCTTGATGCTGAACCGCACGATCAGCGACGGCCCCTCCTCACCCACGCCCGCCGGGCTCACGTCACCCAGCAGGTGCACCGCGCGACCGACGACCTCCGCGCGCTCCTGCGGGCGCACGACCCGGATCCCGGTCGCGTCCTCCGGCAGCGGGATCACCAGCCCGGCGGACCGGCCCTCACCCTCGAACCGCGCGATGACCGGCCGATCCGTCTGCAACGTCCAGATCTGCGTGAAGACGATGTAGTCCTCCCACAGCTCCGCGATCATGATCAGCCGCGACGCAAAGACCGCAGACGCGTCGTTGAGCACGACGGGGTAGTCGAGGATCTCCAGGTCCGCGCGCCCGGCGCCGTCCAGCCGGACACCGCCGGCGCTGAACACCTCACGCCCGTCGCGCGCCACGCTGGCGAAGGCCTGCAGGCCCGCGCCCGGGGACACGCGCAGGACCGCGACGCCGTCCGCGTTGGTCCGGCCCCGGACGACGCCCAGGACCTCGTGCGGCGGCCGGATGACGCTCAGGGTGACGAGCTCGCCGGCCTCAGGCGCGGCGTCGAAGCCGGCCTGCATGGTGGCGACGCGCACGTGGACCTCGACGGCGGGCTCCCCGGCCGGGACGGGCGGCAGCAGCCGCTCGCTGGCCCCGGCGGGAACGCTGGCGGGCGTGGCGCCGCTGCCGTGGTTGTGGCCCTCGTGCCCGTCGTGGTCGTGCCCGTCGTGGTCGTGCCCGTCGTGGTCGTGCCCGTCGTGCTCCGCTGGCTGGCCTGCGCTCCCGTAGGGCGCCATCACCGGGAGATCGTTCGCAGCCGGATCGCTCGCGGCCGGATCGTTCGCGGCCGGATCGTTCGCAGCCGGATCGTTCGCAGCCGGATCGTTCGCAGCCGAGCGTTGCGGTGCTGACTGGCTCAGCCCCAGATCCTGGCGGATCGCCTCCGGATCCGGCATCAGCGGCTGGGCGGACGCGTGGGTAGCGCCGAGCGTGACGACGCCGAGCGTGATGACGCCGAGCGTGACGACGCCGAGCGCGATGATGCCCAGCACCGCGGCCACCGTCAGCTCCGCCAGCACCGCCCGCTGGGCGAACCCGCCGGAGCGGGGGGCCACCGAAGCAGCTCGCGAAAGCGTCCGGAGCGCCGAGCGGCGGGCCTGCCCAGGAGGCCTGCTCATGTGCTTCGTGTCGCTCATCGGGCGTCCTCCGGCGTACGCGCCGGCGCGCTGCCGCCGTGGCGTGCGCGCGCAGCCTCGGACCAGACCCAGGCCTGGTCGTCGCCGGCGACGGTCTCGCGCGCGAGGCGGTCGAGCTCGTCCTCGGCGCGCTGGCGGTCTGCCTCGTCACCGCGCAGGGCGTCGAGCTCACGCATGATGCGGATGGCCTCACGTTCGTAGCGGCTGATGATGCGCTGGGCTTCGTCTGCGGCGAGCTTGTCCGTGGCCTCGTCGAGGCGGGTCGCCTGGATGAGGCTCAGGAGCATCTGTCGCCGCTGGATGAGCTCGCGGAGGCGCAGGCTGGCGTCGTCCTCGTCGACCGGTCGGTCGAGCTCGGGTCCGGCGCGCAGGGCGTTGAGCATCGCCGCGGCGCTGCGCACGACGAGCACGACGGCGAGGCCGATCAGGGTGAGGGTCAGGACGTTCATGGGTTCACCGGTCGAGCGCGAGCAGGTCGTCGCGCAGCCTGCGCCGGTACTCGTCTTCTGCGGGGTCGTCGAGCCCCCCATCGTCGTGGGAAGCGGGCCGCTCGTCGCCGTTCGTGGTGCCCGTGGTGCTCGCCGCGTTGGCGTCGGCGCCGGCGCGGCGTCGGCGCGCGCTCAGGAAGACGATGGCGACCGCGAGACCCGCGAGCAGGAACAGCATCGGGAACAACCAGCTGATCTGCTTCAGGCCGGCCTGGCGCGGGATGGCGACGGCGTCCTGGCCTCGCTCCGCCGCGAAGGCGTCGAGGATATCGCCCAGGGTCATGCCACGCTGGGCCATCATGCGGATGCGCTGCTTGTCCGCGTTGGACGGCACGCACGACGGGCTGGCCAGCTGGAGGGTCTTGCCGACGCAGCCGGAGCAGCTGGCCATGACCATCGAGAAGGCCTGGGTGGCGACGCGGGACTCTGCCTGGGTGAGCTCGAGACGCATCGCCAGCAGGCGCTGGAGCTCGCGGTCGTCGATGGGGATGGCGTGCTCGGAGATGGTGACGGGCTGAGCGGCCTGGTCCGCGGTTCGGCTGGTGTCCGCGTGCGCGGGCGCCGGAGCCCAGAGCGTCGCGGCGAGCGCAGCGGCGGAGAGGGCGCCGATCGCCACGCCCACCAGAGGAGACCGTCCGGGGGCGCCGGGTTGGTTGAGCGTCCCGTCGGTGCCGGGTTGCCCGTCATGGTCGGGGTGGTCGTCGCGCGGCCCCCCGTCGCGCGGTGCACCGTCGCGCCGGGCGCGCTCACGGCGCCAGGCGGCGCTCACCGGGTCCTCGTCCGGCCAGGCGGCGATCGCGGTGCCCAGGATGAGGAACAGCCCGCCAAACCACATCCAGACCGTGAACGGGAAGACCTCGAGCTTGAAGGCGGCGATCTGGCCGCTCTCGTCGAAGTTCATCATCACGACGTAGATGTCCTCGAGGGGCGTCGAGCGGATGTAGATCTCGGACGTGATCTTGAGCGGGTCGCCGCGCCCGTCGCCGATGCGCGTGTAGTCGTTGTAGTCGAAGCGGGCGGGCGTGAGCGTCGCGCCGTCGCGGCCGTCCCGCGTCAGCGTCATCGTCGCGATGTGGGCGATGTAGTCGCGGCGGCGCTCGACCTCGATGCCGTCGAAGCGCACGACGATGTCGGCGACCTGGGCGGAGTCGCCGACGCGCATCGTCACGTCGCGCTCTGCCTTGAGCACGTTGCCGATGAACGACAGGAAGATCATCAGCACGCCGATGTGGGCGACGTAGCCGCCGTAGCGGCGGCGGTGGCGGCTGAACAGGCTCAGGAACGCGGCCAGGGGGTTGGGGTCGGTCTTCATCCGGGCGCGTGTGCCGCGCGCGAACTCGAAGACGAGGATCCAGCCGTTGAAGAGGATCAGCGCCAGGGTGATGATCGCGAGGATGGCGTGGGTCGTCGAGATGTCGACGCCCAGGTCACGCCCGCGCGTGAACCAGTACAGCGGCACGAGCAGCGGCGTGGTGATCGCCGTCGCGATGATCGGCGGGACGCCCTGGGTGCGGAAGCTGCGCAGCGTCGCGCGACGCCACGGCAGGATGGTGCCCAGGGCCATGACCAGCAGCATCAGCAGCGCGAGCGGGGTCATCACCCGGTTGAACCACGGCGCCCCGTACGTCATCACCGTGCCAAAGGCGTACTCGGCGAACTTGGGGAACAGCGTGCCGTACATGACCACCGCGGCCATGCCCAGGAACAGCCAGTTGTTGAAGACGAACATGCCCTCGCGGCTCAGGGCGTCCTCCATCTCGTTCTCGGGCCGCAGCTCCTTCCAGCGCGACGCGATGACGACCCCGCTGAACACCGTCATCACGACGAGGTGCGCGAAGAAGTACTGGCCCACGTCGCTCTCGGCGAAGGTGTGGACGGAGTCGATGAGGCCGGAGCGGGTCATCCACGTGCCCACGAGGGTGAGCAGGTAGTAGAGGGTGACGAGCAGGACGTTCCAGCGGCGCAGCAGGCCGCGCTGCTCCTGGATGATGACCGAGTGCACGAAGGCGGTGGCGACGAGCCACGGCACGAGGGCGGCGTTCTCGACGGCGTCCCAGGCCCAGTAGCCGCCCCAGCCCAGCTCGCGGTAGGCCCACATGCCGCCCAGGATGTTGCCGACGCCCAGGATCAGCCAGCTGGCGAGGGTCCAGCGGCGGGTGGCGCGTAGCCAGGTGGCGTCGACCTGGCGGGCGAGCAGCGCGGCCATGCCAAAGGCGAAGGGGGTGATCGCGGTCGCGAAGCCCGCCAGCAGCATCGGCGGGTGGATGGTCATCAGCGGCGTCTGCAGCAGCGGGTTCAGGCCGGAGCCGTCGACCGGCGGGTCGACGATCGCGTACTGCGCGAACGGCGGCGTCACGAAGACGAGGATGAACAGGAAGCCCATCAGGCCCAGCGACGCGACCGCGTGGAAGTACGGCATGATGGCGGACATGCGTCCGCGGTTGACCCACGACGCGGCCGAGCAGAAGCCGCTCGAGACCAGCACCCAGTAGAGCAGGCTGCCCTCCTGGCCGCCGTAGAACGCCGCCAGCACGTAGTGCAGCGGCATGCGCGTGTCCGAGCGCCCCTCGACGTACTTCACGCTGAAGTCGCCGCTGATGAACGCCCACAGCAGGATCCCGGACGCCACGGCGATCAGCCCGAGCTGCAGGTACATGCCCTGCTCGGCGAGGACCGCGTAGCGGCGGGTCCGGGTGTGGCCCGCGAGCAGGCCCAGCAGGACCGTGGCGATGGCTGCGCCGAGCGCGAGGGCGACGGCGATCGAGCCGAAGACAATCATGGGAGCGGTCCGGGGTTCAGCGCGTCACTCGGACGCGGTGGGGGCGTCAGCCTCATAGCGGGAGGGGCACTTGGCGGAGATCTCCTCGGCGACGAAGACGTTCTGTTCGTCGAGGCGGCCCAGCGCGACGACCTCCGCGTTGTCGTCGAAGGTGTCCGGCAGCGGGCCGCGGAAGCTGACGGTCATCGTCGAGGCGCCGTCGACGAGCACGAAGCGGTGGTCGTCGAGGGTGCCCTCGCGGATGAGGTGCGTGCCGGGCAGGACGTTGCCCTTGAGCCGGAAGGCGCGCCCCTGCAGCTCGTCGAGCTGCGGCGCGGCTTCGCTGACGGTGTAGTAGTAGACCTGCTGGTCGAACGAGGAGATGGCCACCCACGCGAGCAGGAGCGCGCCGGCGAGGATGGACAGCACGAACACCCAGCTGCGGCGGCGCCCGGAGTCGGGGGCGGCGTCCTGGGCCTGCAGTTCGGCGGAGAGGGTCATCGAGG
>ERZ869909.1255-NODE-1255-length-21220-cov-32.399943_pt1 | contig 21220 bp, 19 predicted proteins | sample MGYA00520892_ERZ869909 | MGnify/ENA primary metagenome ERZ869909 (study PRJEB32215, sample SAMEA104723947) | bioreactor metagenome | biome: bioreactor; feature: anaerobic bioreactor; material: water | place: China | collected 2015-03-12 ... | reverse complement strand
GAAGAGCAGAAGCTCTTTCTGCTTCGACGTCAGCATTCATGCCTCCCGTGCAAGGCCCGGACTTCCAAGGCCGAGAGTTTTTCCACCTACGACGTCCCGTCGGCGTGCCCCCGTGAGAGGCAGCCGATGCGCCGCAACGGCGGGGAGCAAACGGGCGATCCCATGTTCACGGCCTTGTCGCCGCAACCTCGGAAATCAGACCTTCGTCCGCATCCTGACCGTGCCGGCTCGATCCGCAAAGCCGGATGGCGCGTCGGAACCCAAGTCGTAAGACTCACCTAAACAAATCGTGAATGTACGCTAATCGTTCCCGGCTCGTTCTGCAAGCGCAACCTTGTGCTGGGTAGTGTCTCAGTTTGAAATTTAGCGCCTGAGCCCTTCCGCCCGCTCCCGCTAAGACCGTGCTATGCTTAGCGCTATGGATAAGCCATCCCAACAGGACTATATTCGCTGGAGAGGCCCGGAGCTGGCGAGTTCCGGCCTCTTCCGGAGCTGGTTTGAGGTGGCCTGCCAGTTGCGCCGTGAGGGCGCGTATTGCGCCCATGCTGAAATGCACCCCTTCAGACGCGAACAGCTCAACCGCATATGTGATGCAGCACGCGCCGTGCGTGAGGAGATGAACGACGATGCCCAAAGGTCCGAAGGGTGAGAAGCGTCCGGCCGACGTCGTATCGAACGCCGTCCGGATCGCCCGTATTGCAACGGGTGAGGAAGAGGAAGAACTGACCGAGGACGGCAAGGACAAGGCGGCGGTCAGCTTGGGGCGCAAGGGCGGGAAAGCAAGGGCAGAAGCCCTTAGTAAAACAAAGCGCGCCGAGATCGCGCGCAAAGCTGCAAAGGCGCGGTGGCGCGGGTAGCAAGCATGCACGGCCTGTCCGCAACTTTTATGCTTGCTAGAATCAGCAAGCATGTGTATCCCTTGCTTTCAGCAAGCATGGAGATGCAATCATGACTGATGGCGACGACAAGTCCGCCGATACACCGCAAAGCCTTGGCGGCCTAGCCCGTGCAGAAATTCTTCCCCCCGAGCGCCGTAGCGAGATCGCGCAACGCGCCGCCCAGGCTCGCTGGCGTCCGCCCGTTGACCCCAGCCGGCCTCTTGAAGCCAGCCACCAAGGCACCCTCCAGATCGGTGACATTGAACTTGAAGTTTACGTCCTGGATGACGGTCGTCGTCTCTTCCATAAGCGCGGAATGGCTCGCGCGCTCGGGCTGAAGTCCGAAGGCGGCAACGCCTTCATGAAGACGCTGTCTCGCAAAGGGCTAGGATCCGCAATCTCGGAACAGCTATGGGAAAAGGTTGAGAATCCTATTGTTTTCAACCCCTTAAATGGGGATCCGGCGCACGGATACGAGGCCACCGTCCTGATTGAAGTCTGTGATGCGATCATTCAGGCCCGGAACGATGGCAAGCTCGCCGCTTCACAAGCATTCCTCGCCATCCAGGCAGAAATCATCGTCCGCTCTGCTGCCAAGATCGGTATCATCGCGCTTGTTGATGAGGCGACCGGCTACATCGCCGATAAGAGAAAAGAAGAATATCGTCAGCTTTTTCAAGAGTTTATTCGCGATGAGTTGCGACAGTGGGAGAAGGAGTTCCCGGATAAGTTCTTCGACATGATCTATAGACTGTACGGACTTAAGAGAAAGGATCCCAAGTCATTTCAACATCCTAGCTTTTTCGGCAAGTTCATCCGAAAGTATATCTATCAGCCACTAGCCTTCAGTAATGGCGCGATACTTGAAGAACTGGATCGGAAGAACCCGGTTGTGTACGCAAATGGGAAGCGTAAGTACAAGCTGCATCAGTTTTTAACGGACGAAATCGGGCTTCCGGCTTTCCGCCAGCATCTTTGGCAGGTGGTAGGTATCGGGCAGGTCGTGAAGAACAAGGACGAGTTCGACGCGGCGTTCTATCGAGCGTTCCCCGAAGCCATGCCTCGGATCCAGGAAGACCTGTTCAAGTGAACCATATGCTTGACGCCAAGCATAATAGTTCATATATTAAGGGCATGAACAAACTGCCCTTAGCCAAGCGTGTCCAGATCCTCTCGCTTCTCTGCGAGGGATCGTCCATGCGCTCGATTTCGAGGGTTTGCGACGTCTCGATCAACACGGTTTCTAAGCTGCTGGATGAGGCAGGCCGGGCCGCTCTCGCATTCCATGACGAAAACGTGCGGGGGCTCCAATCGCAGCGCATCCAATGCGACGAGATTTGGTCCTTCGTCTACGCGAAGAACAAGAACGTCGTGGACGCCAAGGCACCTCCGAAAGGGGCGGGCGACGTCTGGACGTGGACGGCGCTCGACGCGGACAGCAAGCTCATCTGTAGCTGGGCCGTCGGTCAGCGTGACGCCTACTGGGCTTATGCCTTCATGGACGATCTGAAGGGGCGCCTCGCCAACCGGGTCCAACTCACGACGGACGGTCTCAAGCACTACCTCGTCGCCGTGGAGCAGGCGTTCGGCGGCACGGATATCGACTTTGCGCAGCTCGTGAAGATCTATGGCGACGTTCCGAAGCGTCCGGGTTCGGACAATCCGGAACGGAAGTACAGCCCGCCGGAGTGCATCGGCACGAAGAAGAAGCGGATCGCAGGGGAGCCGGACGCCAAGCATATCTCCACATCGTTCGTGGGGCGCCAGAACCTCACCATGCGCATGAGTATGAAGCGGTTCACCCGCCTGTCCAACGCCTTCTCAAAGAAGCTCGCGAACCACCGCCACGCTCTCTCGCTCTACTTCTACTTTTACAACTGGTGCCGCATCCATAAGACGCTTCGCGTCTCTCCCGCCATGGCGGCTGGCCTCACAAACAAGCTCCTGTCGTTCGATGACCTGATTGAGCGTATGGATGCCGTCGCCCCGAAGCCCGGACGGCCGAAGACTTACAAGAAGCGTCAGACTACTTAGATTACGGTCTGCTGGCTCCTGAGGGAGGATAAGCGTCATGCGTGAAACTTGGGAAGAGGCGATCTTGAGGATTGTACGGTCGCGCGAAACTGCAACCTCGGTCCAGGAGATATGCGCGGCTATGGATGGTCACCAGCTCGTTCAACCACATCACAGGGAACTGTGGGCGGGCCAACCTAACCGCGACCATTGGGTTCGCTCCACTCTGGCTAGACTCAAGAAGCGCGGGCTTGTTCGGCACGTTGGTCGCGCGCTCTACATTTCAAACTGAGACACTACCTTGTGCTGCCCTAGCTAGGACAGTCGAGGAGCTTGACTTAGGAACTTGCATTGTGGACGCGGCGATACCAGATAATCGCGCGGTACCACAAGCGGTGCCGAAAGGCGGTGCTATGTTCAAAGCGCGCTTTCGCGAGTCGGAGCATCCAGAGCGTGGATGCTAGGCCTTCCGGCGAATAAGATAGGTGAGTAGGCCGAGCGTCTGCTCTATGCGGCGCTTCCAGCAGTAAAGCCAATTGACGAACTGATCATCATTTGCGCTTCCTATCATGCGCAACTACGAGCCCCGGCTTGCGACCGGGGCTTAATCGTTAGGACGCGGCGAGCGCGAAGCGGTCGCGGTTCGAACCTCAATGCCACCATCGCCTTTGTAGATTAGATCGAAAATGTTGGCGGCCGTCTGAAGCCACTTCGCACGGGCAGGACCTGGCCATTCAGTGTCAGGCTTTGGCAACGTTTGAAGCAGGCCCTGAATAAAGGGGTGCAAGTCGAACTTAGGAGGCTCACCGCCACCTGACCCGCCGCCCTTTTCGTTCTCAGACGCTTTGCTTCCCTCAGAGCCGCCAGAACCCTCCTTCGGGTCCGGCACTCCCGGCTTCACAAGCCGATCTCTGCCCTGCTCAAAAAAGCCAGCTTGCTCCGCCGATTTTTCGAACACCTGACGCGCACGGCCTTTCTGCTTTTCAGCGACACCCAGACTAACAATATCCTTCTCGAAGGCAGCGGCAGGCGGAATGGTCGTGCCGCGGTAGCGGTCAAAGACGGATTTGTAGAGTGGCACGCGCAAGAAAGCAGTGACACGCGCGGATCGCGCCTGATTGGCGTCTACAATTGAGCGACCCAGCGCGGTCAAGGCGTGGGAACCATTCTTATCCTCGATGAGGCCGAACATGCGCGTCGTGTAAACGCGCGTTCGATAGCCGCTGCTTTTGGGACTCAATTTAAGCCAAGCGGCAAGCTGATCATCGTCGCACTCCCCGGGGCCAACGTTGTTATGAATCGCGTGCGCCACGGCGACAGCATCGTCGAGGTTCATATAGGGGAAGCCGATAGTGGATCGCTGCTTCCCACTGCCGTCGTCGGCGCCGTCCTCGACATCCTCTACAGAGGCTTCACTCTGACCAATCATATGGGCGCTCCCTAGCCATCCAAATGGATTGCCGCACGCACAACAATAGCGGCCTTCTGCAAACAGTCAACCATCTTAATGCACAAAGTGGGTAACACCGCTTGACCATTATCCAAAATTCGCATTAAATCAGGACAGCAAAGGAGGTGTCCATGACCAGGAGGGTAGAAGCCCCCGAAGTGCTGCCGACCCGCGACGGGGGCTCGGACACAAAGGAAAAGCCGCTTGGCGGTCCCCGGCAAAGGTAGACCAAGCGGCTTTTAATCGGCGTCTTCTGCCCCGTCGTCTAACGGTAGGACGCTCGCTGTTACAGGCGGAGAGATCCCGGTCCGAATCCGGGCGGGGCAGCCTTTTATATAATGGCTTCCTTAAAGGAAATCAAAGCCGCTCGATCTCGACCGGCTCGCCGGCAGGCAGCGCGGGCGCGTCGGCGACGCGGCGAATGAGACAGTCGGAGCGGGACAGCGCGGCGAGGAGGGAGCTGTCCTGCGAGGGCACGGCGGAGACCGTGAGGGCGCCGTCAGCGCGCCGCCCGAGCTTGCCGCGCATCAGGTGAAGGCGCGGGCCGTTGGCTTCGAGAGGAGCCGCCAGAATTGCCGTCTCCGGCACGCGCGTCTCGGGCTCCTCGCCTTGCAGCGCGTGAATCAACGGGATCAGGAACACGCGCGCCGTGATCAGCGCGGAGACGGGATTGCCGGGCAGGCCGAGCACGCGGCGCGCGCCCAAGCGGCCGAACATCAGCGGCTTGCCGGGGCGCATGGCGATTTTCCAGAACGCGAGGTCGAGACCCTGCTCCTTCAGCACCGGGCCCACGAGATCGTGGTCGCCGACCGACGCACCGCCGATGGTTACGAGAATGTCGGCGTCGCGGGCTTCGGCGATGCGCTCGGCAAGCGCGTCTCTCCTGTCGGCGGCGATGCCGAGATCGCGCGGCACGCCGCCCGCGCGCGTGACGAGCGCGGCAAGGCCCACCGGGTTCGACGAGACGATCTGGTCCGGGCCCGGCGCGATGCCGGGCGGCACGAGCTCGTCGCCGGTCGCGAGGATGGCGACGATGGGACGGTGCGCGACGGCAACCTCGCCATGGCCCATCGCGGCCGCGAGCGTCGCCGAATAGGCATCGAGGCGGCGCCCGCGCGAGAGCAGCACGTCGCCTTGCGCGAAGTCGTTGCCGGCGAGCCGGATGTTCGCGCCCGCTTGCGTGGGCTCGTTGGCGGTGAGGGCGTCCGCGTCGCGCGAGACGTTCTCCTGAATGACGACCGTGCCGCACGCTGTGGGCACGGGTGCGCCGGTAAAGATGCGCACGGCCTCGCCGGGTCCGACGTTGCCCGCAAATGCGCTTCCGGCGGCGGCTTCGCCGACGACCGTCCAGCGGTCGCCCTGCGACACGGCATCCGCGCCGTACACCGCATATCCGTCCATGGCAGACGCATTGAAGGGCGGCTGGGTGAGGGTGGCGGCGAGATCGCGGGCGAGCACGCGGCCCGCAGCCTGACCGATGGGGACGATCTCCTCGTCAGGCGGCCCAATGCCTTCGAGGACGCGGGCCAGCGCGGTCTCGGCGGGCATCAGCGCCATGGTCAGCTCCCAGTTTCAGTGGTGTCTTGCGCGGCGTCTTCGGCCTCCGGCTGGCCTTCGCGCGGGGGTGCCGCGTAATAGCCGGTGCGTCCGCCGGTCTTTTCCGCCAAGCGAATGGCGCCGATTTCCATGCCACGGTCCGCGGCTTTCAGCATGTCGTAGAGCGTGAGCGCGGCGACGGAAACGGCGGTGAGCGCCTCCATCTCGACGCCGGTCTGTCCCGTCACGCCCACCTCTGCGCGGATATGGATGCCGGCCGGCTGGTCGGATGGCGTGAAGTGGATGCCGGCGCGCGTGAGCCCGAGCGGATGGCAGAGCGGAATGAGATCGCTCGTCTTCTTCGCGGCCATGATGCCGGCGATGCGCGCGACGGCGAGCACGTCGCCCTTAGGCGCGGTGCCGGACAGGATGAGTTCCAGCGTTTCAGCATTCATGGTGACGAAGCCTTCCGCGACCGCCGTGCGATGCGTCGCGTGCTTGGAGCCGACGTCCACCATGTGGGCGCGGCCTGATTCGTCGATATGGCTGAGCTTGGTCATGATGCGGCCTCCGGCGCGAGCAGGGTCTCTGTTGCGGCCTTGACGTCGGCCTGGCGCATCAGGCTTTCGCCGACGAGGAAGGTTTCGACGCCGACGCGCTTCAATCGTGCGATGTCGGCGGGTGTGAAGATGCCGCTCTCGCCGATGACGATGCGATCCTTCGGAACGCGCGGAGCCAGCTCTTCGGTCGTCGCAAGCGTGGTTTCGAAGGTCTTGAGGTTGCGATTGTTGATGCCGATCAGGCGGCAATCGAGCTTCAAGGCACGGTCGAGCTCGGCGGCGTCATGCACCTCGACGATGGCATCCATGCCCCAATCCTTCGCGGCGGCGGCGAGATCGGCCGCGACCGCGTCGTCCACCTCCGCCATGATGATCAGAATGCAGTCGGCGCCCCAGGCACGCGCCTCGACCACCTGGTAGGTGTCGATCATGAAGTCCTTGCGCAGGACGGGAAGCGAGACCTTGGCGCGCGCGTCGGTGAGATATTCCGGCGAGCCCTGGAACGACGGGCCATCGGTGAGAATCGACAGACACGCCGCGCCGCCGTCTTCGTAGGCGCGCGCGAGCGCAGGCGGATCGAAATCCTCCCGGATGAGGCCCTTCGACGGCGAGGCCTTCTTGATCTCGGCGATCAGCGCCGTGCGGCCGGCGTTGTGCTTGGCTTCGAGAGCCGCCGCAAAGGGCCGCACGCGCGGCGCGCTGCGGGCGTACTCCGCCAACACCTGCAGAGGCAACTTTGCCTGCGCGGCCGCGACTTCCTCGCGCTTATAGCGGGTGATGGATTCGAGAATATCGGACATGACTGATGCTTGTGTCAGGGAAGGTAGGTAGCTACCGGCCCGGGCGGCAAGGGTCAAGCTCGCGAGATCGCGGAGCGGCGAGGTTGGTGAACGCAGCCCCTTGAAGCCGCGAAGACAATTCGCAGCCTCAGCTTCCTTTGTTGCTGACGGCGACGAGGCGTTGGAGAGCTTCGGCGGCGCGGCCGGACAGAATCGCGTCGGCGGCCAGGGCCGCGCCCTCCTTGAGAGAGGCTGCGCGTCCCGCGACGACGAGGGCGGCAGCGGCGTTGAGAAGGACGATGTCGCGATAGGGACCCGGCTCGCCGGCCAGCAGGCTGCGGAGCGCGTCCGCGTTGTGGGCGCCGTCGCCGCCCTTGAGGTCCTGGAGCGTCGCGCGGGGAAGGCCTGCGTCTTCGGGCGTCACCTCGAAGATCGCGATCTTGCCGTCCTTCAATTCGGCGACCGTCGTCGCTCCCGTGGTCGAGAGTTCGTCGAGGCCGTCGTGGCCGTGCACGACCCAGGCACGCTCGGAGCCCAGCGCGCGAAGCACCTCCGCGATGGGCTCGACCCACTCGGGTGCGAAGACACCGAGCACATGATGCTTCACGCCGGCGGGATTGCAGATCGGGCCGAGCAGGTTGAAGAGCGTGCGCACGCCGAGATCGGCACGCGCCGCCGCCCAGGCCTTCATCGCCGGATGATGGGCGGGCGCCCAGAGGAAGCCGACGCCGGCGTCGTTGACGGCGTGGACAATGGCGTCGGGACCGCAGTCGAGCTTCACGCCGAGCGCGGACAGCACGTCGGATGCGCCGGAGAGCGAGGAGACCGAGCGGTTGCCGTGCTTGGCCACCTTGAGGCCGGCGCCTGCTGCGACGATGGCCGCGCCGGTCGACACGTTGAAGGTGCCGTGGCCGTCGCCGCCGGTGCCGACGATGTCGATGGCGCCGGGCGCGACCGTGACCGGCATCATCTTGGCGCGCAGCGTGCGGGCGGCGCCGGTGATCTCATCCACGGTCTCGCCGCGCACGCGCAGCCCCATGAGGAAGGCCCCCATCTGCGCGGGCGTCGCCTCGTTGGTCAGCACGTCGACAGCGTGGGCCGCCTCTTCGACGGAGAGAGAGCGGCCGCTCGCGATCGTCTGCAGGAGGGGCTTGATACCGGCTGTGGTCATCGTGATCCTATTCTCGGGCCGCGGTGCGCGGGGGCTCAGGCCGCGTCGCGCGGGCGGGGCGTATCGATGCGCCGGGGATCGAGGCCCGCCAGCTCGAGGAAGTTCGCAAGCAGCGCGTGGCCCTTTTGGGAGGCGATGCTCTCGGGGTGGAACTGCACGCCGTGGACGGGATGCGTCTTGTGCTGGAGCCCCATGATGATGCCGTCGTCGGTCTCGGCGGTGATCTCGAGGCAATCGGGCAGGGTCTCGCGCTCGACGATCAGCGAATGATAGCGCGTCACCTCGACGGGCTGCGGCAGGCCCTTGAAGACGCCTTTGTCCGTGTGGCGGATCTGAGAGAGCTTGCCGTGCATGGGAAGCGGCGCGCGGATGACCTTGCCCCCGTAGGCCTGCCCAATGGCCTGATGGCCGAGGCAGACGCCGAGGAGGGGCACCTTTCCGGCAGCCTTCTCGATCAGGTCGAGGCAGACGCCCGCCTCGTTCGGCGTGCAGGGGCCGGGCGAGAGCACGATGGCCTTGGGCTTCATTTCCAAGACCGCATCCGCCGTCGTCTTGTCGTTGCGGACGACCTCCGACGCGGTGCCGAGTTCGCCCAGGAAATGCACGAGGTTATAGGTGAAGCTGTCGTAGTTATCGATCAGGACGAGCATAGGGGCCTCGCGCGGGGATGACGGCGGCGGAAGGGACGTAAGTGGGTGTAGAAACCGGGGCCGCAAGCGTCAAGCACTCCCCCCGGGGGCGGGAAGCCGGTATAAGGGCCGCATGACCCAGCAAGATACTCTGAAACCCAATGCCAGCGTCGCGATCGGGGCGCTGACCGTTTCGAACACCGCGCCCATCGTGGTGTTTGCAGGACCGTGCCAGATGGAGAGCCGCGCGCACGCGCTCGAAATGGCCGGCGCGCTCAAGGAGATTGCCGGGCGGCTCGGGATCGGTCTCGTCTACAAGTCGTCGTTCGACAAGGCGAACCGCACATCCCTCGGGGGCAAGCGCGGCATCGGGCTCGAGGCCGCGATCCCGGTCTTCGCCGAAATCCGCGAAAAGCTGGGCCTCCCGATCGTGACGGACGTGCACGAACCCGCCCAGTGCGCGCGGGTGGCGGAAGTGGCCGACGTGCTGCAGATCCCGGCCTTCCTGTGCCGGCAGACGGATCTGCTCGTCGCCGCGGCCGAGACGGGCCGGGTCGTGAAGGTGAAGAAAGGCCAGTTCCTGGCGCCCTGGGACATGAAGAACGTCGTTGCCAAGGTGGTGGGCTCGGGCAATCCCAACGTGCTCCTCACCGAGCGGGGCTCCTCGTTCGGCTACAACACGCTCGTGGTCGATATGCGCGGCCTGCCGCAGATGGCGGAAACCGGCGCACCTGTGATTTTCGATGCAACTCATGCCGTCCAGCAGCCCGGCGGGCTCGGGGGCAGCTCGGGCGGGGACCGGCGCTTCGTGTCGGTGCTGGCGCGGGCGGCGGTTGCGGTCGGCGTCGCAGGGCTTTTCATCGAGACGCATCAGGATCCCGATCACGCGCCGTCCGACGGGCCGAACATGCTGCCGCTCAAGGACTTCGAGCCCCTCATGCGCGAGCTGATGGCCTTCGATGCGCTGGCAAAGGCGCGTGCCGCCGACTAATCGGGCTTCTTCCCCTCGAACGGCGCCTCGCAGGCGCTCGCCGTGAGGCAGACGCAGCCGTTTTGCGGGCAGGCGACGGGCCGGTGCGTGACCTCCTCGTCGAGGTCCGCGACGTCTCCAGCGCGGAACGTGCCGATCTCGTCCGTATAGCTGCCGGTGAGAACGAGCGTCAGCTCGGCTCCTGTGTGGCCGTGGAGCGGAAGCGCGATTCCCGGCTGAACCATCACGAGTTTCAACGTTCCGTAGCAGCCGCGGGACAGAGGAATGGTGTAGGTGGCGATGCCGGGCGCCACCGTTTGCCACGGGACGTCGTGGAGGCAGCACCCCACGTGCTTGGCGAGCGGCATCGGCACGCCGGTTTTGCAGATGTCCGCAATGGCCTCGCGATCGGCTTGCAAGCTGCCGATGTCGGCTTCGGCCGCCCGCATGGCGACGACGGGCGGCTGGCAGGAGACCGGCACGGGCTCCAGCTTGTCGAACAGCGCAACGCCGATTTCCTGCATGTGGCGGACCTCTTCGCGGCACGCGGGGCAGAGCGCGAGGTGCGAGGCGACGACGGCTGCGAATGCCTCCGGCTGGCTGCCCGCCGCACAGCACATCAACGTCGAGATGTCGGGGTGATGGGTGATCGTCGTCATCTATTGAGAACCTCGAGCTCGCCGCGGATCTTCTGGTAGGCGAGGCGCATGCGGGATTTCACGGTTCCGAGCGGCAGCCCGAGCCGCGCGGCGATCTCGCTGTGGGAGAGGCCCTCGACGTAGGCTAGCGTCACGACCTCGGCCTGATCGGCCGGGAGCTCCGCCAGCACGGCCTGCACCCGGTCGCGGCGCTCGTGCTCCGAGACGATCTCGTCGGGTGCGGGATCGGCAGAGGCTTCCTCCTCGATGTCGTCGGGAAGGGGCTGCCAGGCAACCTCGCGGCGCAAACGGTCGATCCGGAGGTTGCGGGCGATGGTGAAGATCCAGGTCGTGGCGCTGCCCTTGTCGCCGGAATAGAGTTCCGCCTTGCGCCACACGGTCAGCAAGGTTTCCTGAGCCAATTCCTCGGCGGTATTCGGATCCGCGCCCTGGCGCATCATGTAGGATTTGACGCGTGGGGCGTAGGTCTGGAAGAGCATCCTGAAGGCCTCGACATCCCGGTTCGCGGCCACCCGTTGCAGGAGATCAGCCATGGTCCTCTTGGCGTTCGCCGGGCGAACGCCGGTGCGTGCCCTTCAGAAGCCAGACCATAGCCGAACCCGGCGGGCGCGCCCAGTTGGGTGAGCGGTTTTGGTTTTCGGTGCGGTTCTGCCGCCTCTGGAAGCAATACGGCGTGCCTCAGCTTGTGGATTTGCGACGTTTTCGCGAGTGCGACAGAGGCGCCTGCTGCCGCGCCTTTCTCCGAAGGCTTTGATGAAACGCCGGTTTTCTCACACCGTTCGGGCTCTGCGCCTGTCTGGCGCGGCAGGCTCGGCGCGGTAGACGGGGCCGCCCCCGGCCGTTAAATGTGCCGCACAAATCCGGCGGGTGGCCGCGAACTCTGGAAGGAACGGGCGAGCATGGGCGAGGCGCAAGACACGAAACCGGGGGCTTCGACCGGTACACGGGACACCGGTACGCGGGACATGGCGAACGCGATTCGCGCGCTCGCCATGGACGCGGTGCAGAAGGCCAATTCCGGGCATCCGGGCATGCCGATGGGCATGGCGGACGTGGCCACCGTGCTCTTCACCGAAGCGCTGCGCTTCGATCCGGCCGATCCCGACTGGCCGGATCGCGACCGTTTCGTGCTGTCGGCCGGGCACGGCTCGATGCTGCTCTATGCGCTGCTTTACCTCACCGGCTATCCGGGGATGGACATCGGCCAGATCCAGAATTTCCGCCAGCTCGGCTCCAAGACGGCCGGGCACCCGGAGTTTGGCCACGCGGCCGGCATCGAGACGACGACGGGGCCGCTCGGCCAGGGCATCGCCAACGCGGTCGGCATGGCGCTCGCGGAGAGGCTGCTCAACGCGCGGCTCGGCGATGACCTCGTCGATCACCGTATCTATTGCCTCGCGGGCGACGGCTGCCTGATGGAGGGCATCAGCCACGAGGCGATTTCGCTGGCCGGCCATCTCGGACTCGGCCGGCTGATCGTGCTGTGGGACGACAACTCGATTTCCATCGACGGGCCGACGGATCTTTCCGTCTCGGACGACCAGGTCGCGCGGTTTGCGGCGTCGGGCTGGAACACGCTCAGCGTCGACGGGCACGATCCGGCGGCGATCTCGGCCGCCCTCAAGACGGCGCGGGGCGACGCTTCGAAGCCGTGGCTCATCGCGTGCCGGACCGTGATCGGCTATGGCGCGCCGACGAAGGCCGGCAAGTCGTCCACGCATGGCGAGCCGCTCGGCGTCGAGGAGATCGCCGGCACGCGCGAAAAGCTCGGCTGGAGCGCGGCGCCGTTCGAGGTGCCGGACGCGATCCTGGGCGCGTGGCGCGCGCTGGGCGTGCGTGGCGCTGAGGAAAACAAGAGCTGGAAGGCGCGTTTCGCGAAGGCCTCGCCGGAAGCGAAGGCTCTGCTCGACACGCCGGCCGCGGCTTCGCGCAAAGGCGCGCTTGGCGATGCGATCGCGGCCGCCAAGGCGCAGTTCGCAGCCGACGAGACGAAGCGGGCAACGCGGGTCTGGTCGCAGCTCACGCTCGAACACCTCGTGCCGGCGCTGCCGGAGCTGCTTGGCGGCTCGGCGGATCTCACGCCGTCGAACGGCACGCGCACGAAGCATCACACGGCCGTCGCGCCGGGGAGCTTCGCGGGCAACTACATCCATTACGGCGTGCGCGAGCACGGCATGGCGGCCGCGATGAACGGCATCGCGCTGCACGGCGGGTTCATCCCGTACGGCGCGACGTTCCTCGTCTTCACCGACTACTGCCGTCCGTCGATCCGGCTTTCGGCGCTGATGGGCCAGCGCGTCGTCTATGTGATGACGCACGATTCCATCGGCCTCGGAGAGGACGGGCCGACGCATCAGCCGATCGAGCATCTGGCAGCCCTCCGCGCCATTCCGAACCTGCTCGTGCTGCGTCCGGCCGATGCGCTGGAAACGGCGGAGGCCTGGGAAATCGCGCTCGGCGAAGAGAAGAGGCCCTCCGTGCTCGCGCTCACGCGCCAGGCGGTGCCGAAGTTCGAACGCGAAGGCGGCGTCGGCGCCAATCTCTCCGCCAAGGGCGGCTACGTGCTGAGCGGCGGCGCCAAGCGCGACGTCACGCTGCTCGCATCCGGCTCGGAAGTCGGTCTTGCGGTCGAAGCTGCTGCAACTCTGGCCAAGGACGGGATCGCGGCAGCCGTGGTCTCGATGCCGTCGTTCGAGCTGTTCCGTGCGCAGGACCAGGCCTATCGCGACCAGGTGCTGGGTGACGCCCCGCGCATCGCAGTCGAAGCGGCCGTTGCCCAGGGCTGGCACGAGTGGCTGCGTCCCGGCGACCGCTTCATCGGGCTTTCGGACTTCGGCGCCTCGGCGCCCGCACCCAAGCTGTTCCAGCATTTCGGCGTGACGTCGGAGCGGGTGGCGGAGGCTGCGCGCGACGCGATTGCTGCGGCCAAGAAGGCTTGAGGAAACCGATGAACCTCGACAAGCTCAAAACCACCGATGGCCTCGATGTCTCCGGCAAGCGCGTGCTCGTGCGCTGCGATCTCAACGTGCCGACGAAGGACGGCGCGGTGACGGATGCGACGCGGCTCGAGCGCATCGTGCCGGGCCTCAAGGATCTCTCCGGGCGCGGCGCGCGCGTGATCGTGCTCTCGCACTTCGGCCGTCCGAAGGGCGGGCCGGACAAGGAGAACTCGCTCGCGGCCGTTGCCGAGGCGCTGCAGACGCTCGTCGGGCAGCCGGTTGCGTTCGCGTCCGACAGCATCGGGGAGGCTGCTCAAGCAGCCGTTGCCGCGCTTCCGAACGGCGGCATACTGGTGCTCGAGAACACGCGCTTTCATGCGGGCGAAACGAAAAACGATCCCGAGATCGCGAAAGGGTTCGCCGCGCTCGGCGATCTCTTCGTCAACGACGCGTTCTCGGCCGCGCATCGTGCGCACGCCTCCACCGAGGCTATCACGCATCTGCTGCCGTCCTATGCCGGGCCGCTGATGATGGAAGAGATCGGCGCGCTGCGTGCCGCGCTCGATCAGCCGAAGCGCCCCGTCGCCGCCATCGTGGGCGGCGCGAAGGTGTCCACCAAGATCCCCGTCCTCACCAATCTTTCGGCCAAGGTCGACAAGCTGATCATCGGCGGCGGCATGGCCAACACGTTCCTGCTCGCCGGCGGCGTCGAGATCGGACGCTCGCTCGCGGAGCCGGACCTGATCGAGACAGTGCACGAGATCATGCACGCCGCGAAAGCGCGGAGCTGCGAGATCGTGCTGCCGCAGGATCTCGTCGTGGCCGACCGCTTCGAGGCCGGCGCACCGCACAAGACCGTGCTCACGATCGACGTGCCGCCCGCGACCATGATCCTCGACGTGGGCCCGAAGACGGTCGCCCACTACGTGGACGTGCTCTCGCGTTGCGAGACGCTCTTGTGGAACGGCCCGCTCGGCGCGTTCGAGATCGATCCGTTCGGGGACGGGACGTTCGCGCTCGCCAAGCATGCCGCGGAGCGGACGCGCGCGGGCACGCTGGTTTCCGTGGCCGGCGGCGGCGATACGGTTGCGGCATTGAACACAGGTGGCGTCACGGGCGATTTCACCTATGTTTCCAGTGCCGGCGGCGCGTTCCTCGAATGGCTCGAGGGGCGGGAGCTGCCGGGCGTTGCCGCGCTCGCGCGGTAAAGGAAAGCGAACGAGGCGCATGCTCGGGGAACTGCATCTTTATCTCGGTGTCGGACTTGCTGGGCTCGTGAGTTTCCTCAGCCCGTGCGTGCTGCCCCTGGTGCCGCCCTATCTCGGCTATCTCGGCGGCACGACGTTCGATCAGCTCTCCGACAAGGAGGGCGTGCCGCGCGAGGTGTGGCGGCGCGTGGTGCTCACGTCCGTCTTTTTCGTGCTCGGGTTCACGACGGTCTTCATCGCGCTCGGCGCGAGTGCGTCGCTGGTCGGACAACTGATCCAGACGTGGCGCATGGAGCTCGCGTTCGCCGCGGGCCTCGTGATCATCGTCTTCGGCCTGCACTTTCTCGGCGTCTTGCGCATTCCGTTCCTGATGGTGGAGCGGCGCTACCAGGCCGAGCAGCAGGGCGCGAGCCTGCTCGGCGCCTACGTCATCGGGCTTGCGTTCGCGTTCGGATGGACGCCGTGCATCGGGCCGATCCTCGCAGCCGTGCTCGCGCTCGCCGCAAGCGAAGCCAGCCTCGGTGCCGGCGTGCGGCTCCTTGCCGTCTACTCGCTGGGGCTCGGCATCCCGTTCATTCTGGCCGCGGTCGCGATCCGCCCGTTCCTCTCCTTCATGCAGCGCTTCCGCCGCCACCTGGGGCTGATGGAGAAGATCATGGGCGTGATCCTGATCCTCACCGGCATTGCATTCCTCAACGTGGTGGACTGGTTCTCCATCCACGCACTCGGGCTCTGGATGATCGAGACCTTCCCGGGGCTCGCCCGCATCGAGGAAATGGCGACCCCCGAGCAACTCCAGCAGGATCTCAGAACCTTCCAGCGCGGGCAGTGAGGCCATGGGCGAGGCGCGGACGTCTCCGGCGATTGCGCTCACCATCGCGGGCTCGGACAGCTCGGGCGGGGCCGGCATCCAGGCCGATCTCAAGACGTTCACCGCGCTTCGCGTCTACGGCGCATCCGTGATCACGGCGATCACCGCGCAGAACACGCAGGGCGTGCAGGACGTGCTGGTGCTGCCGCAGGTGATCATCGCCGCGCAGATGGCTTCCATTGCGTCCGACCTGCATGTGGGCGCGATCAAGACCGGAATGCTCGCCGACCGCGAGACGGTCGAGACGGTGGTCGAAGGGCTGAAGGCGTTTCCCGCCGTGCCGGTGGTGGTCGATCCGGTCATGGTTGCGACGAGCGGGGACGTGCTGCTTCAGCCCGACGCGGTGGAGGCCGTTCGCACGCAGTTGATCCCGCGCGCCGAAGTCGTGACGCCCAACATCCGGGAGGCCGCGCGTCTTCTCGAAACGGCACCGGCCGCTTCCCTCGACGAGATGGAAGAACAGGGACGCGCGCTGCTTGCGCTCGGCCCCAAGGCGGTGCTCGTCAAGGGCGGTCACGCGGAAGGCTCCGAGGCGACCGACATTCTCGTCTTCCAGGCGGGCTCGCTGCGGTTTTCCAAGCCGCGGATCGTGACGCGCAACACGCACGGCACCGGCTGCACGCTCGCGGCCGCCATCGCGGCCGGATTGGCGCGAGGACGCACGCTCTCAATCGCCGTGGGCGACGCGAAAGACTATGTCTGGGGTGCCATCGACACGGCGCGGGATCTCGATATCGGACGCGGGCAGGGGCCCGTGAACCATCACTACGCACTCTGAAGAAAACGCTGTTAAATAACTGTGGCGTCAGCGCATCGCTCGCTAAGCATTTCATCAAGTGCACCTTGTAAGGCGCTCAAGGTTCTGCAACTCTCCCGCTCGTGCAGCGCCATCGTCGGGGGGCGATCGAGCCGCGCACATCTCTTCCGCAAGGAAGGGGCAAGCCTCTACTGGGGGGAGCCAAGTGGCGATCAGGGACGCCGCGAAGCTCGACAAAACCGGTCCGGTCGCTCCGGACCGGTTTTTTCATGTCCGCAGACATTGTCGTGCACGGGGTCGTCGCGCATTCCGTTTGCTCGCCCGCGCGGCCCAGGTCTGCTAAAGGCCGGGCGCATTGCGCGTGCGCTGCAGAGCCTCGAGGATTTAGACGACACGACATGGTGCGACTGTGAGCAGAAGCCTGGAGGGGCGATCGTCCCATGAAGCCGCCGCGGCCGATTACCGGCTGCGGCTTTCCGCATTCTACGGCGCCCTGTTCCTCATTCTCGGCATCCATCTGCCGTTCCTGCCGGTGTGGCTCGATGCGCGCGGGCTCACGGCGCAGGAGATCGCCATCGTCACCGCGGCCCCGCTCGTGCTGCGCGTGTTCGTGACCCCCACGACGGCTGTGTTTGCGGACCGCACAGGCCGGCATCGGAGCCTCGTCAACATCCTGGCTCTGGTTGCGCTGCTGCTCGCGCTGCTGCTCTCGCAGATGCATGGCTTCTGGGGGCTTTTGCTGCTCGCGGTGCCGTTCGCGATCTCGCTCTCGACGATCATGCCGCTCACGGAGACGCTCGCCGTTTCCGGCGTCAGGGCCTACGGCCTCGATTACGGGCGCATGCGGCTGTGGGGCTCGATCTCGTTCGTCGGGGCGGGGTTTCTCTGCGGCTGGCTGATCGACACGACCAACGCGGACGCGGTGATCGCATGTCTTCTCGCCGGCGTCGTCGCCACCGTGGCGTGTGCGTGGGCGCTGCCGGAGCGCGCGAGCGCGGGCGCCCCGAACGTGGCGGGCGACAGCGCGGGGAAGCCGCGAACGTCGCATGCGCGGGGCGGCTTCGGCCTCAACGAGGTCGGCCGGCTGGTGAAAACACCCGTGTTTCTCGGCTTTCTCGTCGCGGCCGGCGCCGTACAGGGTGCGCACGGCATGTTCTACGCGTTCGGCGCGCTCGCCTGGCAGGCGCAGGGCATTTCGACGGTGTGGATCGGTGCGCTGTGGGCCGTGGCGATCGCGGGCGAGGTTCTGCTGTTCGCGTATTCGGGCCGCGTCGTCACCCGCTGGGCCCCGGCCACGCTGCTGGTGGCCGCAGGTTGTGCGAGCGTCGTGCGGTGGGCGCTCATGGCGCTCAGCCCAGCGCTTCCTGTGCTGGTGCCGCTCCAGCTTCTGCACGCGCTGACCTACGGCGCCTCTCACCTTGCGGCCATGCACTTCATTTCGCGTGCGGTTCCGGAAAGCTCTCAAGGCACCGCGCAGGCGCTTTATGCGACGATGGCGATGGGCGTCCTGATCGGGGGCGCGACGCTCGCCTCGGGCCGGCTCTATGCCGAGATCGGCGCGGAAGCGTATTTCGCGATGGCGTCGCTCGCGGCCGTCGGGCTTGCGGCAGCGCTATTCGTCCGGGCGCGCTGGACGGGCGGCTTGCTGTGGGCGCAAAAATAGCCGCGCGCGAGACGCTCGGGCCTCAGCCCCATAACTGGACAGGCGGCGGATACAGCAGACCGTTCTCGAAGACGGCGGGCGGATCCCGGTCCTCCGCCAGCAGAAGCGGCCCGTCGAGGTCCACCCAGTCGGCATCCTGCGCGAGCAGAAACGCGGGCGCGACGGCGAGGGAGCTCGCGACCATGGAGCCCACCATCACCTTGAGATCGGCGCGGCGCGCGGCTCTCAGCATCGCGAGCGCCTCGGTGAGGCCACCGGCCTTGTCGAGCTTGATGTTGACGGCATCGTAGCGGGTAGCAAGGCGAGGGATGTCGGCTGCGATGTGTGCGCTCTCGTCGGCGCAGACGGGAACGGGGCGGACGATCCCTTCGAGCGCGTCGTCCGCATCGGCGGCAAGCGGCTGCTCGACCAATTCGAAACGTGCGGCTGCGGCGGCGTCGAGGAGAGGGGCGAGCATCTCCGGCGTCCACGCCTCGTTGGCGTCGGCGACGAGGCGGGCGTCGGGGCGCGCCTCGCGGACCGCTCTCATGCGCGCCGCATCGCCGTCACCGCCAAGCTTGAGCTTCAGCAGCTTGTGACGCGCCGCCTTGCGGGCCGCCTCGGCCATCGCATCCGGCGTATCGAGGCTCAGCGTGAAGCAGGTTTCGACCGCGGACGGCGCCGCATAGCCCGCCTGCATGGCCGCGGAGACGCCTGCAACCTTCGCTTCGAGATCCCAGAACGCGCAATCGAGCGCATTGCGCGCTGCGCCGGGAGGCAAGGCTGCGGCGAGGGCTTCCCGGCCGTCCAGGCACCCGGGCGTTTCGCTCGCCTTGCCGATGGCCAGGAGAACGCTCTCGACCGTTTCGCCGTAGCGTGCGTAGGGCGTGCATTCGCCATGGCCGGTCGCGCGCCCGTCGGTGAGCGTGACGGCGACGACGCGCGCCTCGGTCTTGGCGCCGCGTGCGATCACGAACGGCGTCTTGAGCGGGAAGCTGTCGACAGTGACGGTGAGAAGAAGGGCGGCGCCCATGTCGCGTGTCCGCGGCAGCGGCCTGCCGGGCTCCTTAAGCGATGCGCCCGCTGACGTGCGCGAGGAACAGGTAGACGCGGCCCATATCCGAGAGGAGGTGGGCGTTGACGGCCCGTCCCGAGGGATCGCGGTGCTCGGCGTCGCGGCGGATGTTCTCGAAATCCATGAGGTAGTGATTGACGGTCCGCTGCAGGTCCGGATCGGTTCGATACCGCAGCGTCAGGTCGTCGAAAATGGACTGGCCCTCGGGCGTGTAGATGCTGCGAACCATGACGCCGCGCTGGCCGCCGATGATACGCTGCCAGAGCGCGGCCGTCGTCGCAGGATCGAGCGCGCGGGCGATGGCGTCGATCTGGTTGTGGAACGGCACGGGGCTCGCCGGCTGAGGCTGCGGGGCGGCGCTGTGGCTGGGCGCAGGCCCGTGCCCCTCGTCGTCGCGCGAGGCCCGCGCCAGGAGATCTCCGAGCGACCAACCTTCGCGCCCGTCGGGGCCGGGGCGGGGCAGAGCCTGATACGGCGAGGCGGTGGACGAGGGCGCCGGCCGCGCGGATGCCGTGCGCGGATCGGGCGACCCGAGGGAGCTGAGGGTGCGGTTGTCGCCGGGAGAGGCGGCGCGCCCTGTCGTGACATACGCGCTCGCAAGTGAGCCGCCGGGGTTCGGAGCGGGGATCTGGGGCTGCTGCGGCAAGGTCACGTCGCGGCTCGCGATGGAGCGCGTGGTCAAGTTCGAGAGCTGCTCGATGGCCCGGAGCTGGTCCTGCAACGCGTGGCGCATCGCTTCGGCATTCTCCCGCGTGGCGGCGGGGAGACGGTCCATCTGCTCCTTGAGACGCCGCTGCTCGGCAGCGATCTCGGCGGCGGCGTGGCTCGCGCGCTGACGCACCTCGTCGGATGTCTCGTCGATGCGGTTGTGAAGCGACGAGAGCTGCTCGGTCACCACCGTCGAGATCGAAGCGAAGCGGCCGCGCAGCTCTTCGAGCGCGCGTTCGCCCTCCGCGCCCGTCTCGACACGGAAGCGCTCGAGATCGGTGAGCGCGGCCTGCCGGGCTTCCTCGGCGCTCGCGCGCAATTGCTCGGCCGCGGCCCTGGCACGCTGCTCGGCGCTCGTGAGCGTGCCTTCCATCGACGAGGAGAAGCCCTCGACGAAGCGGCCGAACTCGTCGGCCTTGCCCGAGAGGCGATCCATCGTGCTCGTCAACTCGGCGTGGCGGCCCTGCAGCGTGGATTCGATCTTGAAGTTCGCGTTCTCGAGCGAGTTGGCGGCGCGCATGATGGCCTGGCCCTGGCCTTCGAAACGGTTCGTCACCGCGTTGACCTGTCCGAGCAGGTTCTCGGAGACGCGCTTCAGCATTTCCGACTGGCCGGCGAGCCCTTCGATGGCCTTGAGCGACTGGCGCGTGATGTTCTCGCTCGTGCGGCGGACGGACTGGATGCCGTGCATCAGGCTCTCGTCCAGATTGACCGCCTGGCGCGCGATCGTCTCGCTGAAGGTGCGGGCGTGCGTGTCGAGCGCACTCGTCAGAGCGCGAGCCTTTTCCGACACGGCGGAATCGATGGCCATGGTCGAGCGGACGATGGACTCGTCGAAGACCTTGAGCCGCTGGCCGAACGCGGCATCGAGCGCCTTCGTGCGCTCGACGAGCTGCGTGTCGAGGGCCTGCGCGCGATTGCTGAGCGAGGTGTCGAGCGCACGCGCGTATTCCTCGAACACGAGGCGCAGGCTCTCGGTGCGGTTGGTGAGCGAGGTGTCGAGGGTCTGGACGTAGCCGGCGATGGCATCCTGCAACTGGTCGGTGCGCGCGCCGAGCGCCGTCGCAAGGCCCGTGGTGTAGCCCTCGAGCATGACCTGCATCTGCTCGCTCTGGCTGCCGAGCGCCGTCTCCAGGCCGGTGGTGTAGCCTTCGAGCATGACCTGCAACTGCTGGGTCTTGCCGCCCAGCACGGCGTCGAGGCGGTCGGTGCTCTGGCCGACGGCCGATTCCAGCGCCGTGAGGTTCTCGCCCGCGCCCTGGATGATGCCGGCCAGCTTGAGCTGCTGGCTGGACAGCTTGTCGATCAGCGTCGGGATGTCGGTGCCGAGCGTCTTCAACGTTTCGGTGACGCGCTCGCTGGTGCCGAGCAGCGC
>ERZ869909.1254-NODE-1254-length-21221-cov-12.128311_pt1 | contig 21221 bp, 18 predicted proteins | sample MGYA00520892_ERZ869909 | MGnify/ENA primary metagenome ERZ869909 (study PRJEB32215, sample SAMEA104723947) | bioreactor metagenome | biome: bioreactor; feature: anaerobic bioreactor; material: water | place: China | collected 2015-03-12 ... | reverse complement strand
CTGCTGTCCTTTCTCTATACCCTGCTGACGCACGATTGCCGCTCTGCGCTCGAAACCGTGGGCCTCGATCCCGCCGTGGGGTTTCTCCACCGCGACCGCCCCGGTCGCCCCAGCCTGGCGCTGGATCTCGTCGAAGAGTTCCGACCCGTGTTCGCCGACCGGCTGGCCCTGTCGCTGATCAACCGCAAACAGGTATCCGCACGCGACTTCACCCGTCTGGACAACGGTGCGGTGTTGCTGAAGGAGGACGCGCGCAAGACGGTGCTCACCGCCTATCAGGAACGCAAGCGCGAGCAATTGCGCCACGTATTCCTCGACGAGAAGGTCGACATCGGGCTCTTCCCCGCCATCCAGGCGCAGTTGCTGGCCCGGCATCTGCGCGGCGATCTGGATGCATACCCTCCCTTTCTGTGGAAGTGAGTACCGATCATGATGGTATTGGTCAGCTACGACGTCAAAACCAGCTCACCCAACGGCGACAAGCGCCTGCGCAGGATCGCCAAGGCGTGCCTCGATTTCGGTCAGCGCGTGCAATACTCCGTCTTCGAAATCGAGGTAGACGCAGCGCAGTGGACGTTCCTCAAGGGCCGGTTGTGCAAGCTGATCGACCCTGAAGAAGACAGCCTGCGGTTCTACTACCTCGGACGCCACTGGAAGACTCGCGTCGAACACATTGGCGCGAAACCGGTACTGGACCTCAACGGGCCGCTGATTCTGTAGCCGTTCGCCACGACGATCGCGAACCCCGAGCGACCAGCAGATTCCCGGGAGGTTCGCAACCATTTAAAAATCAATGAGCTATCAATCCCCTTGCCCATCGACAGGCCAAGCACGGGCGTAATCCGGAAGCTTGTGCAGAGGTTCGCGGAAATGCGATGATTTATTCCGTCGATTCAAACAATTGAAAAGACACAGTCGCGCCCCACGCGGGCGCGTGGATTGAAACACAAACAGCGAAGCCGGATCAACCTGATACATCCCGTCGCGCCCCACGCGGGCGCGTGGATTGAAACCCTCCCAGCGGCCGGTGGGGTCATCCTTGGTGTCCGTCGCGCCCCACGCGGGCGCGTGGATTGAAACGGCGTGGGCGCGAAGGACAAGGAGCTCATCATCGAGTCGCGCCCCACGCGGGCGCGTGGATTGAAACTCGGCCTCGGCCATCATCCCGTACAGCTACCGCGAGTCGCGCCCCACGCGGGCGCGTGGATTGAAACTTGCCGGCCAGTTCTGCGGCCTTGAAGACGTCGCCGGTCGCGCCCCACGCGGGCGCGTGGATTGAAACGCGCCGTTGCGCCCGCGTACCGAGGTGGGCATGGTGTCGCGCCCCACGCGGGCGCGTGGATTGAAACAAGTCGGCCCTGTGGGGCGTGCGTCGCGCGCAACGTCGCGCCCCACGCGGGCGCGTGGATTGAAACACGCGCCGCCGCCCGCTGGCCGACGCGACCCTGGTCGCGCCCCACGCGGGCGCGTGGATTGAAACAACAAACGACAGGGAAGATTGTCATAGACCAAACTGTCGCGCCCCACGCGGGCGCGTGGATTGAAACCCATCGATCAACATGGGGTGCTGAGTGATCAAATAGTCGCGCCCCACGCGGGCGCGTGGATTGAAACGGGGTCGTCGATCTCGACCCGCAACAGATCGAGGGTCGCGCCCCACGCGGGCGCGTGGATTGAAACAATGCGTGGTTGCCAGAGCGTGACATATTGCAGAGGGTCGCGCCCCACGCGGGCGCGTGGATTGAAACCTCGCGGGCACGAGCAAGATCGGCCGTCATCTCGTCGTCGCGCCCCACGCGGGCGCGTGGATTGAAACATTCGGGTGCCCCGCTGACTGTAGCACTGGCACCGGGTCGCGCCCCACGCGGGCGCGTGGATTGAAACCACTCGTGTATCACTGCACGCTGGGCACCGAACGGTCGCGCCCCACGCGGGCGCGTGGATTGAAACATCGGGCACGCCCCTCGATCAACTTCACCAGCCGCGTCGCGCCCCACGCGGGCGCGTGGATTGAAACAGTGTGGCATAGCGAGAGCTGCGCATGAGCAGCGGTCGCGCCCCACGCGGGCGCGTGGATTGAAACGCGGTCACCATGGCGATGCGCGAGATGTCCAGGTTGTCGCGCCCCACGCGGGCGCGTGGATTGAAACCGGCTCGTCATCGCCAGCGGCGACGAGTCCGAACTGTCGCGCCCCACGCGGGCGCGTGGATTGAAACGCAGCGGTTCGTCCGCATCGCGGGCGTCACAATTGCCGTCGCGCCCCACGCGGGCGCGTGGATTGAAACAGAGCGGCGAGTACCGGCTCGCTTTCGAGTTGGGTCGCGCCCCACGCGGGCGCGTGGATTGAAACATGCTCTGCTCGAAGTTCGCGGCATCGAACCCGATGCTTGACAGCCCGACAGCACAATAAGCTCAGCGGTTTGCTATCCTTGGACCATGAATCCCGAACTGTTCGCGCTCTACGCACTGCTTTTGCTGCTGGGGTACTTCTTGCCTACGTGGTCGGCCCCGCTTGGGGATCGGCTGATCGTATTCGTGGTCAATCTGACGCTGGGTTGGACGGTGATTGGCTGGGCGTGGGCCCTGCACCTGAGCACCCGCGCCCGCAATGCCCACACCGCCGCGGTACTGCGCCAGATCAGCCCGCCATGACGTGGCAATGTAATGACCAGCGAAATCCGCAACGCCATTGATGACTTCCTGCTCCTGGTGTGGTCACCAGCCGACACCCCTCGGGATGTCGGACAGCTGATCCAAAGCTTGGACCGACTCGCCTATCTGGCGCACGGCATCGAATACGAGTTCGACGGCGTTGACTACCCACCCCCGCCTGGTCCGCGCTACGCGCAGACGTTCTCACAAGCCGAAACGTGGCTGAAGAAACTCCTGCAAGGGACTGAAGAAGACCGCTATGCAGCTGCCGTTGATGACCTCGCCGGCATCATTGACGATCTCGAAGAGATCGGGTGGCGATTCAGGGACACCTCCGAAGCAGATGCGCTACGCGAGTTCGAACTCGGCTTTCAAACACACTGGGGGCACCATTTACGCTCGCTGCAGCACATCCTTCACGACTGGTATTGGTGACCCCGTCACCGCTGACCAAAAGACAAGGGCGACAGCGATACATCCACAGCCATGCAGCGGACGTGCCGTTCGGTCCCGCACTTCCTGGCATGCAATGCCGTTTCGCCAAGCCAGCGGATAACGGCGCCGTGCCGGCTTGCGCTCAAGTGGCGAGCAGCGTTCTGTGTCGTTCGGCTCAGGCGCGGAGTGGGTCCGCCGCATGGTTGGTGCGGTCAAACGGATCCCCCTCGCCCCCCCTCGAAGCACGAAAGACGCTCGAAGGTGTCCGCCGTCACCGGCGGGCTGACGATGTAGCCCTGAAAATCGTCACAGCCAAGCGTCCGCAGGATTTCCAGCTGGGTTTCGGTTTCGACGCCTTCGGCATGGGTCTTCAGGCCGAGGCTGTGGGCCATGGCGATGGTGGCGGTGACGATGGCTTCGTCATTGCTGTCGGGGCCCATGCCGCGGATGAAGCTTTGGTCGATCTTGAGCTTGTCGAGGGGGAAGCGCTTGAGATAGGCGAGCGAGGAGTAGCCGGTGCCGAAATCATCCACCGCCAGACCGACGCCAAGGGCGCGCAGCGCGTCGAGGCGGTCGACGACGGTGTCGACGTCGACCATCAGCGCGGATTCGGTAATTTCGAGCTCGAGGTGTGCGGCCGGCAAACCATTTTTTGCCAGCGCATCGGCGATCAGCTCGACGATGTTGCGCTGGCGAAACTGACGCACCGACAGATTCACCGCCATGCGGCCGAAGCGGTAGCCGGCGTCGAGCCAGCGCCTTGCCTGCGCGCAGGCTTCGTGCAATACCCATTCACCGATGGGCACGATGAGACCCGTCTCTTCGGCCAGCGGGATGAAGCGCGCGGGCGAGATCAGGGCGCCGTCCGGCGGCTGCCAGCGCAACAGGGCTTCGGCCCCAACCACGCCGTCGCCGTTGAACGGCAGCATCGGCTGGTAGTGGATGCGAAATTCGCCGCGGTCGATCGCGCGGCGCAGCTGGGTTTCCAGCTCGAGCCGTTCGTTGGCTTCGACCGTGAGCTCGCTCATGTAGAAGTGGAGCATGCCACGACCGAGGTCCTTGGCACGGTACAAGGCGGCATCGGCATGCTGGATGAGCTGGGTGGCCGAGCGTCCGTCCGAGGGGTAGAGGCTGATGCCGACGCTGGCACTGATGATGACGTCCTGGCCGGTGGACACCCACACCGGTTGTTCGACCAGTGCGATCAGCTTGCGGGCGAGGGTGGCTGCCTGCTCCGCCGAGCGCAGGTCTTCCATGATGATCGCAAACTCGTCGCCGCCGAGCCGGGCGAGTGTGTCGCAGCTGCGCATTTCGGAACGCAGGCGGCGCGCGATGCGCACCAGCACTTCGTCGCCGACCGGGTGGCCGAGGCTGTCATTGACGTTCTTGAAGCGGTCGAGGTCGATGCACAGCAGTGCCAGTGGCCCTCTGGCCTTGTCGAGTGCCTGGGCGAGCCGGGCGTTGAGCGAGGTGCGGTTGGGCAGGTCGGTCAGTGCATCGAACTGCGACAGGTACTGCACCTGCTGCTCGGAGTGCTTGGAGGCGCTGATGTCGGTCCATGTGCCGACGACCTCGACCGGCTCGCCATCGTGATCGCGGATCAACCGCATCTCGTCATGCACCCAGCGCATGCGTCCGTCGCGATCGGCGAAGCGGTACTCATGTACCAGCTGTCCGTCGCTCAACAACGCCTGGATGCGCGAGCGGACCACTTCGCGGTCTTCGGGATGCACGTGCTCCATCCACCATCCCGGTGTCAGGGCTTCGGCCTCGGTATAGCCAAGGATGCGCTCGATGTTGCTGCTCACCCAGGTGGTCGGCAGACGACGGTCTCGCGCCGAAAGGGTGTATAACAGGGTCGGGCTGGCGGACAGCAGACGCTCCAAGCGCAGGGTCACTTCACGCAGACGCGCCTCCTCCCGCGCCAGCTGCGCCTGCCGGTGGACCTTCTCGAGGGTGGCCGGCAGTTCATAGAGGTAGCCGTCGCGCTTGGAGAGATAGTCGTCCAGGCCGAAGCGCAGCGCGCTGGCCGCAAGCTCTTCGCTACCGTGGCCGGTGATGAGGACGATGGGCAACACGCAGGCGTGCTGCTGGCGCAACACCCGGGCCAGCTCGAGCCCGTCCATGCCCGCCAGACGGTAGTCGAGCAGCAAGACGTCGGGCGCATGCTCCGGCCTGGGCGAACGCGTCATGCGATGCAACACCTCGTCGGCGGTGGCGAAGAGTTCAAGGCGGATGTGCGGCGCGTGGTGTTCGATGTGCCGGCGCGCGAGGTCGGCGTCGAAGGCGTTGTGCTCTGCGTACAGTACGCGCAAGCCGCGATTGCGCAGCACGCCGCTGGTATGACTGCGCTGACGGGCGTCGTCCAGGCGCGCGTGCAGACGATTCAGGTAATCGCCATGCTTGACAATGTAGTCGTCAGCACCGGCCTTGATCGCGGCGATCACGGCATCCTGGTCGCCGGAGCCGGTGAGCATCACGATGGTCATCGTGCGCGACAGCGTGCGCACCTCGTTGAGCAGTTCGAGGCCATTGCCGTCAGGCAGGTTGAGGTCGAGTAAAAGCGTGTCGAACCCTCCCGGATCGGCGAGCAGGGCACGGCCAGCGGCGAGGGTCGGGGCGTGGGTCATCTCGATGCCCGGCGCATGGCGCGCCAGCGCGCGGCGGGTCAGGTCGGCGTCACTTTCGGAATCCTCGACATACAAGAGTCGCAGCATGGTTGTTATTCCCGTTTCTGCAGATCACCGAACGGAGGTGATTCATCCTGCGGCATGCGCGGCAGGGACAGGTAAAAGCAGGCGCCTTCTCCTGGTGCGCTCTCCGCCCAGACCTTGCCCCCCATGCGCTGCATGGCCTTGCCGACCAGCGCCAGGCCGACTCCCGTTCCGGGGTAATCCTCGGCACGCTGCAGCCGCTGAAAGATCTCGAACATGCGGTCATGATATTTCATGTCGAACCCGATGCCATTGTCGCGAACCCAGAGCAGCAGTTGCTCGGGATCCCAGCGGCCTCCGAGCTCGATCTCGGGCGGCGCCCCCGGGCGACTGAACTTTATCCCGTTCTCCACCAGATTGCGCAACACCAGCGTCAGGCCTTCGCGGTCGGCCGGCAGCTGCCCGGCCGGCACGGAGTTGGTGAACACCGCACGGTCACCACCCGGCAGTGCGGCACATAACGCGCAAATCGCATCGGCGACTTCCCGCGGCTCGAGTCGTCTGCGGTCGAGCGGCTTGCGCTCCATGCGCGAATAGGCCAGCAGATCCTCGATCAGGTCGTGCATGCGCGTCACACCTTCGCGGATCCGGCCGAGCAGCATCCGCCCTTCGTCGTCGAGACGGTCGGCATAGTCCTCGAGCACGATCTGGCTGTAGCCATCGATGCCGCGCAGCGGAGCTTTAAGGTCGTGCGAAACGGAGTAGGAAAAGGCTTCCAGTTCGCGAAGCGTCGAGCGCAGTTCCGCAGTACGGGCACGTACCCGTGCCTCGAGCTCGCCGTTGAGGGCGCGCACCTCTTCCTCGGCCTGCTTGGACTTGCTGATATCGAGCAGTACGCCATGAATCATGACCACCGTGCCAGCACCATCACGGGTCAGCCAGGTCCGGTCATCCACCCAGATCCATTTGCCATCGGCGGTGCGCAGGCGGTATTCCTGGCGATAATCGTCCGGCCCATGTGCGAAGTGCCGGGCCACCTCATCGACGATGCGTGGCCGGTCTTCCGGGTGAATCAGGTCGGCATAGACGAACGATCCGTTCAGCAGGTCGTCACGCGCATACCCCCACTGCTCGATGCTCTTGCTGACGAAATTGACTGGCCAGCCCGGGCGGTTGTGCCATTCGATGGCGACCACCGGCGAACGGTTGATGACGTTGGTCAGACGCTCGAGTTCCGCCTGCCGTGTCTGCAGATCCCCCGCCATGGCATCGATTGCCGCGCCGATCGCCGCAACCCGGTCATGCCCGCGCAACGCGCTGCGCGCGCTCAGGTCGCCGGCACCGATGGCCGCCATGGTTCGGGTCAGGATGCGCGTACGACGCGACCGAACCCACTCGAGTGCGGCCCAGCCCGCGACCACTGCAATCAACAGCAACGCCGTCAGCATCGTGACCATCACGGGCTCCATCGTCGAACGCAGACACACATGCCGGATACCTCGCGGACACTTCGTCCACATCCGCCATGGTGCACCAATGTCGGTCAGGATGCGAGTCCGTGACAACCCGATAAATCGCCTTGGGCAAACACATTTTCCACCCCCGGCGCACCATTCCCGTGCATTCGCGACACCGTCTCAAAAGCGCGTAGACAGCAAACTTTAGGCCTGATATGTTTATTCATGAATAACAACGACAGAGACGACCCCCAATGGAGACACAACCGCAAAGCGGTGCCTCGTTTCGCGATCCGGCCAATCGCGCCTACCACTATCTGATGAGCGCATGCGGCGCCGCCTCGGCGCTGCTCTTCGGCGCGATGGGGTTGCTGGTGTGCGCGGATGTGCTGATGCGCAACCTCGGCTTCGGATCAATCCAGGCCAGCGTCGAGATCACCGAGTACATGCTGATGGTCGCGACCTTCATCGCCGCCCCTGGCTGCTGTACCTCGGTGATCACATCCGCATCGACATCCTCGTGCGCAGCGTGGCAGCCCCGGTGCGCAAGGCGCTCGAGGTGCTCGCCGACCTGGTGGGCCTGGGGGTGTCGCTGCTGCTCGCCTGGCATGGTCTGCGCGTGGCGCTGGACTCGGCCGCGCAAGGTGGGCTGGTGTTCAAGGTGCTGGTGTTTCCCGAATGGTGGCTGAACCTGCCGCTGCTGTTCGGTGCCAGCCTGCTTGCGATCGAGTTCGCGCGCCGCCTGGCGCAGACGCTGCGCGGCGGAGGACACTGACATGGAATGGCAATCCGCATTCGCCCTGATGCTGGGTGGGCTGTTTCTGCTGATGATCATCGGAGTGCCGGTGGCCTTCGCGTTTCTCGCCGTCAACCTGCTCGGCGCATGGATCTTCCTCGGGGGAGAGGCCGGCCTGGGTCAGCTGATCCGCAACTCGGTGGGCGCGATCAGCAGCTTCTCGCTGACGCCGATTCCGCTGTTCGTGTTGATGGGCGAGGTGTTGTTTCATACCGGTCTCGCCTTCCGCGCGATCGAAGCCATCGAGCGGCTGATTTCGCGCGTGCCGGGCCGGCTGTCGGTGGTGTCGGTGCTCGGCGGCACCACCTTCGCGACGCTGTCCGGCTCGACCATCGCCAACACCGCGATGATGGGTGGCACGCTGCTCCCCGAGATGTTGCGCCGCGGTTATCACCCAACGCTGTCGATGGGGCCGATCATGGCGGTCGGCGGCATCGCCATGCTGATCCCGCCTTCGGCCCTGGCGGTGATGCTGGGCAGTCTGGCCGGCATCTCGATCGCGCAGCTGCTGATCGGCGGCATCCTGCCCGGCCTGCTGATGGCGATCGGTTTTCTCGCCTATGTCATCGTGCGTTGCAAGCTGCGCCCGGAGGACGCGCCGGCCGAAACCGAACAGGCCGCAAACGAGGGCGCATGGGCGCGCTGGTGGCCGTTCCTGCGCGACGTCGTGCCCCTGCTCGGCATCTTCGTGGCGGTGGTCGGCAGCATGCTTGCCGGTTGGGCCTCGCCCACCGAGTCGGCAGCCATCGGCGCCCTCGCGGCGGTGATCGCGACGCTCGGCTATCGCGTACTGACCTGGCGCAGCCTGTACAAATCCCTGCTCGAGACCGCGCGCATCTCGGTCATCATCCTGTTCGTGCTCGTGGCCTCGACGACCTTCGCGCAGTTGCTGAGCTTCTCGGGCGCGACCTCGGGCCTGTTGTCGACCATCAACCAGTTCGGCCTGTCACCGCTGATGCTGGTGCTCGGCATGCTGCTCATCCTGCTGGTGCTCGGCTGCGTGATCGACCAGATCAGCATGATGATGATCACCCTGCCGTTCTTCATGCCGCTGGCGCTGGCCGCCGGTATCGACCCGGTGTGGCTGGGCGTGATGATGCTGATCGCGATGGAAATCGGCCTGCTGACTCCACCGTTTGGCCTGCTGTTGATGGTGATGCAGAGCGTCGCGCCGAAAAGCATTCGCCTGCCGCAGATCTACTCGGCGGCGGTGCCGTTTCTCGCCATCGAACTGGTCATCCTCGGCCTGATCATCGCGGTTCCCTGGTTTGCCCTCGGCCTGCCGGCCATGATTCGCTAGTCCCGGTTTCACCCCACCCAGACGGAGAACATCCATGAAAAGCACAACCATGAAGCTCGCCACCGGCGCCCTGCTCGTTGCCACCGCGTTCGGCGCCCAGGCCAGTGAGATCACACTGCGCGCGGTGTCGTCGTTCGGCATGGACACCTTTTTTGCACAGCGTTTCAAACAGTTCGTCGAAAAGGTCAACAGCGAAGGCAAGGGCGTGATGCAGATTCAGGTGGTCGGTGGTCCCGAATCGATGCCGCCGTTCGAAGTCGGCAACGCCGTGCGCGCCGGCGTCGTCGATCTGGCCAACTCGACCGGCGTGTTCCACGCCAATCTGGTGCCCGAAGCGCTGGCGATGTCCCTCACCGAAAAGCCCATCGCGGAACTGCGTGCCAACGGCGGCCACGAGCTGCTCGACCGCATCCATCGCGAAAAGGCCAACATGCTGTGGCTGGGCCGTGTCTCCGATGGCCTGCAGTACCACATCTACACCAACAAGCCAGTCACCTCGACCGATCTGGGCGGCATGAAGCTGCGCAGCGTGCCGGTGTATCGCGCCTTCTTCCAGGCGCTCGGCGCGACGCCGCTGCAGGTGCCCCCGGGCGAGGTCTACACCGCGCTCGAACGCGGCGTGGTAGACGGTTACGGCTGGCCCTCGACGGGCATTCTCGACCTTGGCTGGCAGGAAAGAACCCGGTACCGTGTCGAACCCGGTTTCTACAATGTCGAGGTCAGCTTCTTCATGAACCAGAACACTTGGAACCGCCTCACCGACGAACAGCGCAGCTTCCTCGAGCGCAAGATCGAATGGGTCGAATCCCTGCACCATGAAGACCTCGCCCGCGCCGAAGAGGAGAAGCGGATGCAGGCCGAGGCCGGCATTGAAACCATCGAGCTGCCGGAAGAGGTGGCCGCCGAGTTTCGCGCCAAGGCGTACGAAGCCGGCTGGAGCAGCCTCGAGCAGACCAGTCCGCAGTACGGTACACAGCTGAGAGCACTGTTCGCCGATGCCCCCTGACCACGCCTGGGGCATCGAGGCATGGCGGCAGCGCGCGCGCGCGCGCTTGCCGCGCATCGTCTTCGATTACCTCGACGGCGGCGCCGAGGCTGAGATCGCCCTCGCGGACAACCGCACCGCGCTCGACAGGCTGTCGCTGCTGCCACGCGTGCTGCGCGACGTCTCGCGCCCCGACCCGGCGACCGATCTGCTCGGTTTCCGCTCCTCGATGCCGGTGGCGATTGCGCCGACCGGCATCAACGGCCTGCTCTGGCCGGATGGTGACCTCGCCCTGGCGGCTGCGGCGGCCGGGGCCGGGGTTGCCTTTGCGCTGTCGACCGCCTCCAACGCATCCATCGACCGCGTCGCGCGACACGGCGGCACCCCGCCGTGGTTCCAGTTGTATATCACCGAGCGTACGCTGGCGGACCGCCTGGTCGACCTCGCCGATGCGGCCGCATGCCCGGTGCTGATGCTGACCGTGGACGTGCCGGTGGGGGGGCTGCGTCCGCGCGACCGGCGCAACGGCTTCGGCCTGCCGCTGAGATGGACGCCGCGTCTGGTCGCCGACCTGGTCCGGCACCCGCGCTGGACGTGGTCGATGCGCGCGGGCACCCCGGCATTCGAGAACCTCAACCTCGCGCTGGGCGATGCCGACCCCACACGGCAGGCGGGCCTGCTCGCGCGCAACATGGATGCGAGCTTTGCCTGGGAGGATCTCGCCGCCCTGCGCCGCCGCTGGCCGCGCAAGCTCGTCGTCAAGGGCATTCTGCACGCGGACGACGCACGACGCGCGCTCGACCTTGGCGTGGACGGCATCGTGGTCTCGAACCACGGCGGACGACAGCTCGATGGCGCGCCTGCCACAGCCACCGTCCTGCCGGAAATCGCCGCTGCGGTGGGCGGCAGGATGACACTGCTGGTCGACGGTGGTATCCGCCGTGGCGAGGATGTGCTCAAGCTGCTTGCACTCGGTGCCGACGGCGTGCTGCTCGGTCGCGCCACGCTGTACGGACTGGCGGCGGCGGGCCAGGCAGGCGTTGCTGCCGTGCTCGAGAGCCTGCGTGACGATCTGCTGCGGGGCATGACGCTGAGCGGCGCAGCGGATGTGGGCGCCGTCAAGGCGCTGGAACTGCGACCGCGAAGGACCTGACCGGCCCGCGCCCCGGATCTCAGGACTCGGGGCGCGTTTCCATGATCAGCTCGACACGCCGGTTGGTCGCACGCCCTTCCGGCGTCTCGTTACCGGCAATCGGGCGCGTGTCCGAATAACCCGTGGCCCGCAGACGCCGCGAATCGACCCCGTTGGCCTCAAGAAAGCGCACCACGCTGGTGGCGCGGCCGGTGGACAGCTCCCAGTTGGAGGGGAAGCGCTCGGTCTGGATCGGGATGTCGTCGGTATGGCCTTCGACCGCGATCTTGTGATCGGTCGCGTTGAGCACCTCGACCAGGCGATCGAGCACGCCGAGGCCAGGCCCGGTAAGCTGTGCCTGACCCGACGGGAACAGGATCTCGTTGCTGATGCGAAAGCTGATCGTGCCCTCCTGCACCAGCACCTCGATATCGTCGCCGAGCATGTCCAACGGCAGGCCTGCCAGCGGATCCGGCACCGGACCGTCCTCGCCCGCCGCAGCCTCCTCCATCCGTTCCACGTCGGTTTCGCCAGGTTGTTCGACCAGCGCGGGCTGACCGTCGAGCAAGCCCGTGGAGCCGTCCAGCACGCCACGCCCGCCGTCGAGCAGGCCCGGGCCCCCGCTGACCGCCTGCGGCTGGGGCCGCGGATCGGCGAGCAAGGTGCCAACGGTCCGGTCGGAGAAGGCCAGCAACACCACCAGCATCACCAGCAGCAGGGTCATCACGTCGAGATAGACCAGCAGCCAGCCTTCTTCCTCGCGCTCCTCGGGCGGGTCGACGTGCCAGTGGGCATAGCGTCCGCCATGCCCCGCGGAGCGGATGGTCGCGTTCTCAGCCACGACGGCCGGCCGGGGGGTTGCCGCCCGCGGCGCCACCCGGTGTATTCAGCGGCGCCGATGGGGCGCGGCGCTGCGCCTTGCGCGCCGGAGGTTCGCCCGCATCGTGAATCTCGTCCTCGTAATGCGCCATGAAGGACTTGAGGGTTTCGCGCATCAGCGCCGGGCTGCGCTTCTCGCACATCATCGAGATGCCCTGCAGGATCATGTTCATCAGCACGATGCGCTGGTCGGTACGCCGCTCGAGCTTGACCGCCACCGGCTTGAGCACGAGATTGGCCAGCAGGATGCCATAGAAGGTGGTCATCAGCGCCACCGCCATGTGATGGCCGATGACGTCGAGGTCGCCCACCTCGAGCACGAACATCAGGTTGATCAACCCGACCAGCGTCCCGATCATGCCGAAGGCCGGGGCGAAGCTCGCCATCACGCGAAAGATCTGCGCCTCGGCGTGCTCGCGCGCGCGCAAGCGCGAGATGCGCCAGTGCAGCAGGTCGAGGATGTCCTCTTCGGGGGTCAGGTCGATCACCAGTTGCACCCCGGTACGCAGGAACGGGTTCTTGACGCGCTTGAGCGCCTGCTCGACGGCGCGCACGTCGCCCTGCATCCACAGGCGCGAGATCTGGATGAGTTCTTCCATGTCACGCTGGGTGTACAGCCGTTCGTTGCGCAGCACGGTCTTGAACAGGCCGAACACGCGCAACACCTCGCGCAGTGGATAGCTGATGAAGGTCGCCGCGAAGGTGCCGCCGAGCACGATGGCCAGCCCCGGCAGGTTGATGAACGCGGCGGGGTCTTCGGCCGCGAACACGAGCACGATGGCCAGCATCGCGATGCCGGCGAGCATGCCGATCAGGGTGGACGGGTTCATTCGGTTGCCTGCGGATTGGGGTGGTATGCCTGTTGCCGACAATGGTAACCTAGACGCCAGCCGGACTCGCGCCCGATCGCACATCCACGCCACCTTGGCGAGCAGGCACGCGCGCGGCCCGCCATGTGCCTTGAAGCCGCGATCGCGCACTTCGACAACGGGAAGTGGATCAGGAGGGCAGGTTCGTGAGACATGAACACCCATCGGCCAGCACCACTCCGGGCGAAAACGACCAAACCGAAAACGACCACGTGCCATCCTCCGCCCACGCCCAGGCCTTCCGGCGCGTGCGCGCTGACAGCGAAGCCCTGTGCGCGCCGCTATGCGTCGAGGACTACGTGATCCAGTCCTGCCCCGAGGCCAGTCCCGCGAGATGGCATCTGGCGCACGTCAGCTGGTTCTTCGAAACCTTCATCCTGAGTGAATACCTGCCGGGATACGCGCCCTTCGACAAGCGCTTCCGGATGCTGTTCAATTCCTACTACGAACAGATCGGCGCCTTTCACCCGCGCGACGCGCGCGGCTTTCTGTCGCGCCCGACGGTCGAGGAGATCTACCGCTATCGCGCTCATGTGGACACCCACATGCTGGCCCTGCTGGGCGAACACCGGGATCTGCCCTGGCACGAAATCCTCGAACGGCTGGCCATCGGCCTCAACCATGAGCAACAGCACCAGGAGTTGTTGCTGACCGACATCAAGCGCAATTTCAGCGTCAATCCGTTGCGCCCGGCCTATCGCACCGACCTGCCCCTGCCGCCGGAACGCCCCCGGCCGGCGCTGGAATGGCTCGAGTTCGAGGGCGGGCTGATCGACATCGGCTACACTGGCGATGGCTTCCATTACGACAACGAAGCCCCCCGCCACACGACCTTTCTGCAGCCCTTCCGGCTCGCGTCGCGGGCGGTGACGAATGGCGAGTTTCTGAACTTCATCGAAGCCGGTGGTTACGCCAACCCGGCGCTGTGGCTGTCGGACGGCTGGGCCACGGTCCGGCGCGAGGACTGGCGCAACCCGCTGTACTGGGAGCGCATCGGCGGAGAGTGGTGGCAGTTCACCCTCGGCGGGTTACGCCGTCTGAACCCGGACGAGCCAGTGTGCCATGTCAGTTACTTCGAGGCCGACGCCTACGCCACGTGGGCAGGGCAGCGCCTGCCCACTGAAGCCGAGTGGGAGCTCGCCGCGCGCGACCACCCGGTCGCCGGCAACCTGCGCGAATCGGGTCTGCTGCATCCGGCCGTGGCCGGCAGTTGCACCGGCGAAGCCGGAAACGGGGACGACGAGGCTGCGGCGCTGCAACTCTTCGGCGACGTCTGGGAACACACCGCCTCGGCCTATCTACCCTACCCCGGCTACCGCCGCGCCGAAGGCGCGATCGGTGAGTACAACGGCAAGTTCATGAGCGGGCAGATGGTGTTGCGCGGCGGATCATGCGTGACCTCCGCGGATCACCTGCGGGCAAGCTACCGCAACTTCTTCTATCCGCACGAACGCTGGCAGTTTCAGGGTTTTCGTCTGGCCGGAGACGCCGAATGAGTTCGCCGCCCCATTCCGCCGAGCCGCCGAACCTGCATTTCCACGATCTCGGCCCGACGCCAGCGGACTTTCGTGCCGCCGTCATCACCGGCCTGTCGCGGCACCCGCGTCAACTTTCTCCGCGCTTTTTCTACGACGAGAAAGGCTCGGCGCTATTCGACCTGATCACCCGCTTGCCGGAGTACTACCCCACCCGCACCGAGATCGAGCTGCTGCGGCGGCACGGCGCCGAGATCGCCGCCCTGCTCGGCCACGGCGGCCTGCTGATCGAACTCGGCAGCGGCAGCAACGACAAGATCCGGGTGCTGCTCGATGCCGTGCAACCCGCAGCCTACCTGCCGATCGACATCTCCGGTGCACATCTGCGGGCCTCGGCACGCGCGCTCGCGGCGGATCACCCCCACATGCAGGTGCATGCGCTGTGCGCCGACTATACCCGGCCGTTCGCGCTACCGACGGCGCTCGCGGACCTGCGCCGCGCGGCGTTCTACCCAGGTTCAAGCATCGGTAACTTCGAACCCGCGCAGGCCCGTCAGCTGCTCCAGCGCGTCGCCAGCCTGCTCGGCCCCGGTGGGCGCCTGCTGATCGGCGTGGACCTGCAAAAGCCGGTCGCCATCCTCGAGGCTGCCTACGACGACGCACAAGGCGTGACCGCGCGCTTCAACCGCAACCTGCTGGTCCGCATGCGCGACGAACTGGGCGCCGACGTCCTCCCCGAAGACTTCAGCCATCTCGCGCGGTACAACCACGAAGCCGGCCGCATCGAGATGCACCTGACCGCCACCCGCCCTCTCTCCATCGGCCTTGACGCACATCGCTTCGACTTCGCCCAGGGCGACGGCATCCACACCGAAAACTCCTACAAATACACGCTTGCCGGTTTCGAGGCGCTGGCCGGTCTCGCCGGCTTCACCCGACTCGAGGCGTGGTGCGACGAACAGCGGCTGTTCAGCGTGCATTGCCTCGAAGTGCGTGAGGTGTCCGGAGATCTCCCTGCCCAACGGATGGGCTGAAACACAGGCGCGAGGAAAAGAACGTCAGACCTTGTACTTCTCGATGATCTGCTGCATCTCGCGAGCCAGTTCATTGAGTTCACCCGCAATTTGCGCGCCTTTACCGGCTGATGTGCTGGTTTCCTCCGCCATCTGCGCAGAACGCTCCACAAGACGGGCAATATTGTTGCTGGCTTCGCCTTGTTCGCTGATGGCATCGGATATTTCTTCCACCATCTGCAAGGTGTCATGGCTGCCCGACTGGATACGCTGAATCGCATTGCTGGCCAAACCGGCACGCTCGACCCCGGCCTCCACTTGTACCACGGCTTCTTCCATGCTGCGTGCGGCTGCGCGTGAGACCTCGCGGATCGCCGTGATCATGTCGGTGATTTCGGCAGTCGAGCGCGAGGTGCGTTCGGCGAGCTTGCGCACCTCGTCGGCCACCACTGCGAACCCGCGTCCCTGCTCGCCAGCTCTGGCCGCCTCGATTGCGGCGTTCAGCGCCAGAAGATTGGTTTGATCGGCGACGTCGCGAATGACCGATACAATGGATGAGATCGTATCTCCATGCGACTCCAGCTCTCGAATGCGCCCCGAGACGAGGTTCACCGAGGTCGCAATGGCGTTGATGTCATTCACGGTTTCCTGAATCACCTGCGCCCCATCGGATGCGAGGCTACCCGACTGCTTGGACAAGTCACGTGCATCGCCGGCACGCTCGGCGATGTGACCGATACTGACCGTCATCTCCTCGACGTTGGCAGCCATATGGGTTGCGGATTCGCTCTGATCCATCGCGACATGGGCAATCTGCTCCGAACTTCCGGCCATCGTGTTCGCAGCCGAAGTCAGTCTCAAGGTCCGCTGGGTAATGCCGGACAGGCTCTCGCTCAGTTTCTCGAGCAGGTTGTTGAGGGTTGCAGAGACCTTCGAGATTTCGTCGTTTCCGATGATGCTTGCACGTTTCCGGAAATCGAGATCCCGCCCGACGGTCGTCATGATGTCCTGGATGCCCTGCAGCGCTCCACGGACACCCCGAATGATCGAAAAGCTCACCAGGGAGATGACCAGCAAGGCGATCACGACCACGCCAATGGTGATTCGCGTACTACGTTCGGCGGCAACCAAAGCCGCATGGACCTCCGCCGAGGTGCCGGAAACGTTGAGGGCCAGATGGCGGTCGATCACACTGGCCAGTTCCGCACGCTTTTCGCCCATCGGCCTGGCGAAGCGCGCGTTGTCACCGCCCGCGCGCGAAACGCGCTGGTTTTCCGACAACAACTCCAGGTACTCATTGAGCAGCAATGTTTCCTGCCGGTGAAGCTCCCGGATCTCGTTCGAGGAAATCAGCGGCTCGTATGCGGCAAGGTTGTCACGGACCTTCAGGGCGAGACTCTCGACCTCACGCTCGATTGTCGCGCGAGCCGCCGGATCGGCGGTGACGAGCGCTCGAAAGAGACCAATCGCGACGAGTTGCAGATCGGAGCGGATCGAATGCATCTGATTCAGACTCGGAATGGTCCGCTCTTCCAGGTTCCGCAGGGCTCGTACATCCTGATTCACGGTGAAGATGCCAAAGCCACCAACCATGATCAGCGCTCCGATGGCAAGAGCAGTCAGCAGCTGCAATTTTCTCGCGATTGACATATAAGTTCCTTGAGTAACGAACCGGGCCACCTGAATGCCTAGCGGCGGTCGGCGTCGCACACGCCTTCCACCGCCCTGGTATGGGGATATCTTGAAAGTCGTGGATTTCTTGAGGGAATACCTGCCCCAAGCCTTGGATCTCAACGGATCACGACAACTCTCAGTGCCGTGATCCGCCGTACCCACGAAACTTGAAGCAGGGGAATTGCGGGTCGCAGTATCTCACTTTCCTCAGCAGCAAATGCCACAACCGCCCAGACCGCATTGCTCGCAATGGGCAGGGCATGTCCGGACCAACCCGGTGCCACGATTCAACCGATTTCCGCGTGACCACGGGATTCCACGTGACGCATGCAACAACGGGATACCACCCGGCCATTTCCCCGACCTGCGACACTGTCGCCAGCGGATGCATTTCCGCCGACAACCAACGGAGGAGAAGGTCATGGCCAAGAAGATTCTGATGCTGTGTGGGGACTACTGTGAAGACTATGAAACCATGGTGCCGTTTCAGGCATTGCTTGCCGTCGGGCATGCGGTGGATGCGGTCTGCCCTGACAAGAAAAGCGGCGACACCATCGCCACCGCGATACACGATTTCGAAGGTGACCAGACCTACAGCGAAAAACGGGGGCACAACTTCACGCTCAACGCCAGCTTCGCCGACGTCGATCCGGCCCACTACGATGCCCTGGTGATTCCGGGCGGGCGAGGCCCGGAATACCTGCGCATGAACACCCGCGTCGTCGAGATCGTGCGTCACTTTTTCACCACCAACAAGCCGGTCGCCGCCATCTGCCATGGCGCGCAACTGCTTGCCGGGGCACGGGTGCTCGAAGGCAAGACCTGCTCCGCCTATCCGGCGTGCCGGGCCGAGGTGGAGCTCGCCGGTGGAACCTACGCCGAAATCCCCATCGACGGCGCCGTCACCGACGGCAACCTGGTCAGTGCCCCGGCCTGGCCTGCCCACCCGGCGTGGATCGCGCAGTTCCTGACCCTGCTGGGAACGCGCATCAGCCATTGAGCGCCGCGAGCAGGACATCGGCGCCAGGTCTGGTTCAAGGGCCTTGAAGCCAGGGTCTGTTCTCGTTCGCGGAGACGGCTCCATTGCCAACGAGCACAGGCCCGCCCGGCCGGGTCCGGCGCCTTCAACCTGCAACCGATTACCCCCGGCAGGTCTTTCGAACGCGGACTACAATGACCTGACCCAAGACAACGAACCGGGCCCACCCGGAAGGAGACCGCCATGTGCCGAATCTTCATCGACGCCGACCCGGACAGCTACACCGCCCGCACCCGGTCGATCCGGCTACATGGCGTTGCCACCAGCATTCGTCTGGAAAACCTGTTCTGGGACGTGCTCGAGGAGATCGGTGAGCGGGACGGCCTGAGCGTGCCACAACTCGTCGCCAGACTGCACGACGAATTGAGCGAAGCCGGCACGCTTGGCGATCACGCCAATTTCACTTCGTTTCTGCGCGTGTCCTGCACACGCTTTCTGCAGCTGCAGCTTGTCGGGAGAATCCCGTCCGACCGGAGCGTGCCGATTCGTTCGCTCGATGCGGACTGGGTGCTCGCGGGCGAACGCCGCGCGCCCCTGGCGCGCGCGCGTCACGCGGCCTGAAAAAACCGCACCCGGCGCTCAGGTCGCACCCTCGTCACCGCCGGCCCGGTGTTCGGGTCCAGCGTACCGAATCAGCGCGTCGACACGTGCCAGCATTGCCGCGTCCCAGCACACGGCTTGCGTGGTGTCGATGCGCAGCGCATGGCGTGCTTCGTCGGTACCCAACGGTTCGTTCAGCGTCCGTTGCCGCATCAGCACCGTCTCATCCGCTTCGGATGCATCAGAACCCTCGGCAAGGCGGCGCGCGACGCGGGCCCGCAACACGTCGAGCGGCGCATCGAAGCACAGCACCCCCCAGCCAACCCCCATCTGCGCGGCCAAAGTTCTGCAGCGCTCGCGCCGCGCGCGCTGCAGAAAGGTCGCGTCGACCAGCACCGTCCAGCCGGCGCGCAGGCCAGTCTCAGCCACCTCGGCAAGCCGCGCATAGGTGCGCTCGTTGGCTGCGTCGTCGTACATCCTGGCGCGCACGTCTCCACCCGCCCCGCCTGCCTCCGCTGACTCAGTACTGCGCATCAGCGGCGCCAGACCGAACAGGCGCTTGCGCTCGACGTCGGCGCGCACGCGCACCACACCGCGCGCCTCGAGCAGCCCTTGCGACTGGCTGGTCTTGCCGGCGCCCGACAGCCCGCAGGCAATCAGCAGCGCGGGCCGGCGTGGCGTGGCAAGACGTTCTCCCAGCGCAAGGTAGCGGTGCAGTTCGGCCCGCATCGCGTCCCGCGCCGCTCCGTCGGACTGGGTGGCACGAATCAGTGCGACTTTGGCGCGAACCATCGCACGGTAGACCAGATAGTAGTCGAGCACCATCAATGCTTCGTAATCGCCGGAGTGCTCCAACCAGCCGTTCAGAAAGCGCCAGCCAAGGTCGTCGCGCCCGTGCGCCAGCAAGTCCATGACCAGAAACGCGATATCGGCGGCGACATCGGTCCAGCGCAGCGCCGGGCTGAATTCAATCGCGTCGAACAGCCGGGGGGCACCATCGAACAGCACGATGTTGCCCAGGTGCAGGTCGCCATGGCATTCACGCACCCGCCCCCGTTCACGTCGGCGGGCAAACACGGCCTCGAGACCGACAGACTGTTCCGCAGTCCATGCGCGCAGACGTTGCAGTGGATCACCTGCGTCATCGTGGGTGTTCAGGGACTGCATCTGCTCGAAGTTCTGCAGCGCCGCCTCGCGCACCCCGCGCGGCGCGCCCCAGTCCGTCCTCCTCGGATCGGCGACGGCCGCTGCCGCATGGAACGCTGCCACATGGTACGCCAGCGCATCGATTTCGGTGCCATCCAGCGCGCCTCGTGCGAGCCGGTCGTCGAGCACCGCTCCGGCGTCGAAACGACGCATGCGCACGCCCGGTTCGGGCAAGTCGTCCCGCCCGTCGTCAGCACCGGATGCACTCGACCAGGGTACCAGCGCCGGCGCGTCGGCGCTGCCGCCGAGCGCGACCAGATCGAGATAGGCCTCGGGCAAGGTGCGCCGGTTCAGGCGCAGCTCTTCCTCGCACGCCCGCAAGCGCTGCGCCCGGGTCGAGAAATCGAGAAAACCGAGATCCAGCGGCTTCTTGAACTTGTAGGCCCGATCCCCGCAGAGCAGCACCCAGGAAACGTGGGTTTCGATGCACTGCGCAACCTCTCCTCCGCAGATCGCACCCGGTGCGCACAGCGCATCGATACGCGCCCGCATGCGGTCGGGGGAGTCGTGTTCGTCGGTCACAGCGGCCACCACGGTAGAGTCCTCACACGCGCAGTCTACCCGCACCGTCGCGCGCCGCAACCAACGCACTGTACCCATTGACCGCAAACCCGCCCGTGCACCGCTGCGCACAGCAGAATCCGACACCAGTTCCGGGAGTCAGCTCGTTACGACTTCGGGACGCTCTCTGACCGAGCCGCACACAAGATCCGCTCGAATGCCATACCTTCCGGCTCGCTATCACGGAAATCACCCTTACACGATAAAAACCGCATCTCACCGCCTGCAGCCCCGCGTGGGCTATCATCACAGCCATTCGTTGAAGGGCACCTCGAATAACGCGAGGTTTTCAGTGAACCCGACCGCCAAATGATGGCCACGACCGAATTCGGTTCGATTTCTCGGGCGAAGCACCGCTTTTGCGGGTGGTGTCGCCCCGTTTTGCTTCCGAATCGCCCTCTGAAACGGCGATTCGACCCATTACGGGCGTCAGAAGGCCTTGATGCCGGCCTTCCGGAAATACACCAGCCGCTTCAGGTTGTAGCAGGCGGCCATCATCGTCAGCGCAAAGTTCGCACGCGCCTGCCCGATGGTACGGATCAACTTGCCACCC